>Ga0308157_10000912_pt1 | contig 74725 bp, 54 predicted proteins | sample PhyBR1_FD_201035 | JGI IMG/M metagenome (GOLD analysis project Ga0308157, IMG submission 201035) | Phyllosphere microbial communities from UC Gill Tract Community Farm, Albany, California, United States - DLSLB.R1 | ecosystem: Host-associated > Plants > Phyllosphere > Unclassified | place: USA...
CACGGCGATCCATGACGTCGAACAGCCCTACGGCGACGTGGTCGCCATAGGCCGCGACCATGCCGGCTTCATCGCCGCCTGCGCGGCGGCACTCGCGCAGCCGCCGGCGCAGCGCGCGGCCATGGCGCACCGCATGCGGGCCATCGTCGAGCAGACATCGTGGCAAGCCACCGCTGAACAAATGCGCGCGCTGCTGGCCGCCACGCCTCCGGGCGGCGCCAAGGCCGTCAACGCCGGGGCGGCGGCAAGCGCCGAAGCGGTCGCATCCGGCGGCGCCAGCGTCAATCCGCTGCGGCCGTCCGCGCGCATCGGCTGCGTGATCGTCGGCGCCGGCCCCACCGGCCTTTCCGCCGCCTACCACCTGGGCGCGGACACGGTGCTGCTGGAAAGACATGCCACTGTCGGCGGCTGGTGCCGTTCAATCGAAGACCGGGGCTTCACCTTCGATCATGCGGGCCATATCATGTTCTCCAACGATCCCTACGTGCTCAAGCTGTACGACCAGCTTCTGGGCGACAACCAGCACTGGCAGATGCGCGAAGCCTGGATCTACAGCAAGCAGGTTTACACCCGTTATCCGTTCCAAGGCGCCTTGTACGGACTGCCGCCGGACGTGATCAAGGAATGCCTGCTCGGTGCGATCGAGGCGCGGCGCGGCACGCCGGCCGCCAACGATGCGCCGCCGCCCGAGGACTGCTGCGCCGACGGCACCACCGACGTCGCAGCCGGTGCCGCGTGCGCCGAGCCCGTGTCGGCCGAGCCGGCCAATTTCGAGGAATTTATCTACCGGGTGTGGGGCGCGGGCATCGCCCGGCATTTCGCCATTCCCTACAACCGCAAACTGTGGACCGTGCCGCTGACCGAGATGGAGACCTCCTGGCTGGGCGGCCGCGTGCCGCAACCGGACCTGGGCGAGATCATCGACGGCGCGCTGCGGCCGGTGCCACGGCCGATGGGTCCCAACGCCCGTTTCGGCTATCCGCTGCGCGGCGGCTTCCAGGCGCTGATGACGGCCTTCCTGCCGCATATCCGCGGCAAGGTCGAGCTGGACGCCGACGTGGTCGAGCTGCTGCCGCAACAACACGCGGTGGTGCTGGCCGACGGCCGCCGCCTCTGCTACGAGCAGCTGATCAGCACCATGCCGCTGCCCGAGCTGGTGCGCCTGGCCGGCGGCGCCGCGCCGGTGGCGGTACGCCGGGCCGCCGCGCAGCTGCGCCATGTGTCGGTCCGCTGCGTCAACATCGGCGTCGATCGTCCGAACCTGACCGACAAGCACTGGATCTACTATCCGGAAGACACCATATTCCACCGCATCTTCGTGCAGGGGAACGCCAGCCCGCATTGCAACGCGCCGGGCGGCTTCGGCTTCACCTGCGAGATATCCTATTCGCCGACCAAGCCGCTCCCGGTCACCGGCGACGCGCTGGTCGAACGCTGCGTGGCCGACTGCATCCGCACCGGTTTCCTCACGCCGCAAGACCGCGTTCTGGCAGCCAACCAGCTCGACATGCCCTACGCATACGTGGTGTATGACCATGCGCGCACCCAAAGTGTGGCGACCATCCGCGCATGGCTGGCGCAATACGATATCGTGCTGGCCGGTCGCTACAGCGAGTGGGAGTACTACAACTCCGACCACGCCTTCCTGGCCGGGAAGGCCGCCGCCGAGCAGGTCAGCGCCCGGAATGGCCAGGCCTTGCGCGCGGCGGAATCCTGATCAAGGGCGCCGGTTCAACCCCGGCTGAGGGTCTCAAGGGCTTGCACCAGCCGGTCAAGCTGGCTTGGGCAGGTGAACAGCGCCGGCGTCACGCGCACGCAGCTGCCGCCCACGGGGCCGTTGCGCGACACGGTGAAGATGCCATGTTCGTCCATCAGCCGCTTGGCCACACGCTGGTTGTCTTCCTTGCTGGTCTTGCCGTCGAAGCGGAAGGAGGTGCTGGCGCCATACATCGCGGGATCATCCGGCGTCAGTATCCGCAGGCCCTTGACGCCGCGCACCCGCTCGACCCAGTAACTGCGCAGGTATTTGAGCCGCGCCGATTTATTGGCCACGCCGATCTGCTCATGGAAACGGAACGCAGCCGGCACCGTCATGGTGTTGGCCGAATTCACCGTGCCCGAATGAACGCGCGAACGGATGTCGGTGGCCGCATAGTCCTGGTCCGACATATGCACCCCGATATCCGGCAGCCGCGCCTTGCGGATGTACATGAAGCCCACGCCCAGCGGCGCCCCCAGCCACTTGTGCAGGTTGAAGCCGATGAAGTCCGCCTTCAAATCCGCCACCACGAAATCCGTTTGCCCCCATGACTGCGCGGCGTCGGCGATGACATCGATGCCGCGCTGGCGCGCCATGTCCACCAGCTCGGCGACCGGCAGCACCAGCCCGGTGCGATGGCTGATGTGGCTCAGCAGCAGCAAGCGTGTGCGCGGGTGGCGCCGCATCGCCTCCGCGTAGGCGTCCAGGATGGCCTGGCGGCTGGGCGGCTCGGGGATGCGCACCACGGCGGTCTCCGCACCGCGCCGCAGCGCCAGCTCGTTCATCGCGTATTGAGTGGCGTCGTAATCCAGGTCGGCGTACATGATGGTATCGCCAGCCTTCACGTGCTTGTAGTTGACGATCAGGTTTTGCAGCGATTCTGTCGCGCCGCGCGTGATGGCGATCTCCGACACGTCGGCGCCGACCGCCGCCGCGATCCGCGCCCGTATCGCGTCCATACCCGCGCCGTCGAACTGCTGGCGCAGGAAGCGGGAATTGTTCGCGTTCAGGTAGTCGATATTGCGCTTGTAGTCCTCGGCCACCGGGCGCGCCATCATACCGAAGTAGCCCTGCTCCAGATTGATGAAATCCGGCGCCGGGTCATATTGCGCGGCCACCTTGGCCCAGTAGGCCTCGTTGCGTGGCTGTGCCTCTGCGCTGGGAGGCAGCTCGGCCAGCACCGGCGGCAAGATGAGCGAACCACCGGCAACGCCGGCGGCTGCATGAAAAAAGCTGCGGCGTGTCAGCATGCTTACTCCTGTCGGCCCGTGGAAGCGTCCAATATAGCACCGACAGGAGCGGTTTTCAGATGGTTTCGCTCTCGCGCACAGTCAGCGGACTGGCCAGCGCAAAGCGGGCGATATCGTCCTTGCGCATGAAAGCCACGCCTGGCTTGCTGCGCACATAGGTCAGGAACTCGTCCCAGATCCTCACCATCTGCGGCGTGCCGCTGATGCGGTCGTGCGCGCTGATCGACATCATGCGGCGGCGCGTTCCGGCTTCCTCGTAGAGCTGGTCGAACTCGCCCTTGATCTGCGCCAGGAAGGCTTGCGGCGAATAATTGCGGCCTTCGATCAACAGGATATCGTTGTTCCGCAGCGTGTACGGCACGACGACGAAATCCTTGCCGTTCACCTGTTCGATAAACGGCTCGTCGCGGCTGACATCATCGATGTGGTAGATGAAGCCCAGCTCCTGCAGCAACGACAAGGTGTTAGGACCCCGGCGCAGCCAGTTGCAGTTATAGCCGACGGTCGTTTCGCCTGTCTCCTGCCGCACCATGTCGCGGCCGGCGAGCAGGAAGGCCTTTTCGTCCTTGCGGCTCATTGCGTACTGCGAGCTCCAACGCGGTCCGTGGCCCGACGCCTCATGCCCGCGCTTGACGATCTCCTTCGCCAGCGCCGGATGGTGGCGCACCGCCTCGCCTATCATGTGCGACGTGACCTTGACGCCATGCTTGTCCCAAAGGTCCAGCATGCGCGGCACGCCTTCGCGATAGCCGTAGGCGAACCAGGTGTTGGCCGCCGCATCCGACGGCACGCTGGCCGGGAAGTCGACCTTGGGGAAGGGACTATCGGCGCCCTTGGGCGGCTGGCCGCCCGCTTCGAGCTGCATGGAGATCGAGATCACCAGCCGCGCACCGTTCGGCCAGAAGGCTGAGGAATCCGGCGAGGATGCCGTCGCCGGTGCGGAAGTCTGCGCCTGGACGCCTTGCGTCAGGCCGGCGGCCAGCAAGGCAGCGCCACCGGCGGCCTGGGTCAGGAATTGGCGGCGTTGAGGTGCCGCGGTCGAGGTTTTCTTCAATTTGAATCTCCTTATAACAAACCGCCGCCGTCGACATCGACGACTGCTCCGGTCATAAAACCGTTTTGCATCAGCATCAGGTAAGCCTGGGCCAGGTCATCGGCCTGCCCAACCCGGCCAACCGGCAGGCTCGCGCCCGCGCGCTCCGCCATCGCCTTGCGCTCAGCCTCGGACATTGGCCCCCACATACCGGTTTCCACCATCCCCGGACTGACCACATTGACGCGCACCGGCGCCAGCTCCTTCGCCAGCGTCTTGCCGATGGCCTCGACGGCGGCATTCATGCTCGCCTTGACCACGGCGCCCGGCACCGCCTTGCGCGCCAGCAGGCCGGAAGTCAGCACGATGGAACCACCGGAACGCATCAGCCGCGCACCGTGGCGCGCCACCCGCAGCTGTCCAAAGACCTTGACGTTGAAGGCAGCCTGCGCGTCCTCCACATCCAGGTCCGACAGACGGCTGGACCCGATCACCGGACCGACCGTCGACACCAGATGATCGAAAGCGCCGATATCGGCGAAGAAGCGCTGTACCGCCGCCTCGTCCTCCACATCCAGCTGCCGCGCTTCGACACCGGACGGCCAGTCCGCCGCCACGGTACGCCGGCCCGCCGCGATCACGCGCGCGCCGGCAGCAGCGGCCTGCCGCGCCACCGCCAGCCCGATGCCGGACAAGCCCCCTACCACCACCACTGTCTGATCTTTCATGCTTGACTCCCAAAGAATGTGCGAACCATTCCATTCTCCAGCTGAAGGCGGCGGCTGATAATTGGCCCGAACCTTGAATGACCTTCAACGCAGGATTGAAGATGCGTCGCGACCGCACGCCCTGGGCTAAAATGGCGCGCATGAAAACACCCAACAACACCTCGCTGTATTGCTATCCGTGGGATGTCGCGGACGTGGACCGCTTTGCGGACCAGGCCCGCGCCCTGGGCATGAACGGCGCCACGCTTGCCGTGAGCTACCACGCCGGCAAATTCCTGCGGCCGCACGCGGCCAGCGGCCCGCGCGTCGTCTTCCCGGAAGACGGCGTGGTCTACTTCGAACCTGAACTGGCCCGCTATGGCGAGATCAAGCCGCAAGCCCACTCCGATCCGGCGATGCGCGAGGTGCTGCCCAAACTGGTCGCCAACGGCGGCGTCGCGGTGCATGCCTGGACCGTCCTGCTGCACAACAGCCGCCTCGGCACGGCGCATCCCGAATACACAGCCCGCAACGCCCACGGCGACGGCTACCTGTACAGCCTTTGCCCGATGCACCAAGCTGTATTCGACTACGCGGTCGCGCTGAGCGCCGACGTGGCCACGCGCGGCGTCGCCAGCGTGGTCATCGAAACGCCAGGCTGGCTGCCCTACGCCCACGGCTACCACCACGAATTCGCCCAGGTGCGCGGCAACCTCTGGCTCGATTCCATGCTGGGCCTGTGCTTCTGCGACGCCTGCATGGCCACCGGCAAGGCAGCGGACATCGACATGGACGGCCTGCGCAAGCGCGTCCGCCAGGACATCGACAGTTATCTCGACGCGCCCGTCGACGCGACGCCCAGCCAGGCCGCCGCATGGCTGGCCGCCGACCTGCTGGACGACGCCGACCTGGCCGCCCTGAGCCGCTTGCGGCAGCGCCGCGTCACGCAACTGGTCGCCGCCATTCGCGCCGCCATGCCGGCGCAGGTGCAACTGGGCGTGGTGGCAACCGTGCAGCGGCCGACCGCACAAAGCTGGCTCGAAGGCACCGACCTGCGCGCCCTGGCCGGCGTGGCCGACTGGCTGGAGATTCCGTTTTACGAAGCTGATGCCGCCGCCGTCCGCAGCGATGCCTGGGATTGCATCCGCCGCATCGGCGCGCCGGACCGCATACGCGCCATCCTGCGCCCCGGGCCACCGGACCTTGCCGACGGCGCACAACTGCCGGCGGCGCTGGAAGGCTTGCGAGACATGGGCATACGCCACGTCGGCTTTTACAACTACGGCATGTTGCGCCGCGACCGCCTGCAGGCGCTGGGCACCGCCATCCGATCTCTCGAACAAAGGAGCCACACGTGACACGCACCGCTGCCATGCTGGAATTGGAAAATCAACTGCTGCAACCCGGCGTCAAGGGTCTGCCGATCACCGAACCGCTGCGCCAGGGCGACATCGGCGCCCGCCGGTGGAACGTACTGGAAGCAGACACCAGCTTTCCCGTCGCGCTGCTGAAGGCTTCCTCGCTGGAGCACAACCTGCGCTGGATGCACGGCTTCTGCGAGCAATACGGCGTGCAACTGGCCCCGCATGGCAAGACCACCATGAGCCCCCAGCTGTTCGACGCGCAGTTGACGAACGGCGCCTGGGGCATGACGCTGGCGACAGCGGCGCAGGTGCAGATCGCCTACCGCTACGGCGTGCGCCGCGTTCTGCTGGCGAACCAGCTGGTGGCGCCGGCCGACATCCAGGCCGTGCTGAGGCTGATGCGCGACGATCCTTCATTCGAATTCTTTGCCTTGGTCGATTCCAGTGCCGGCGTCGCACGCCTGTCGCAGGCGGTAAAGCAAGCTGGCATGCAGCGAAGCTTGCCGCTGCTGGTGGAATTGGGCCTCGCCGGCAAGCGCGCCGGCTGCCGCAGCATGGAAGACGCCCTTGCGCTGGCACGCGAAATAGCCGCCGCGCCGGGGCTGGAGCTGGCCGGGATCGAGGGCTACGAGGGCCTGCTGGTCGGCCCGGACCGAAACAAGGATCACGAAGAGGTCCGCCGGTTCGTCACCCGGCTCTCCGACCTGCTGCGCCAGGCCGACGCCGAGCAGCTGCTCAAGCGTGATGAAATCCTGCTGTCGGCGGGCGGTTCGGCTTACTTCGATTTTGTCGCCAGCGGCTTCGCGCAAGTGAAGGATCTGTCGCGCCCCGTGCTGCCCGTGCTGCGCAGCGGCTGCTACCTGACCACCGACCATGGTTTCTATCACGGCCTGATCGAACAGCTGAACGCACGCGAAGGACTGGCGCCGGGCCAGGGCCTGCGGCCCGCGCTGGAAGTGTGGAGCATGGTGTTGTCGCGCCCCGAACCGACGCTGGCGATACTCGGCATGGGCAAGCGCGACGCCTCCTACGACATGGAGCTCCCGCGCGCTCTGGTCTCGCACCGTCCCGGCGCCGGCACACCCTCCCCGCTGCCGGACGGATGCCGCATCGAGAAGATGAACGACCAGCACGCGTACCTGCGGCTGCCGGAGGACCATGCGATCAATCTGGAGGTCGGCGACCTGATAGGCTGCGGCATCTCGCATCCCTGCACCACGTTCGACAAATGGCCGCTGATGCTGGTGGTGGACGACGACTATCGCGTACAGCGCGCCGTCAACACCTTCTTTTAGGCCGCTGCAGGACGCAGGTGCTTCGCGATGGTGGCGAGCATCTGTTCCACATCCACCGGCTTGCCGATGAAATCATCCATGCCGGCGGCGATGCACTGCTCACGCTCGGATTCCATCACGCCGGCCGTCATCGCGATCACCGGCAGCGTCAGATGCAATTCGTCGCGTATCGCGCGGGTCGCGGTGTAGCCATCCATCACCGGCATCTGCACGTCCATCAGCACCAGGTCGCACTGCAAGCCGCCGCGCAGCAGCGCGAGGGAATGCTCGCCATTCTCCGCAACCGCCACCACCGCCTCCATCTGTTCCAGTATGCCCTTCGCCACTTGCTGGTTGATCGGATTGTCCTCCACCAGCAGAATGCGTGCGCCGCGCAGCATCAGCTCATCGTCGGCGGCCGGCGCGGGGGTGGCATCGGTCTCGCAGTGCGCCAGCGCGGTCTGCACCGCATCGTGGAGGCTGGACAACGTGACCGGCTTGGTGAGGAATACCGGCGCACTGACGCCGGCCATGTCCTGTACCAGCTTGCTGCGGCCGTAGGCGTTGATCATGCAGATGACCGCCCTGCCGGATTCCGCCCGCACCGCACGCATGACTTCCGGGCCGTCCATGCCCGGCATTTGCCAGTCGACCAGCGCCGCATCGTAGGCGTGACCGGCGCGTATCAGCGCCAGCGCTTCCGGCCCAGAGGCCGCGACATCGCAAGTCCAGTCCCAGGCCTGGATTGCCTTGGCCAGGAAGGAACGGCTGGTCGGGTTATCGTCCACCACCAGCAGATGCCTGCGCTGGCCGGGCTGCTTGGGCGGGACATCGCCGGCCTGCTTCAACGGCAACGTAAAAGAAAAGGCGCTGCCCTCCCCGGCCATGCTGCTTACTTCGATGGAGCCGCCCAGCAGCTCGATCAAGTCCTTGGAAATGGTCAGCCCCAGGCCAGTGCCGCCGAAACGGCGCGTGGTGGACAGGTCGGCCTGCGTGAACGGCGAGAACAAACGCCCCAGCTGCTCGCCGCTCATGCCGATGCCGGTGTCGCGCACCATAAAGCGCAGCGTGCCTTCGTCGTCCCCGCGCTCCACCAGCAGCGACACTTCGCCATGCTCGGTGAACTTGATCGCGTTGCCGGTCAGGTTGACCAGGATCTGCTGGAGCCGCAGCGCATCGCCGACCAGCGCGCGCGGCACATCCGGCTCCACGCCCACGCACAGCTCCAGGTTGCGATCGCCGACCGAAACGCTCATGATGCTGGCCACCGAATGCAGCACCTCGTCCAGCTGGAAGCGCACCGGATGCACTTCGATCTTGCCCGCTCCGATCTTGGAAAAATCGAGGATGTCGTTCAGGATGCCGAGCAGCGTTTGGCCGGATCCCCTTATCATCTCCAGATACCGCGCCTGCTCCGGCGAGAGACCCGTGGTGCTGAGCAGGTGCGCCATGCCCAGCACCGCATTCATCGGCGTGCGCAGCTCATGGCTCATGTTCGCCACAAAGACATCCTTGGCCGCGCTGGCGACCTGCACCTGTTCCATCGCCAGCCGCAGATCCTTCTCCGCCCGCTTGCGCTCCGTGACATCGCGCACGATGCCGACAAACAGATGATGGCCTTCCACGAACAAGGCCCGTATCGACAGCTCCAGCGCAAACGTGGAGCCGTCCTTGCGCAGCCCTTGCAACTCGACGCTGTTCCGCCCCACCACGGTAGGCGCGCCGCCGGCGAAATAGCGCGCCATGCCCGCCTGGTGTGCGCCGCGCATGGATTCGGGCATCATGCTGGTGATGTTCGCGCCTATCGCTTCCTCCGGCGTGTAGCCGAAAATGCCGCAGGCCGCGTGGTTGAACGATTCGATGACGCCGTCGCCGTTGATGGTGACGATGCCGTCGCCGACGTTGTCCATCACGGTGCGGGTGCGCAGCTCCTTGTCGATGGCCTCGCGCTGCGCCGACTGCAGCTGCAAGGTGCGCTCTTCGATCACGCTTTCAAGCCGATGCCGGTATTGCTGGAGTTCCGACTCCACCGACTGCAAGGTGCGGATGGCGTCGTCGGCTTCGCGGAACGCCGGCCGCACCTGGTCCAGTCGCATATCGCCGTTCTTGCCCAGCGCGCTGGCCGCGTACGCCAACGCGCTCACCGAACCGTCGATGCGGCGCGCCAGGTACCATGCGGCCGCGACGCCCAAGCCGAGCAGCGCGGCCAGGAACAGCACGATCCAGCGGATCGACGCGACCATCTCCGACAGCACCTCGCTGCGCGGCACGCCGATCGACACCGCCCAGCCGGACGCCTTGGAATGGCTGTACATCGAATACACCGGCGTGCCGTCCAACGTCACCGACTCGATGGCCGCTTCCCCGCCGCCGGCCATGCTGGCCACGAGCGCCGGGGAACCGGGCTGGCCGACGAATTTATCCGCGTCGCGCGTGCGCGCCACGATCACGCCGCGCGAATCGAAAATGCCAGCCACCCGGCCGACGGGCAGGCGCTGCTCCTTTAGTATCATGCCCAGGCGCTCGGGCACGAAGGCGACCGACAGGCAGTAGATCACCTTGCCGTCCCGAACCACCGGCACGTGCACCGCGACCAGCGGCCGTTTGAGAACGCCGCCGATGAACACGTCGGAAATCACGGTCCGGCCGGTATCGAACACCTTCCTGATGCGGTCCAGGCTGGCTGGGTCCGGCGTGCTCGGGCCGAACGGACGCACCGTGTTGAGCAACTGGACCGAGTCGCGGTCGCTCAGGACGAAGTTGAATCCGGGGAATTCGGGACGCAGCGCCTTGCTGGCTTGGGCGTGGAAAGCCGCCAGGTCGCCGTTGTCGAGACTGGGCGAATTGGCCAGCGCCAGCGCCACGGTCATGCCGGTGTTGAGATCGCGGTCGACCGCCTGGATCAGCGCCCGCGCGGTGATCAGCGATTCCTGCTGGATCTGCGTGCGCTCGCGCTCGTAGAAGTGATGGGCCAGCAGCCCGAAGCCCACCACCGCCGGCAAAGCGCACGCCCAGACCAGCGTGTAGATTTGCGAGCGGAGCGATGGCAAAGGGCTGTGGGCTGCAGGCTTCATTCTCGACGTCGGTGACTGACACGAGAACGACTCTAGCACAGATAACCGTAGGCAACTACAGCCGGGCGCCCAGGCTGAGGACGGCGGCGATATTGCGGGCGGCGCTGCGCACATTCCGGGCCGCCTCGGCCAGCGCCTGCTCGACCGTGCAGGGCCGGCTGACCGCGCCGAACACGGCCTGTATGCCGTGCTGATGCACGATGGCCGCCCCCGGCGCCAGGCTGCCGGCGATGGCGATCACCGGCTTGCCGTGCCGCTGGGCCACGCGGGCCACGCCGATCGGCGTCTTGCCGTGGATGGACTGGCTGTCGATGCGGCCTTCGCCGGTGATGACCAGGTCGGCGTCGGCCACGGCCGCGTCCAGCCCCACCGCCGCCGTCACGATCTCGCTGCCGGGGCGCAGGCGTCCGCCCAGGAACACCAGCATCGCCGCGCCGATGCCGCCGCCCGCGCCGGCGCCCGGCACGTCGGCCACCTGATGGCCCAGCTCGCGGGCGATGACCTCGGCGTAATGGCGCAGGTTGGCATCCAGCTGATCGACCATCGCCGGGGTGGCGCCCTTCTGCGGGCCGAAGACGTGCGAGGCCCCTTGCGGCCCCACCAGCGGATTGCTGACATCGCAGGCGATGTCGAACACACAGTCCTTGATGCGCGCATCCAGCCCGGACAGGTCGATACGCCGCAGGCGGTCCAGCGCGCCGCCGCCCGGTGGCAGCTCGTTGCCGGCCTCGTCCAGCAAGCGTCCGCCCAGCGCCTGCACCATGCCGGCGCCGCCGTCGTTGGTGGCGCTGCCGCCCACGCCCAGCACGAAGCGGCGGGCGCCGGCGTCGAGCGCGTCACGGATCAGCTCGCCTGTACCGCGGCTGCTGGTGCGCAGCGGATCGCGCTGCGCCGGCGGCACCAGCTCCAGGCCGCTGGCGGCGGCCATTTCGATCACGGCCGTGGCGCCGTCGCCCATCAGGCCGTAGAACGCGTCCACCGGCTCGCCCAGCGGACCCGACACCTTCAGCGCCACGCGGCGGCCGCCGCTGGCGTCTATCATGGCCTGCACCGTGCCTTCGCCGCCGTCCGCCACCGGCAATTTGACGTACTGGGCGTCGGGAAAGAACTCGCGGAAGCCGGCCTCGATCTCGTTGGCGACCGCCATCGCGGTCAGGCTCTCCTTGAACGAATCGGGCGCAATAACTATTTTCATCAAGTTACTCTATCAACGGTTGACCAGCTTGGCGGGGACGCGCAGCACCAGTATCGCACCAAGCAGCAGCACGCTGGACAAAATATACAACGCCGTATCCGTGCTCTGGGTCGCATCCTTGATCCACCCGACCAGGAAGGGGCTGACGAAGCCGGCGATCTGACCCAGCGAGTTGATCAGCGCCAGGCCGCCGGCCGCCGCCGCGCTGCCAAGGAAGGCGGCCGGCAGCGACCAGAACATCGCCAGCGCGGCCAGCGCGCCCATGGTCGCCATGCTCAGGCCCGCTATCACGATCACAGGATTGCTGGAGAAGTTTGCCGCCATCATCAGGCCGGTCAAACCCATCAGCATCGGCAGCGACACGTGCAGGCGGCGTTCGCGGCGCTGGTCCGCCGAGCGGCCGGCCCACACCATGAAGAAGGCGGCGCACAGGTAGGGAATCGCGCTCAGCCAGCCGACCGTCACCGCGCTCTGGTAGCCCAGCGACTTGATGATGGACGGCAGCCAGAAGTTGATCGCATAAACACCCATCTGGATGCAGAAATAGATCACGCCCAGCATCCACACATTGCCGTTGCGGACCACGGACGAGAAGGTCTGGCCGGCGTCGCTATTGGCCTGGCGCTGCTGCTCGTCGCCCGCCAGCGCCGCCTGCATGGCGGCTTTTTCATCCGCGCTGAGCCATTTGGCCTGGGCGATTCCGTCGTTCAGGTAGAAGTACACGGCCACGCCCAGGATTACGGTCGGCAAGCCTTGCAGCAGGAACAGCCACTGCCAGCCGGCCATGCCGGCCTGTCCGGCCGAGAAATGTTGCAGCATCCAGCCCGACAGCGGGCCGCCGACCAGACCGGAGATCGGGATCGCCGACATGAACAGGGCCATCACCTGGCCGCGCTTCTGCGCCGGGAACCAGTGCGTGAAGTACAGCACCATGCCGGGGAAGAAGCCGGCCTCGGCCACGCCGGTGAAGAAGCGCAGCACGTAGAACGAGGCAGGATCGTGCACGAACAACATGCAGGCCGACAGGCCTCCCCATGCCACCATCATGGTCGCGATCCAGCGGCGGGCGCCGATCTTGTGGAGTATCAGGTTGCTCGGCACGCCGCTGAGCACGTAGCCGATGAAGAAGATGCCCGCGCCTAATCCGTAAACAGTATTGCTCAAATGGAGGGCGTCCAGCATCTCCAGCTTGGCGAAGCCGACGTTGACGCGGTCCAGGTAGTTGAAGAAGTAGCAGATGAAGATGAACGGTATCAAGTGCCAGCTGGCCTTCTTGTAAGCGCCGTCCAGGACGGACGCCGCCGGCCACGGGGTGGCGGTGGTGGTGTTCATGTGGGTCTCCTTGGTTTTTATAGGTGGTCTGTGCAGATGATTATCTGGAATCCATCCCGGAAAAACATCGGCCAAACGCACCATAATTCAACCGGTTCCCGGCACTTTATTGGGCATATGCACAATAAATGCTTCCACCAACCTGCGACTTACCCGGATTCCTTGTTATTTGGCACAATGACGGCAAGGAGAAACGCCCATGTACATACTGAGCACCGAGCTGGCCCAGGACATCGTCAGCCGGACGATGAAGATCATCCCGTACAACGTCAATGTGATGGACGCCAACGGCACCATCCTCGCCAGCGGCAATCCCGCGCGCATCGGCGAGCTGCACGCCGGCGCCATGCTGGCATTGGCCAAGCGCCTGACGGTGGAGATCGACAGCGCCAGCGCCCGCAATATGCACGGCGCCCAGCCCGGCATCAACCTGCCGCTGACGGTGAACGGCCAGGTCTGCGGGGCCGTGGGCCTGAGCGGCGTGCCGGCCCAGGTGCGCCAGTTCGGCGAACTGGTGCGCTTGACGGCGGAGATGATCCTGGAACAAGCCCACCTGGCCGGCGAACTGCAGCGCGACTCGCGCTACCGCGAAGCCTTCGTGCTCAACCTGATCCGCTACGATGCGGCCATGGAGGCCGACCTGGCCGCCTGGGCGCGCCGGCTGAGCGTCAACTTCGAGCGCAGCCATCTGGTGTTCCTGCTGGAGCTGGACGACAAGACCGCCGGCACCGACCAGGCCCTCAGCGAGCTGCAGCGCCTGCAACTGCGCATGCTGGCCCGGCAACCGTCCGCGCTCACCGCATCGGCCAGCGCCCATCAGCTGGTGCTGCTGGACTTCCACGACGCCCCGTCCGCGCACGATGCCCAATGGCCGCAGCGCCAATTGCAGGCGCTGGCCGCCATCCTGCGCGAGGAATGCCAGCAGCCGCACACGCTGACGATGGGTATCGCCCAGTCCGGCATGGCCGGCGTGGCGGTTTCCTATCAAAGCGCGTTGACGGCGGCCCGCATCGGCCGCGCCCGCCATCCGCGCCGGTCGCACTTCAGCTATTACGAGCAAACCCTGCCGGTGCTGCTGTCGGGCCTGGGATCGGGCTGGGAGGCGGAGCAGCTGCGCCTGCCCATCGCCCGGCTGAAGGCGCAGGATAAAAACAAGGAACTGCTGCGACGCACGCTCAATGTGTGGTTTGAACACGACGGTCATCCGGCGGCCACCGCCGAGGCCCTGCACATCCACCGCAATACGCTGGATTACCGGCTGCGCCGCATCGGCGAGATCACCGGCCTGGACCTGGGCAAACTGGAGGATAAGCTGCTGCTGTATATCTCTTCGTTATTAACTACTTAACTCTCTCGGCAGAGCCGGAAAGTTACTGTATTATTTGCCGTCGCCCGAGCGCCCACAAGGCACAGGCTCGGGTACGGAGATAATCACAATAAAACTGGAGCCATTTTGAGCCTATTTCGCACCAAGAACCTGGACGATATGATCGCCAACAGCCGCAAACCCGGCGGCCTGGCGAAAGTACTCGGTCCCTTCGACCTCATTCTCATGGGCATCGGCGCCATTGTCGGCACCGGTATTTTCGTACTCACGGGCACCGGCGCCGTCACGGCCGGCCCGGCGCTGACGCTGTCCTTCGTGGTCGCCGCCATCGCCTGCGGCTTCGCCGCGCTCTGCTACGCCGAATTCGCCTCCACCGTGCCCGTGGCCGGCTCCATCTATACCTACACCTACGCCACCCTGGGCGAACTGGCCGCCTGGATGATCGGCTGGGACTTGCTGCTGGAATACGGCCTGGCCACCTCGGCCGTGTCGGTCGGCTGGTCCGGCTACTTCCAGTCGCTGATCTCCGGCTTCGGCATCCACCTGCCGGTCGCGCTCACGGCCGCGCCCGGCGCGATCCCCGGCGTGGATACATTGATCAACCTGCCCGCGCTGTGCATCATGCTGGTGCTGACCGCGATGCTGAGCTGGGGCGTGCGTGAATCGGCCCGCCTGAACAACATCATGGTCGCCATCAAGGTCGGCGTGGTGCTGCTGTTCATCGTCGTCGGCGCCCGCCACGTCGAGCCCGCCAACTGGAAACCGTTTATGCCGTTTGGCTACAACGGCATGCTGAGCGCCGCCGCGCTGGTGTTCTTCGCCTTCATCGGTTTCGACGCGGTGACCTCGGCCGCCGAGGAAGTCAAGCGTCCCGAGCGCGACCTGCCGATCGGCATCATCGGTTCGCTGGCCGCCTGTACCGTGCTGTACGTGGTGGTCTCGGCCATCATGACCGGCATCGTGCCTTACCAGCAATACCTGGGCATCGACCATCCCGTGTCGCTGGCGCTGAAACACGCCGGTGAAAACTGGTTCGCCGGCTTCGTCGACCTGGGCGCGATCCTGGGCATGACCACCGTGATCCTGGTGATGGCCTACGGCCAGACCCGCATCATCTTCGCCATGTCGCGCGACGGCCTGTTGCCGAAGCGCCTGTCGACCGTGCATCCGCGCTTCCACACGCCGTTCTTCGCCACCTGGCTGGTCGGCATCGTGTTCGGCCTGATCGCCGCCGTGGTACCGCTGAACGTGCTGACCGAGCTGATCAACATCGGCACGCTGGCCGCCTTCAGCCTGGTGTCGATCGCCGTGATCATCATGCGCAAAAAGCGTCCCGACCTGAAGCGCGCCTTCCGCTGCCCTGGCGTGCCGGTGATTCCGGCGTTGGCCGTGATCTTCTGCGTCATGCTGATGACCTACCTGAGCTGGTTCACCTGGGTCGCCTTCGTGATCTGGCTGGTGGTCGGCCTGGCCATCTACTTCGGCTACGCCCGTTCGCGTTCCGCGCTGAACTAATTCCGCTGTTTGCCCGGCGAGGCCATGCCTCGCCGGCGCCTCGCCGCTCGGCTGTTATAGCGCGCACCGTGCCCTATCCCACAGACTGAAACGCCAAACTCGCCTAGCATCTGACTCGTCACTGCGAAGGAGAGCGTGTGAACACCAATCTCTGGTTTCTGCTCGTCGGCAGCTTGATGCTGGCGCGCGGGCTGGCGGCCACCACGATCTCGAAGTCGCCTTTCACCTCCGCCATCGTCTATCTGGGCGCCGGCATCCTGATGGGGCCAACCCTGCTCAACATCTTCGGCTTCGATCCCAAGCTACAATCGGCCCTGCTGGAAGTGCTGACCGAGGTTGCCCTGCTGATATCCCTGTTCTCCGCAGGCATCAAGATGCCGGTACCGTTCAAGCGGGAGCGCTGGGAAGCGCCGCTGCGGCTGGCCTGGCTGTCGATGTCGATCACGGTGGGGTTGGTGGCGCTGTTCGGCTACTACGTGCTCCAGCTGCCCGCGGGCGCGGCGGTGCTGCTCGGCGGCATACTGGCGCCCACCGACCCGGTGCTGGCCACCGACGTCCAGGTGCGCCACGCGGGCGACAAGGACCAGCTGCGCTTCACCCTCACCTGCGAAGCCGGCATGAACGACGGCAGCGCCTATCCCTTCGTCATGCTCGGCCTCGGCATGCTCTCGGTCACCGATACCGACACACATCACCTGCGCTGGCTGCTGGTCGACGTGCTGTGGGCGACCGCTGGCGCGGCCGTGGTCGGGATGGCGGCCGGCGCGTTGGTGGCCCGGCTGAGCTGGCGACTGCGCGGCAGCGACCCCAAGCACGAAATCATGGACGACCTGGTGGGCCTGGGCATGATCGCCGTGGTGTACTCGCTGGCGACGCTGCTCAAGGCCTCGGGATTCCTGGCCGTATTCATCGCCGCCGTCGCGCTGCGGCAGTCCGAGCTGGTGCTGGCCGGCGCCCCCAAGGACCGTCACGGCCTGATGGAGCCGGACACGGCCAAGTCCGAATCAGCCAGGAACAGCGAAACGCACGAAGCGCCGCTCACCGTCAGTACCGAAGCGCTGGTGTTCAAGGAACACCTGGAGCGGCTGTCCGAACTGACGCTGGTACTGCTGTTGGGCGGCATGATCTCGCTGAAAAGCATGCAATGGGATGTCGTGTGGACGGCCTTGTTCCTGTTCGTGATCGCCCGCCCGCTGAGCGTATTCGCTGGCCTGGCCGGCAGCAACACCAGCTTGCGGATGCGCGCCATGACGGGCTGGTTCGGCGTGCGCGGCATCGGTTCCATCTACTACCTGATGTTCGCCATCGAAGCCGGCCTCCCTCCGGAACTGGCGGCCCGGCTCACGCGGATCGCCGTGTTCGTCGTCATGCTGTCGATACTTGTACACGGCTTCAGCGTCAAGCCCCTGATGGATACGGTGTGGCGCCGGCGCCGCTGATCGCCCCGCTTCGACCTGCATCAACAATGGCCGGCGCAGGATGTGGGATCGTCGTGCGACCATGTCCAACACCACCTACCTCATCGAAGACGCCACCGACCGCATCGGCGACAGCGCCCTGCTCCAGCGCTGGCGCGAACTGCTGGCCGAAAGCAAGAGCCACGAGCGCGTCTATCAAAGCCCTGAGTTTTTCGACTACCTGCTCAGCACGGCGACCGAGCACGCGCCGCCGCAGTTGTTCACGGTGACCGAACGGGCAAGCGGGACGGTGGTGGGTGTGGTGCCGCTGGTATTGCGCCGCCATAGTTTTGATTTCGCTGTCGGCCGCCTGCGCATCGGCTCGTTGCGTGTTCCCAGCGTGTGCTTGCTCGGCAGCGCGCCCTTGATGCCCGCTCGACCCGAGCTATTGGATTTGCTATTTGAATTCCTGCTGGCGCATTTCCCGCGACGCCAGGCGATCTCGCTAAGCTCATTGCCCGCAGATAGCGAACTCTGGCGCAACATCAGCAACGCCCGCAGCTACAGCACACACTTGCTGAACAACTGGCGGACCTGCCACCAAATCCCCCTGCCCTCCAGCTTTGAAGCCTTCATGGCGCAGTTCAACTCCAAGCGTCGCTACAACCTCAAGCGCCAACAGCGGCAACTGCGGGAGCACGGCGCCGGCCGGTTGGTCTTGCATCGCATTGAACAGCCGGAGCAATTGCCATCGATGCTGGAAGCCATGTCCAAGCTCACCACGCCGGAACATCGCGCACAATTATGGACCCGGGAAGAAATGCGGGAGCTGGCGCTACATGGCATGCTGCTGTGCTACCAGATCGATTGCGGCGACCAGCCCTGCGCACTGATACTCGGCTTACGGTCGAGCGATACGCTACACCTGTTCAACATCTTCCACGACAACGCGCTCGACCATCTGTCGGTGGGAACAACAATACTGCACATGGCCATTGAAGACCTGTGCAGCCGCCGTTTTAGCTGCATCGATCTTGGCTACGGCACCCCCGCCCACAGCTACCAGTCCAGCAACGCAACAGTACAACGCGGCCACGTGCTGCTGATGCGGTCCAACTCAAGAAATCGCCTGGTCTGCGCCTTGCACGACACCTTCGTCGCCGCGGTCAATATGGCCCGACGTATCATCAAATGACGTCTAGCCGGCATTTCCCGGGCGTGGATAGGGGTAGCCCGGATACTGGTTCGTTTTCGTAGTAACCAATACCTTGACGGTGTCATCGGGGTAGAAATGCACCGCAAAAAAACCTATGTCACCCTCGGAATATTCGGGTACGCGGACTACCCTTTCCCTGGGTGGCCCGGGGTTCTTCTCGTCATAACTCCAGGTGACGGTAACCGCCAGATCCTTAGTCCATCGACGAGGCAAAAGGACACAGCATACAAAACTACCGCCGCCACCGTTTGCATAAATGCTGGCGCCGCTGTAACCGTTTACTGAAAAGTCCGCGATGTGCTTATTTGTATAATTTAGCCCACACAATTCAATGCCAACATTACTACTCTCACATCCAGAAAGCAAAGCGGCGACAATTATCAATGCTGAAGAAAAAACATTCATCATTATCCAATAATTTAGAACCTTATTTTACAGGCCGTATAGCGACCTTCAGAAATGTTCACTCCGTGGATTCCGACCGGCAGCACCTCCCTTTTCGCGCACATTCCCATTGCGGGAATTCCCAGGAGTCCGACCACAAATAATTTCCTGGTGCGCCGCCAAACCCAATCAATTCTAGACTTCATATCTGTCGAGGTTTGACAAAAGGTAGCATCCGTCATCAATGTCCCCTTAATTCGCTAATTCGGCGCTCTGATTGCTGGCGAATTCTCTCCAGTTCTGATCGCAGATAATCAATATATTTGACATCTTCAGGCCCGGTAAAATTGGCGACCTCTACCGCGCGTCGGGCCGGCGTGGGCGCAACGCCACCTTCACCCTAGCCGTTGCCAACGATGACAGGACTGTCGAGATCGTTCTCGATGAACTGCAGCCGCACCTCCTGCCCCACGCGCGGCAGAAACTGGTTGCCCATGCCGCCGACGGCCGAACGCCGGGCGACGCGCACCCAGCAGCTGGAATCGCCGAACAGCTCGGCCAAGCCGTGCTGGGCCGGCGACGTGGAAGCGGCTGAAATCATGGCTGTTTTAAAGAACCGACAGGCTTAACAACGCGTGGAATGGGAAAGTCAGGGGAGCGGGGGCCGTTGCGGCTGATGACAACACGCACTTCATCATTCGGGAAAAATACCAAATAGATGTCACCCAGTCTTTCGTATTTCTCGATTTCCACCACTTTTTCCTTCACGATATGTTTATGGCCATCAGGCATATCCCATCGAACCGTCGCTTTCATACCGGGATACCACACACGAGGAATGGACGTGCAACAGATATTGGCGATTCCTTCTCCCCAACCATCCATATTCCCGCCGCCGGCTGCATCCACCGACGCCGAATAAATATAGTTACCAGTGTGATTAACGATACCAACCTGAGCAGTAGCCCTATCACTCGATTGCGCCTGCGACTGGGGCAGCGCACACCCGGAAATACCCGCTGCTATAGTAATAACGAATAGGTATGTAAATCGCTTCATTTTTGATGCATTCTTTAATTGGTTGTTGTATCAGTTGGGTTCGCTAGGATGACCAACATGCTGATTCGGGAAATCAGAAGCGCCAGGCCCATCCCGGCTGACGACAACATGCACTTCGTCATTCGGAAGAAAAACCAAGTAGATATCACCCGGCCATTCGTATTTTTCGACTTCTACAACTTTCTCCTTCACGATATGCTGATGGCCCACTGGCATATCCCAACGTACTAATACCTTCATCCCTGGATGCCACACACGTGGGATTGAAGTGCAGCAGATATTGGCGATGCCCGCCCCCCAACTTGCCATATTGCCCCCGCCGGCACCATCAACAGAGGCAGAGTAGATGTAATTGCCCGTGTGGTTAACAATGCCGACCTGAGCTGAAGCACTGTCGCTCGGTTGCGCTCGCGATTGATGAAGTGCGCATCCCGAGATAGCTAACGCCGAGGCCATCGCGAATAAGTGTATAAATCGTTTCATGTTTGTGATTTCTTCACTCAGCCTGTGGTCAGTTTGAAGCAGGGGGTACACTAGGGTTGCCCAGATGGCGAATTGGGTGTTCAGGACTGCTCGGTTCAAATGGACTAACCACGACACGGACCTCGTCGTTTGGGAAAAAGTGCATGAAAACACTGCCGGTCGTTTCGTATTTCTCGACTTCCACAATTTTCTTCTTCACAATATGCTGGTGCCCGACAGGCATGTCCCAACGCACCAACACCTTCATGCCGGGATACCACACTCGCGGGATGGAAATGCAGCAGATCTCGGCGCCCCCCACTCCCCAACTATCCATATTTCCCCCACCGGCACCGTCAACCGAGGCGGAATAAATATAATCACCGGTGTGGTTCACAATACCGACCTGAGCTGGAGCCCTGTCGCTCTGCTGCGCCCGCGATTGGTGCAACGCGCACCCTGAGATAGCTACTGCTAGCGTTAAGGTAAATAATTGTATAAATCGTTTCATCTTCGGGTGTTCATCACTCGGCCTATAGCCATCTCAATTTGAGGAAGGGACTTCGTCCGGCTTACCCAAATGACGAATTGGATATTCGGGACTACCTGGTATAACCGGGCTAACCACAACGCGGACTTCGTCGTTCGGAAAAAAATGCATGTAGATGCTGCCTGTTTCTTCGTATTTTTCCACTTCGACTATTTTTTCTTTCACTATGTGCTTATGCCCCTCGGGCATATCCCATCGAACCAAAACCTTCATACCTGAATACCATACACGTGGAATAGAAATGCAACAGATATTGGCGATGCCAATTCCCCAACTATCCATATTCCCGCCGCCGGCGCCATCTACCGTGGCCGAATCAATGTAATAGCCTGTATGGTTAACAATGCCTATCTGAGCAGTGGCCCTATCGCTCGGTTGCGCCCTCGTTTGACGAAGCGAGCACCCCGAAATAGCTAAGGCTACGAATATAGCGAATAAGTGTATAAATCGTTTCATTTTCGTGATTTCTTCGCCCGTGATCAGTTTGAGGCCGGGGGCGCTTCAGGATTGCCAAGATGGCGAATGGGATACGCGGGATTACCTGGCGCAACTCGGCTTACCACCACACGGACCTCGTCGTTCGGGAAAAAGTGCATGTAGATGCTGCCTGGCGCTTCGTACTTCTCGACTTCCACCACTTTTTCTTTGATGAAATGTTGAATACCAACCGGCATATCCCAACGCACCAAAACCTTCATGCCGGGATACCATACGCGCGGGATGGAAGTGCAGCAGATATTGGCGAAGCCTTCTCCCCAACTTTCCATATTCCCGCCGCCGGCACCGTCAACCGATGCCGAATAAATATAATTGCCGGTATGGTTAACGATACCGACCTGAGCAGTAGCTCTATCGCTCGGCTGCGCGCTCGACTGATGCAGTGCGCATCCCGAGATAGCTAACGACGAGGCCATCGCGAATAAGTGTATAAATCGTTTCATTTGTTTTTAGTCCGCCCGCCTCGCCGCTCCGTCATTCTCCACAAACTTCGCGAAGACTGGTCGCTAAATGGCATCTTGTCGACCCGCCGGCACCGCTGACGTGGCCTCGCCCTGCCAGCTGAGCAAGGCTCCGCCGTGCCCGGGCTCTGCAAAGCGGTATCGTCATACAAGGACTGACTTGGAAATAGGCGCGGTGAAATCGCCAAAGAATTCTTCAGCTAAAGCAACATCGACCAGCGAAAATAGCCGCACCGCATCCGACAGCGACGCATCGCATCGCACAGTTGCTGGAATTCCTGCGCAAGCTGATAAGCCGTAAGTCAAGCGCCCGGCTTCGTCACGCCACCATCCTGTCCGACTCGACAAACTCAGGAAGCAACTGATCCCCCATGGCAAGTGCGAGCGGCAGATTCTCGACCCAGACATATTCCACCTCGGCGGTCTGCTCGGCGACCTTTTTCGGTGTGGTGGAGCTGGTTGGCTCCGTATCCAGTTCCTTCTCGTGGATACTCTTCCGTATGATGAAGCCTTCCAGCGGATAATAGCTGCGCCGCAGGAGATAGCCGCCGCCTTCGCGCCGGGTGGCTGTCTGCGTGGTGATCACAGGGCTGCGCATGTTGGCGGCGTCGGCGTCCGTCATGATGGGGAATGGCGTGTCGTACTTGGATTGCTCGAGCAAGTCTTTCTCTTCGTCGGTCAAGGGTTCGTGCTTTTCCTCCTTGGCTTTCGCCGCCTCGATCTTCTGGCCGAGGGCGAAGACTTTGTCCTCGAATTTATTGCGCCACCACTTTTTCTTGACATCCGCCATTAGCTTGCGTTTGTCGAACTCGGTTACCGCGCCGGCAAGATAGAAGCCCGCCAGCGAGTCATGCACGTAATCGTCGAAGAAGCGCATCACCTCCGACGGCAGTGGCTCGGGTTTATTGAAAATCTCCAGGGCCCACTCTTCCCATGAGTCTAACGGCGTATATTGCAGAGCCCGGTAGTAGTGCCACTGGTTTATCCGGGACAAATCCCTGGGCGTGTAAGGCGGTGTGTCAGCGTCGGTCCTTACGATGTTTTTGTGCTCTAGCCGCCACCGCACGGCCTCCAGATCGCCGATGAGCATCCTGTTACTGCTTCGCAAGTCTTCTTGCGCTTGTGGGCTTGAGGCCTTGAAGCTGGCTGTGCTTTCCAGCGTGGTCAAGCGCGCCGCGCGCCAACGGTAATACAGCTTCATGTGTTCCTTGATGAGATGGCCGTTGTCTCCAAGCTCATCGGTGTAAGCGTTCCAGGCGGAGGCGAGTTCAGCGCTTACCAGGAAGTCTTGTTGATCACGCTCGGGGAGTTCGCTGAATGGTCGCAACGGCACACCGGCCTGACGAGCGGCGCTGAACATATGCGCTAACGGAATCTGCGACAGCATGGCCGATTGGGCGCCGCGTCCTTTGCCGTACTCTCCCGGCGCGTAACCGCCACCGACATCGGAGTGCATGCCGGGGAAATAGACCTCAGTGAATTTGCTGCTTGTAGTCTGTAGTTGCGTGACCGGAAAATTCATGCGTTGTTCGTGCGCGGCGATATAATGCCTGCCTCCCTTCACACAGTCGGGCAAGGGCAAGAGCAACTTCTTGGCCCAGGCCCAATGGCCATCGAAAAAGACGCGCGGTATTGGCGTCGTACGCCCGGCCGAGTCCGACATGCCGACTGTGGCTACGACGTCGAACACACCGAGAAAATCAATACTGGTGGGGATACCGATCAGCTTGCCATCGCTCAGCAATTCAGAGAGATAGTGGCAAAAAGCAGTCGCCTCGGCCGCGCCGCGCGAGAAGCCGAAAACCGATATCGTGAGCGAAGGAATAGTTGGTTTAGGCTTACTCGCCAGCGCTGCGCTCAAATTTTTAAGATGAGGCTCAAACCAATCGCGGTGCGTTTTGCGAGTATGCTGCTTATTCTCTGCGTCCCATTCGGTCCGGCCTACTTCATTCTCATAGGCTTGAGCTAATCGCCCTGCTTCATCTGCCGAAAACAGAACGTTATCCTCATCGACTATTCGATAAAGTGAATTAAGTACTTGGAATAAAGCCCATATAATTCGCGCTTCCCCGCCCTTGGCAAAAGCTTTGCCCTCATCAGTTTCAGTTAATTCGCCAATATCTGGGAAGGGTGTCCCCACGCCCGCAATATAGTGTGGGAAGTAGCCGCTTTCCCCTTTTTCGCCAGGAAATGCCTCAAATAGTCTGGCCACGTTGCTGTGGCTAAATTCCTCAGGTTTTAGCTGTCTACTTAAAACCGAAGCCTGCTCTTTTGTCTTGGGATTAAGAAGCACCCCAGTGCGAGTTCCATTTCTGTCCCGATACAGATTGTTATTTGTGCCGTCAAAGAACAAGCCGACACGTGCCGGGATACAGCACGGAACATTAGTATCCTTAGAGCAATATGCCGTGGAGATCTTCGACTGTTCTTTAGACGAAGGCTTCAGAAAGGCATCCACAGGGTATGGCGCTTTGGATGGAGTGGCTGCGGTCATGGCTGGATTAGTTAGAAGAGAAATCGACGGGTTTAGCAACACGGGGAATCGGAAAGTCAGCGGCGCGGGAGCCATTCCGGCTGACGACAACACGCACTTCGTCATTCGGGAAAAAGACCATATAGATGTCACCAGGCCTATCGTACTTTTCGACTTCTACCACCTTTTCTTTAATGACGTCTTTAACGCCGATCGGCATATTCCAGCGTACCAATACCTTCATGCCGGGATACCACACACGTGGAATAGAAGTGCAACATATGTTGGCGAAACCTTCCCCCCAACTAGCCATATTCCCGCCGCCAGCGCCATCCACCGAGGCCGAATAAATATAGTTACCAGTGTGATTAACGATACCGACTTGAGCATTAGCCCGATCGCTCGATTGCGCCTGTGATTGGCGCAGCGCACACCCGGAAATAGCCGCCGCTATAGCAATAGCGAATAGGTATGTAAATCGCTTCATTTTTGGTGCCTTCTTTAATTGATTGTTGTATCAGTTGGATTCGCTAGGATGACCAACATGCTGAATTGGGAAATCAGAAGCGCCAGGCCCATTCCGGCTGACGACAACATGCACTTCGTCATTCGGATGAAAAAACAAGTAGACATCACCCGGCCTTTCGTATTTTTCGACTTCTACAATTTTTTCCTTCACGATGTGCTGGTGCCCTAAAGGCATATCCCAACGTACTAATACCTTTATCCCTGGATGCCACACCTCTGGAATGGAGGTGCAGCAAATGTCGGGGCCTCCTACTCCCCAACGCGCCATATTCCCACCGCCAGCACCGTCAACCGAGGCGGAGTCAATGTAACTCCCCGTATGGTTAACAATACCGATCTGAGCGGGGACCCTCTCGCTCGCTCGCGCGCGCGACTGATGCAGTGCGCATCCGGAGATAGTTAACGCCAAGGCCAGCGCGAATAAGTGTATAAATCGTTTCATTTTTTAAGCCCAACAGCCTCACCGTTCCGTCATTCGCCAGAATTCATCAGGCAGCGCGGAGATTTCGTCGTTGTAATCCGCTCCCTGCCGGACCCGCCTCAGCAGATCGGTCATAGCTGCGTGCTGCGTAAAATCGTCGGACAGTATCAACGCCAGCGCGCTGAAGTGCTGGCGCACTGGAGCTGCATGAAGCCCGTTGGCGCTGGCAACCCGCAGGTGCCGCTCCACACGTGCATGACACTGGGCCGGACTATCCATCCTGAACAAATCCGGCTGGCTATCATACAGATTGGCCAGCACCCCGTCAGCCTCCGACTTATCCACCAACTTCGCGAAGACTTCATCGCTGAGCGGCATCTTGTCGAAGCCTGCCGGCGCTGGTGCTGTGGCCTCGCCCTGCCAGCTGAGCAAGGCTCCATCGCGACCAGGCCACCACCAACGCGCCATCGGCGCGAGCAACTGGCCGCATTCCGGCTCGGTCAGCGCTTCAAGCAGCGCCGGCAACACGCGCGTGTCGCCCCAGCGCACCGGCCACTCCACCGTATCGGGTGTCATGGCGATCAGAAAGGGACGCATATGCCGCACCAGCTCATCGGTGTCCAGCACGCTGGCCAGGATGCTGAGCATCGGCTTGGCGCCGCAGTCGACAAACAGCCGGCTCAGCCACGCCAGACGCGCTTCCCCATCCTCGGGCGCAGTCAGCAGATACGGCACCGCCGTGCCCAGTCCCTGCAAGGCGGTCCCCTCATACAAGGACCGCCTCGGAAACAAGCGCGGCGAACGCATCCGGAAAAACTCCTCATCGAAAGCACCATCGACCAGCGCAAACAGCCGCAGCGCAACCGACGGCGACGCATCGCATAGTTGCTGGAATTCCTGAGCGATTTGAACAGGCAGCGTGGCGAGCGGTGGATTAGTAGCGAAAAACATGATTCCTCCTCAGCCCGCGCTCGGTGCCATGAATGGACTTCCTGCGCGCAACGCCGCCAACAAACATGCCTTGCACACGCTGGTCGGCAGCGCCGGGAGGGAGTAATCCAGCTTCTCAGGCCCGGAAAAATTCTTCGTGCCGGCATGGACCGTTATCTTGCCCGGGCACTGGACGGTAATATTGCCGCCCGCGATGGTGATATTCGCCCCGCCCGCCGTCGACAGGGTGATGCTCTTGGCGGCCGCCCAGTCGACAAACGCATTGGCGCTGACCAGATTCACCTCGTCGCGCGCCTGCACCTTCAGCGCATCCGCTTGCGCCTGGATATCGATCGCGTCCTTGGCGGCGATCATCTGCACGCCCAGGTTGTTCTCGCCCGGCTTGACCACTCCGCCCAGCACGCCGATGGCCTGCTGGCTGTGTACGCGCAACTGCCCGCCGCTGACGAACTGCGTGTCCTCGCCGCTCATCAACGAGATCGTCTCGCCATTGGACAACTGCATGGCCTGTCCGGCGGTCACGCTCAGGCCAGCCTTGCCGCTTATTGCGATCATCGGCGAACTTGCATGCGGCAACTGATCGTCGCCCGGCTTCGTGTTGCGTTCGCCGGCGTCCGCCATGGCCGCGTCCAGGCTGGCGTTGCCCACCATGCCCGACACGGCGGTCAGCAGCGCCTTCAGCGGCGGTGCTTTGTCATCAAGGAGGCTGGCGTTGGCCTTCTCCGCGCCAACGTGCGACGCCAGCGTCACCGTCTCATGCGTCTTGGCCGCATCGCTGAACGTCTGGCCTAGTTGCACCGCCTGTTTCAGCAGCGCGATGCCGGCCGTGTTATCGCCCATCGGCTCGCGCTCGCTGGCGTTGTGGCCGATCGCATAGCTCGACACCAGCAAGCCCCCAGCCGCGCGCACCGCGCCATATGCATCCGTGCGCAGCTCCGCCCCCTGCCCGCGCAGACTGCCGCGATAGTTATCAGCGCTGTGGATCAGATGGCCCAGCGTCAGCTCGCTGGCCGCATGCGTCGAGCGCAATTGCACGCGCCCCTGTGCGTCGGTGTCGTCGAACAGCAGCTGGTTGTAGCCTGTCCCACCGAATTCCTTGCTGCGCACGCCCCACTGCGCCGCCGCGTTGCCATGGCCGGCCGTGTCGGCGGAAGCGCCGTGCCACAGGGGACTGTTGCCTGCGGCCAGATTGCCCTGCGCCGACGGCGCATGATCGCCGGCCGGCTTGAACAGCGAAGCCTGGCTGTCGCCGGCCGTTCGTCCGGCCGGCGTAGGCGCCACGCCGCCCTCACCCTGGCCGTTGTACAAAGCGCCAACGATGACAGGACGGTCGATATCGTTCTCGATGAACTGCACCAGCACCTCCTGCCCCACACGCGGCAGGAACTGACTGCCCATGCCGCCGCCTGCCGAACGCTGGGCGACCCGCACCCAGCAACTGGCGTCGCCACTGTCCTGCCAGTGATAACGGATGCGCACGCGGCCCAGCACGTCGCAATGCAGCTCGTCGGCGCCGGCCGGCTGGTCCGATCCATCCGCACCGATGACGATGGCGCTCTGCGTACCCGAGGCTGTCGGCCTCGGGTGGTTGCGGCCATCGCTGTCCGGCAGTTGAGGACGCCAGATCACATCCGCCGCGACCGCTTCGAAGCTATTGGCGTAGCCGGTCTTGCGCGCCTGCTCGATCACCAGCGCGAACTCCTCGTCGCGCTGCGGCGCCAGTTCCTCCAGCAATTCGGGAATGGGGCCGAACAGCTCGGCGAGCCCATGCTGGGCCGGCGACGGCAGGTTGTTGACGCCAACGCTGCTCACGCGCAGCACCGTGTACGCCGGCACAGCGGCGCCTTCGGCGGACGCGAGCGGCCCCTGCGTAACGTTCACGTGCCGGCCCGCCGCCAGCGTGCGCACCGTCGAGCGGCCGCGCCACAGCTGGCTACGGGCTTCGCGCGCCTGCATCTGCAATTCGGCGTAATGTTGCGCCTGCCCGCCGCTGGCGTAGGCGTACTGGCCAGGCATGTCGAAGCTTTCCAGCTGCGGCAGTTTCTTGTACTGCTGCGTGGACGGCGCACTGGCGCCGACGGCTTTCTTGGCCTTGTAATCGTAGCTGAGCAAGGTGGTCAGCGTGACCGAGATGGTCCGCCGCGCCTGCAATGCCTGGATGGTGTCCTGCTGCTCGCCGGCGCGCACGCCGTGGAAACGAATGCCGCCGCCAGCTTCGCTGCTGGCATCCTCGGGCACCGCGCCCGACTGGCTGCTGTCGGCAAACAGCACCATGCATAGGCCATCTTCGGCTTCCTCGAAGCGCCAGGCCAGGCCTTCCTCGGTCAGCAGGCGCAGCACGAAATCATAGTCCGACTCGCGGTACTGGCAGCAATAACTGCGCGCCGGCACATCGGCCAGGAAGCTGTCGACCTCATCGCTCCAACGCCATTGCGCCAACGGTTGATAATGCTCGAAAACCGATTCGACGATCTCGATCACCGTCTTGTCCTGCCACACCCGGCTGTTGCGAACCTGGCTCAGGCGCCACAGCCACGGCGTCAGCCGCAGGCGGAAGCGCGCCAGGCCGCCCTCGCTGCCCAGCATGGCCGCCTGCGTGATGTCACCGCTGAAGGTGGCGCGGCTGCCGTCGGCCAGGCTCACCTCCAAGCTGGCCGGCTTGCCCAGCAGCGGCGCCAGCTCGATATGCGCATTGGTCGACAGCACGATGATGTCGCGCGCGCTCGTACCCTGGACCATGTCGTCGGCGCAAAAGGCCTCCACCAGCAGGCCACCCGAGCCCAGGTCCGCGTCGTCGTCGCCCAGCTTCAGCGCGTACAGCCGCGTCGCGCTGGAGAACTGCGCCAGCGCCGCGGTGATTTGCTCAAGTAGCGCGACACTCATGAGTTCGACGCTGTCTTGGCGGCCGGGGCGGCCTTACATTCCGGCTCCTTCTTGGCATCGGCCGCGCACAGGCGGGCTCGGCACTGCTCTTCGCCGGCGGCGTTGTACTGCTTGCAGGTCTTCAGCTGGTCAGCAGGCGTGCTGGTCTTCTTGACGGGTGGACGCGTCTGCAGATGCGCCATCAGCGCGGTGATCAGGGTCACGTCGTTGTCCGACTGCTTGCCCTTGTCCTTTTCCTTGGCCGGCGCTTTTTGCGCCAGCTTGGCGTTGTCCGCCTTGCGCTCAGGCTTATGCTCGGCCTTGCGTTCGGCCTTGTGGTCGGCTTTGTGCTCCGGCTTGTGCTCCGCTTTGGCGACCAGTTGCGGCTTCGCCTGCGGCCGCTCCAGCGCTTTCTTGAGCTCGTCGGTGCCGGATGCCGGCTTGGCCGGCGCGGTCAGCATTTCCTTCAGCGACGGCAGCTTGCCTTCCGCCGCCGAGTTGGCGGAAGCGGAGTCTTCCAGGATCGCGGCGGTCGATACTTCGGACTCTGTCGAAGCTGGAACCGCAGCCGCCGGCGGGGCCTGGGTGGCCGCCACGGCCAGCGGCAAGCTGTCCTCATCCGGCGTATTGCTCATCCAAACCAGCGTGCCCCCAACGATGGCCAATACGCCAGCGCCCGCCGCGCCCCACACCAGCAAGCCGGAGCGCTTGCCAGGAGGCTTGCCGGCGGCCTTGGCCGGCGCGGCCGCCGCCGGTTTGCTGTCCAGCGTGCTCAGTATGCGCTGGCGCTCCGCTTCCGCCTGCTGTTCCGAGGAAAGAAGGCTGGGCCTGCCCCCCTTCGAAGGGCGATCGTCTTGACGTTGCAAAATGTACTCCTTGTTAATTTCGCATTACTTTACGCGATTCAAGAAAAATGCGACGCATATTACGAACTCAACCGTGCGCACCCCGAAAATACGTCGTTTCACTGGGAGATTTCAATCGTGCGCTGGATTGTCATAACTGTAAGATATACTCAAAGCAATGCTTTAAGGATACTAATGATGCAACGTTCCGCTGGAGAGATGCTGTCGTGCTGATACTGGCAATCGCACTCTATTTCGTCCTGGCCTGCCTGATCAGCTGGATGGTGCTGTTTCCGGCCGGCCGCGAATTCGTGCTCAACGCGCTGGCGGGCGCCGGCCAGCGGCTGCAGCAGCGGGTCGGCCGTATCGCCCAGCGCCGCCAGCAGGAAGCCAGCGCCCTGGGCCGCAGCGGACGCGCCTCGGCCGGCGAAGTCGGCGCCTTTCTGCGGCAACACTATGTATTGTGCCTGGGCGGTACCGCGCTGATCTGCATTCCGCCGCTGCTGGCGCTGCTGATGAGCACCAGGAACACGCTGAGCGGCTTCGAGACCTCGACCAGGGAAGTCAACACCCAGGTCGCCGACCTGCTGCAGGGCGAGCAGCTGGTGCCGCCGCCGCCGTTGCCGCCGCTGGTGTTCGCGTCGGCCGAAGTGGCGCTGGAACGGCCGATGCTGGTATCGGCCAGCCGCGACTGGGCCTTGATGGACGCCACCTACGCGCAGCGGCTGCTGATGGCCTTCAAGATCATGAAGGAAAAGCACGGCTACGACATGGCGATCCTGGAAGGTTACCGCAGCCCGGAACGCCAGAACGCGCTGGCCGCGATGGGACCGAACGTCACCAACGCGGCGGCGTTCCAGAGCTGGCACCAATACGGCCTGGCCGCCGACTGCGCCTTCCTGCGCGACGGCAAGCTGGTGATCTCGGAAAAGGATCCGTGGGCCATGCGCGGCTATCAGCTCTACGGCGAAGTCGCCGAGTCGCTGGGCCTGACGTGGGGCGGACGCTGGAAGATGATGGATTTCGGGCATACGGAACTGCGCATGCCCGGTGTGATGAGACGATAAGGTTCGGGCGAAGATGGCGGCATGGCTTAAAAATTTGATGACGATGATCCTGGCGTTCGGCGCCAGCTGGTTGGGCGCGGTGTGGTACTGGCGGGCGAACAATCGCGTGCCTGCCAACGACGACCTGGTCCTGTACCTGCTCGCACTGCCCGTGGCGTTGCTGGCGGTGTTCTGGCTCGGCCGGAGGATCCATCTCGGCATCGGCACGTCCGCCGCCGTCGCGACGTCCACCGCCGCCGCGCAACCGGTGGCGCCCGTCGCGCCGCCGCGCGGCCCATCGCTGTCGCTGGTGGCCGCCGCTGTGCGCGCGCCGCATGGCAGCTCACCCGCTGAACTGAGCGCCACGCTGGCCGAAAACAAAGCCCGTCCCGCGCTGGACCCGGAGCTCAACGACGCCTACGGCTACCCCGTCATGAGCGCCCGCATCGCCGACATCGACGCCGACGCCACCCGCACCGAGATCTCGGACTGGCTGGCGGCCAACCACATGGCGCCCCGGTTCAGCGACGAACAATGGCGCGCGCTCAGTGCCGGCAGCGAAGTGGTGGTCGAATTGAGCGCCTATCTGGGCGCCCATCCGCTGCTGGAGCTGCACGCCGGACAGGTCTCCCGGCGCGAGCCCCTGTCGCTGCCGATGCTGCAACTGCAGCCGGTATGGCAGGCCGACTGGCAGCCGGAGCACCGCCAGGCCGCCGCACTATGGTTCCGCCACCTGGTGATGCAATCCGGCTGGCCTGAAGACCGCATCGCCGTCGCCCCCGAACGCGGAGCCGTGGACACCGAAGCCGGCACCGTGCTGGCACGGCTGCTCTCGAACGAGCCGCCGGCGCTCGCCATGGTCGTCACCTGCGGCTCGCACCTGAGCACCGACAGCGTCGAACGGCTGGAGAACGTCAGCGCGCTATTCAGTGCCAACCAGCCGCAGGGCCAGATCCCCGGCGAAGGCGCGGCCGGCCTGCTGCTGACCGACGCGCTTCAGGCAACGCTGCTGGGCCCCGGCGGCGAACACCCGCAGTTGCTGGCAGTGAGCAGCGGACGCCTGCCCCATTCCGCCGACGAATCCAAACGCGCCAACGCCGAACTTTTGCAGGAACTCAGCGCCAAGGCGCTGCAAGGCGCGGGCCGCGAGGCATCGGCCATCGCCTTGATCAGCGCCGACACCGACCACCGCACCAGCCGCGTCATAGAGCTGATGGGCGTCGCGGCGGAAGCGACCCCGCAACTCGATCCCGGCGTCGACATCTTCAGCGTCGGCGCCAGCTGCGGCAATTGCGGCGCCGTCACCTGGCTCACCGCGCTGGCCGTGGCCCGGCAGGAGGCGGAAAGCCGCAAAGCCGCCATCCTGTGCATCAGTAACCTGGACCCGTTCCGGCGCGACGTCGCCGTCATCGGACCCGCCGTAGCCGTACCTGTTTGAATTTTCCGATTTTATCTAGAGCCCCAATCATGATGCAAAAAACCTGGCAATTCCTGACGACCCGCAACAGCCTGATCGTGATCGGCTGGGTGGCCTTCGCCGCCTGCTTGCTGATCGCGTCCGCCATCTTCGAATGGCCGGCCAGCGTCGCCTGGACCGTGCTGGCGATCGCACTGCTGTTCGGCGCCATCGTCTGGCTATTGCGCCGCCGGCGCAAACAGCGCGCCGCCGCCCAACTGGGCGACATGCTGGAACAGCAGGTCAACAAAGCCCCCGCCAAGACCGACCCGGCCCAGCGCCAGGAAACGGACGTGATCCGCAAGCGCCTGCTGGACGCCATCGCCACCATCAAAGGTTCGAAAATCGGCCAGTTCTCCGGCAACGCCGCGCTGTACGAACTGCCGTGGTATATGGTCATCGGCAATCCGGCCGCCGGCAAGAGCACGGCCATCGCCAGCTCCGGCCTGCAGTTCCCGTTCGCCGACACCAAGATCGTGCAAGGCGTGGGCGGCACCCGCAATTGCGACTGGTTCTTCACCACCGACGGCATCCTGCTCGACACGGCCGGCCGCTACTCGGTGGTCGACGAGGACCGTGGCGAGTGGTTCGGCTTCCTCGACCTGCTCAAAAAGTACCGCAAGAAGGCGCCGATCAATGGCGTCATCATCGCCGTCAGCGTCGCCGAACTGACGCGCAACCGGCCTGAATTCGCCATCAACCTGGCCAAGAATCTGCGCCAGCGGGTGCAGGAGCTGACCGAGCGCCTCGAAGTCCACGCGCCGGTGTACGTGGTCTTCACCAAGGCCGACCTGATCACCGGCTTCAACGAATTCTTCCAGGACGCCGAACGCGGAGAACGCGACAAGATCTGGGGCGCCACCCTGCCCTACACCCAGTCCACCACCAGCGAGCAGATACTCGACCAGTTCGACGCCCGCTTCGATGAACTGTACGATGGCCTGAAAGACCTGAGCCAGGCCAACATGGCCCTGCAATGGCGCGAGCGCATGCCACCCGGCGTGTTCACCTTCCCGCTGGAATTCAGCTCGATCAAACCGTCGCTGCGCGCCTTCATCGCCACGCTGTTCGAGGAGAACCCATTCCAGTTCAAGCCCGTATTCCGCGGCTTCTACTTCACCAGCGCCTTGCAGGAAGGCGAGTCCGTCTCCGCCTCCTCGCACCGCGTGGCGCAGCGCTTCGACCTGAAACTGCAACCGCAGGAACACGAGGAATCCCATCAGCAGCAAGGCTACTTCCTGCTTAATCTGTTCCGCAAAGTGATCTTCGCCGACAAGGACCTGGTCGCGCAATACGCCAGCCCCGCCAAGACGCGCATGCGCTACGCCGCCTTCTTCGCCGCCACCGCCTTCGTCGGCCTGGCGCTGGCCGGCTGGAGCTGGTCGTACATGAACAACCGCCAGCTGGTCGCCAACGTCCAGGCGGACCTGGACCAGGCCATCAAGGTGCAGCAGAACCGCATGGACCTGCAATCGCGCTTCCAGGCGCTGGAGATCCTGCAGGACCGCATCGAACAGCTGGACAGCTATCGCGAACACCGCCCGCTGTCGCTGGGCCTTGGCCTGTACCAGGGCGATCTGCTCGACCGCAAGCTGCGCGAGGAATACTTCGCCGGCGTGCGCGAAGTGATGCTCAAGCCAGTGGGCCAGTCGCTGGAAGCCTTCCTTGCGGAAGTCAACAGCGGCGCGGCGCAGCTGCAGCCGATGTCCAAGCCGGTGACCGCTGCGGCAACCGGCGCGCCAGCCGCCGACGCCACGTCCGCCGCGCCGGTCAACAACGGTGCCACGCAGTTCAAGGACTCGTCGCCCGCCAACGCGGAAGACGCCTACAACGCGCTGAAGACCTACCTGATGTTGAGCGATAAGTCGCGCGCCGAAGCCGGCCACCTGAACGACCAGCTGACCCGCTTCTGGCGCGTCTGGCTGGACGGGAACCGCGGCGCCATGCCGCGCGAGCAGATGATACGTAGCGCCGAACGCATGATCTCCTTCTACCTTTCGCAGATCAACGACACCTCCTGGCCGCAGATCGACGGCAAACTGGCGCTGGTCGACCAGACCCGCGACAACCTGCGCCGTGTGGTGCGCGGCATGCCCGCGCGTGAACGCGTCTACGCAGACGTCAAGGCCCGCGCCGCAACCCGCTTCCCGTCGATGACGGTCGCCCGCATCGTCGGCGAGCAGGACAAGGAACTGGTACTGGGCAGCTACGCCATTCCCGGCAGCTTCACCCGCCAGGCATGGGAAGGCTTTGTGCAGGAAGCCTTCCGCGACGCGGCCAACCGCGAGATGCAAAGCGCCGACTGGGTGCTGAAGACCTCCTCCAAGGACGACCTGACGCTGGAAGGCAGCCCGGAACAGATCCAGAAGTCGCTGGTTGAGCTGTATAAGAACGACTACGCCAAGGAATGGGAGAAGTTCGTGCAGGGCGTGACCATCCGCGACCTGCAAACCTTCGAGAACGCCGCCGCCGCGATGAACCGCCTGGGCGATCCGCAAACCTCGCCGCTGAACAAGCTGGTGACGACCGTCTACGAGCAGACCTCGTGGGACAACCCATCGCTGCTGGACGCCGGCCTGCAACGCGCGCAACGCGGCGTCACCGGCTGGTTCCGCGAAACCATCCTGCGCCAGAAGCCGTCGCAGATCAACATCAACGTCGCCAGCACCAGCAGCACGCCGAACGCGCCGCTGCCGCTGGGTCCCGTCGGACGCGAGTTCTCCGGCGTGGCGCGCCTGGTCGTCGCCAAGGACAGGGACACGTCGCTGATGCGTGGCTACGTCGATCAGATGTCCAAGCTGCGCACCCGCTTCAACCAGATCAAGAACCAGGGCGACCCGGGCCCAGGCGCCAAGCAGCTGATGCAGCAGACGCTGGACGGCACCGGCTCCGAACTGGCCGACGCCCTCAAATACGTCGACGAACAAATGCTGATCGGGATGACCGACGCGCAGAAAATGGCGATCCGCCCTATCCTCGTGCGTCCACTGATGCAGACCTTCGCCGTCATCGTCAAGCCGACCGAAGCCGAAATCGACAAGGTCTGGGTCGCGCAGGTACTGCAGCCGTTCAGCAAGAACCTGGCGCTGAAATATCCGTTCGCGACCGAATCGCGCGCGGAAGCCAGCAACGCCGAAATCGGCGAGATCTTCGGCCCGGACGGCGCCATCGCCAAATTCTTCAACACCACCATCGGCCCGCTGGTCGTGCGCCGTGGCGACTCGCTGAGCGCCAAGACCTGGGCCGACATGGGCATCAACCTGGCGCAGCCAGTGGTGGCGGCGTTCCCGAACTGGATCGCGCCGCTGTCGGCGGCCGGCGTCGCCAATACCGCCGCGTCCAGCGGCGGCGAGGCACAAACCAAGTTCGACCTGCAGGCGCTGAGCGCCACCGGCGCCACCGAGTTCACCATCGAAATCGACGGCCAGTCGCTGCGCTGGCGCGGCCAGCCGCAGCCGTGGGTACACATGGCCTGGCCGAATCCGCAGGGCGTGCCCGGCTCGAAGATCACCGCCATCACGCCGGAAGGCCGCAACGTCGTGCTGCTCAACGAGCCTGGCCATTTCGGCCTGAAGAAGATGATCGACGCCGCCAACCGCAAACGCAAGGACAACGGCGCGTTTGAACTGAGCTGGGACAACGCCGGCGTGGTCGTCACCGCCAACCTGAAAATCGTGGCCACCGAACAGGCGCCCGCACCGCAGCCGGTGCAGGCCGCGCAAGGCTTCAAGCGCCTGCGCCTGCCGGAGTCGATCATCGCCACGGCGCCTGCGCCCGCACCGGCCGCGCCAAGCGCACCATCGGCGCCGGCGCCTACGCCCGCGGGCACGGTCGCGCCCAAACCTGCGGCGCCGCCGACACGCACCGCGGCAGCGGCCACCGTGGGAGCCGCTCAATGAGCCGGGGCGTTACTCCAATCAGCGTCGGCTACTTCGGCAAGATTCCAACCCGGGGCGATTTCGTCAAAGGCAGCGACAGCCCGGCCCTGATCAAGGTGCTGGACGACTGGCTGTCGCACGCGATGGACCTGCTGAGCACAGACGCCCGCTGGAAGCTGAACTACGACGCCGCCGCGCCGCTGCATTTCGCCTTCGTCGGCCCGCGACGCAGGCACGCCATCGCCGGCCATATCGTCGCCAGCAGCGACCAGTCCAGCCGCCGCTATCCCTTCCTGATGATGGGATCGATGGAGGTCAGCGAACCCACCGCGTTCGTGGAAAACGCGCCGCTGGTGCTGACACGCATGTGGAACCGGCTTGAAGCGCTGACCGCCGGCGTGCGCGAAGCCAGCGACCCGACACTGCCGCTGCAAAGCGCCGCCAACCACATGATCGAACTCGATCTGCGCGCGGCCGCCTACGATGCGGCCTTCGAGGACTTCCTCGAGCTGCAAACCGTGGGCGCGCTCGATGCGATGCTGCGGCAGACCGGCTTCAAAGGCACGGCGCGGCAGATCCTGCTGGCGCTGGGCATGCTGCTGCAACCGGTCATGGCCAGCAGCTCCAGCCGCCTGGAAAAGAGCCTGCTGCTGCCGCTGCCGACCGACCCGATGTACCGCAACCTGGTCGCCGCGTTCTGGATGCACCTGATTACGCCGTTCCTGGCGCGCGCCGATTTCGAACTGGCGCTGTTCGTCACCCGTATCGACCAACGGCCGGCAATGATCGTGGGCTTCAGCGGCGCATCGGCCCAAACGCTGCGCGCCATCGTCGACCCGCAAGCCGGCTTCGATCATCACATCGACTTCGAACAATTGGATTGGGTGGAGGAGCAGATCGATTCCGACTACGGCATCAAGAAGCTGTCCACCTACCTGGCGCAAGCCAACCTGTCACTCAAGTCCGCGCTGGATTCCGTCGGCGCGGCGTTTATCGGAACCTGATCATGCGCTCTAACAAATTGATAGCCAACGCCCTGCTGACTGCCCTGTGCGCGCTCGGTGCCGCCAGCGCCGGTGCCCAGAACCCCGGCCTGGCGCCCGCCGCCCCCGAGCCGGGGCAGGTACTGGCCAGCGGCACCGTGCCGGACGAAGGCAGCAAGGCCGCCGTGCTGGCCAAGCTGCGCGAAGTCTACGGCGCCGACAAGGTGGTCGACCAGATCGCCATCGGCCCGGTCGCCATGCCGGCCAACTGGAACGGCTACGTGCAAAAGCTGATCACGCCGGACCTGAAGCAGATCAGCCGCGGCCAGCTCAAGATCGACGGCAGCAACGTCAGCCTGCGCGGCGAGGTCGCCAACGAAGCGCAGCGCCAGCGCATCGCCAGCAATGTCGCCACCAGCCTCAATCCGACCTACACCGTCAACAACGGCCTGCGCGTGTCGGCCGCCGACCAGAGCATCCTCGATAGCACGCTGGCCAACCGCACGGTGGAGTTCGAAAGCGGCAAGGCCACGCTGACGCCGGCCGGCAAGGCCATCCTGGACGAGATGCTGGCGGCGCTGCTCAAGCTCAAAGGCCGCAAGGTCGAGATCATCGGCCACACCGACAGCGCCGGCCTGCGCGCCACCAACCTTGGCCTGAGCCAGGCGCGCGCGGAGACCGTGAAAACCTATTTCGAAAGCCACGGCCTGAATGGCGACCTGCTGACCGCGAGCGGCCAGGGTCCCGACCGGCCGATCGCCAGCAATGACAGCGCGGACGGACGCGCGCGTAATCGCCGCATCGAGTTCCGCATGGCCCAATAATCAATCAGAGGACATCATGTTTTCAGCAGAGCAGTTATTAATCCCCATCAGCGACAGCCGCCCATCCGGCGAGGACCTGTCCTTCTCGTCCGACCTGGACGCCATCGCTCAAGCGCGCAAGTTCGACGACCCGTCGCTGGACCAGGGCGAATGGGTGACGGAATTGAAGGAAGCGGATTGGGAATTCGTCGTCAAGCGCTGCGCCGCGCTGCTGACGGAGAAAAGCAAGGACCTGCGGCTGGCGGTCTGGCTGACCGAGGCCGCCGCCAAGCAGCATCACCTGCGCGGCCTGGGCGAAGGCTACCGCCTGCTGGCCGGCCTGTGCGAACAATATTGGGACATGGGCCTGTATCCCGAAGCGGACGGCGGCGACAACGAACAACGCATCGGTAACCTGAGCTGGATCCTGGCACGCACCAAAACGCTGATCCGCGAGATACCGCTGACGGAAGGCCGCAACACGGCCTACTCCACCATCGACTTCGAATCCGCCCGCAAGCGCGCCAATGGCGGCGGCGACGACCAATCCGGCTCACCCAAGCTGGCCGACATGGAAGCGGCCAAGCGCTCCAACTCCGCGCAGTTCTGCGCCGGCTTCGCCGCCGACGCCCAGTACTGCATGGACGCCCTGCTGCAATTGGAAAAAGTATCGGATGCGAAGCTGGGCCAGGACAGCCCGGGCTTCTCCGCCGCGCGCGACGCCGTGCAATCGATGCTGCATGCGATGCCGGCCGCCGGCAAGCCGGCCGGCGCCGAGGCGCAAACCGACGACGCCTTCGACGACCAGGCATCGCAGGCATCGAACGGCTCGGCCGCTCCGCAACAGCGCGACGCCGTCTCCGGCCCGATTCGCAACCGCACGCAGGCCATCGCCCAGCTGCGCGCCGTGGCGCGGTTTTTCCGCGATACGGAGCCACACAGCCCGGTATCCTACTTCGCCGAGAAGGCAGCCAACGCCGGCGAACAGGACCTGCACACCTGGCTGCGCTCCGTCATCAAGGATGAAGGCTCGCTCTCCCACATCGAAGAGATGTTGGGAGTGCGGCCTCCCAACTAAGCCTTATACCGCCTTACTCGCCAACCAGCTGCACGGCTTCGACGTTCTTGTAGCCATGCTGGACGTTGTTGGCGATGGTGATCTTGGCGCCTTTGACTTTATATGCAGTCTTGTCGAAGGCGCGCACGAACCAGGTGCGGTTGCCGCGCCTGTCCTGCTTTACGTCGCTGATGCCGGACCAGATGGTGTTCCACTTGCCATCCGTGTCCTGCAGCTCCACCTTGCTCACCGCCTCCACGCCCTCGCCGCTGGGGAAGATCACCCGCAGCTCGGTCGCGTTGACCGGCTTGGCGTAGCCCACCTCCAGCCAATCGAAGCCCTTGTCCTGGTTGTTGTTGGTCCAGCTGCGGTCATCCGACGGGCCGATGACGTTCCTGGCCACGCTGGAATCCGACGGCTCCTTGCCATCCTCGTCGCCGAAGGTCGAACTGGCCTTGGCGCTCGCCGCCCACTGTGCCTTCGGATCGTTCAGGTACTTATCCTCCATTGTGCTGTAGTCCAGCAAGGCCTGCTTCCGGGCCATCTCCTCCTGCGCCTCGGTCTGCGCGGCGGCCGGTGCGGCGCTTGCCGGCGCCGGCGCCGTCGCAGCCGCCGGGGCCTCGACGGTCGGCACATCCGCCGGCTTGTCCTTCTTGTGGCATGCGGCCAAGGCCAGCGTGGACATCAAGATCGCTATGGTGGTTTGTCGCTTCATTGTCATTCTCCTTATTTGACGGTGTATTTGAACTGGCCCTGCTTGTTGGCGCTGACCTTGATCTTGCTGATCGCGAGGCCTTCAGCCATCTTGGTCAGCACGGATTCGGCCACTTCCGGCAGCAGCGTGCCATTGAGGATGTTGTCGACGTTGCGCGCGCCGGAATCGACTTCCGTGCAGCGCGCCAGCACCGCTTCGACCAGCGCCTCGTCGTAGCTGAACTCCGCCTTGTGGTTGGCGCTGATGCGCTTCTGGATCCTGCCCAGTTTGAGCTTGATGATCTCCACCAGCACATCGTCGGGGATCGGATAGTACGGAATCACCTTCAGGCGGCCCAGAAAGGCCGGCTTGAACTGCTTCATCAGGTGCGGACGAATCAACTCTTCCAGCGCCGCCGGATCGGGCAGCTCCTCGCTGCTCTTGTTCAGGCAAGCCTGCATCATCGCGGCCGACGCCACGTTCGAGGTCAGGATGATGATGGTGTTCTTGAAGTCGATCTCGCGGCCTTCCGCGTCGTCCATCACGCCCTTGTCGAACACTTGGAAGAACAGCTCCATCACGTCCGGATGCGCCTTCTCCACCTCATCCAGCAGCACCACGCTGTACGGATTGCGGCGCACGGCCTCGGTCAGCACCCCGCCCTCGCCATAGCCCACATAGCCCGGCGGCGAACCTTTCAGGCCGGAGACGCTGTGCGCCTCCTGGTATTCGCTCATGTTGATGGTGATGAGTTTGCGCTCGCCGCCGTACAGCACATCGGCCAGCGCCAGCGCGGTCTCGGTCTTGCCGATGCCGGACGGGCCGACGAACAGGAACACGCCCTTAGGCTTGTTCGGATCGTCCAGGTTCGCGCGCGAGGTGCGCACGCGCTGCGCCACCGCCTCGATCGCGTGCGGCTGGCCCAGCACGCGCTGTTCCAGATTGGCCTTCAGGTTCAGCACCGTCTTGATCTCGTCCTTGACCATTTTGCCCAGCGGGATACCGGTCCAGCCGGCGACGATCTCCGCCACCACATGGCCGTCCACCTGCACCGGCACCATCGGCGCCTCGCCCTGCAGCGACTTCAACTCCGCCTGCAGCGCCTGCAAATCCTTGCCCTGGCTGGCGTCGCCGCCGGCTTCCAGCGTCGCGCGGCCGGCCTTGATCTGCTCCGTCAACGCCTTCTCCTTCTCCCAGCGCTCCGACAACTCGGCATGCTGCGCGGCGGCCGCCACGCGGGCGGCCTCCAGCTCCGCCAGGCGCGCGACGTGGGCGCTGCCGCCGGTGCTCTGCTCGCGCCGCAGCGAGGCCGATTCCGCGGCGATGCGTTCCAGCTTGCGCGCCAGGTTCTCGATCAACGCCGGCGTGGCGTTCTGGCCCAGCGCGACCTTCGCGCAGGCGGTATCGAGCACGCTGATCGCCTTGTCCGGCAGCTGGCGGCCCATGATGTAGCGATGCGACAGGCGCACCGCCTCGGTGATCGCCTCGTCGTACACGCGCACGCCGAAGTGCTTCTCCATCAGCGGCGCCATGCCGCGCAACATGGCGCAAGCCAGTTCCTCGCTCGGCTCCTCGACCTTGACGACCTGGAAGCGGCGCGCCAGCGCGGCGTCCTTTTCAAAATACTTCTTGTACTCGCCCCAGGTGGTGGCGGCGATGGTGCGCAGTTCGCCGCGCGCCAGCGCTGGCTTGAGCAGGTTGGCCGCGTCGTTCTGGCCGGCCTGGCCGCCGGCGCCGATCATCGTATGCGCCTCGTCGATGAACAGGATGATGGCGTGCGGGCTTTTCTTCACCTCGTCGATGACATTCTTCAGGCGGTTCTCGAATTCGCCCTTGACGCTGGCGCCGGCTTGCAGCAGGCCCATGTCCAGCGTATGGATCTCGACGCCCTTCAGCACATCCGGCACGTCGTTGAGCGCGATGCGCAGCGCCAGGCCCTCCACCACGGCGGTCTTGCCGACACCGGCCTCGCCGGTCAGGATGGGATTGTTCTGGCGGCGGCGCATCAGGATATCGATGGCCTGGCGGATTTCCATGTCGCGGCCGATCACCGGATCGACCTTGCCGTCGCGGGCGCGCTGCGTCAGGTTGGTGGTGAACTGGTCCAGCGCCGGCGTCTTGGACGCGGCCTTGGCCGACAGGTCGCCGACCGGATCGCCGGCCAGCTCCTCATGCTCACCGGCCGGCGCGGCCGCCACCGCCTCGTCCGAACCGGCGGTCAGCTTGTCCAGGTTATGCTTGATCTGGTCGATCTCGAACTTGGCGAACAGTTTCGAACCACGGTAGGCCAGCTGCGCCAGCTCCGGCTCCGTCAGCAGCGCCTGCAGCAGATGGCCGCTGCGTATCTGGGCCTGCTGGCCCGCCTGCAGGTCCAGCGACGCGATCAGCCACGCGTGTTCGAACAGCTTGGGCAAGCGCTCCGAGAACACCGGCGTGCGCGAATTGCCCGTCTTCAGGCGCGCGATCTCGGCCTGCAAATCCGCCTCCAGCATGCTCACGCCGATGCCGCTCTGGCGTGCGATGAGGACGAAATCGCTCTTGGGCTGCTCCAGCAGCGCCAGGAACAGGTGCTCGATATCCACCTCGTACTGTCCCAGCGAAACGCACAGGCTGGCCGCGCGGGTGGCAGCCGTGCGGCTGGTGTCGTTCAGTTTTCCGATCAGTGTTTTCAGGTTGATGCTCATGATGGTCCTTATTATTTATACTGTATGAATCTCATAGCGCACGTCGGCGCGGTCCTGCGTCTGGGCGTCGGTGACCAGGAAACTGTCCCAACCCAGGCGCCCGCCCACGCGATCGTCCTCCAGCCGCGCCCCTTGCACGTCGGCCGCCCGCAGCACCAGCTGCACCTCATATTCCAGCGACAGGCCGGTAAACATGGTCAACATGCTTTTCAGCGCCTTTGCCGCCTTACCGCCGGGCAGGAAGGATTCGTAGCCTTCCAGGTCCAGCGGCCCCACCACCAGCCGCAATCGCAGGTCGCGCTGCCACACGCGCGAACCGGCCATCGCACCGCCGCCCAACATCGCGTTGCCCAGGCCGAGCACCGTCTGCTGCTCCTGCGGCACGTCGTACCAGCAGCCGATGAACTGCTCGGCCTTGATCGGCTGGCCGAAATACTCCGACAGCACCTTGGCGATCTGCACCGCCGACGCCGGACGCTGGCGCATGGCGGTGGCGAAGTAGCCGATCGACTCATCAAGCACGCCGTCGCCGTTGTCGGCCAGGCGCCGCCGCAGCGACTCGTTGCCCATGCCGGCCAGCGACAGCAGCAGCGGCAGGAAGGTGTCCTTGCCGTCGATCTGATACTTCAGCTCCAGCCGGTACTTGCGCCAGGCCTCGTAGAACAGCGCCAGCGCGCGGTTGGAAAAGGTATCGAGGAAGGCGCGCGGGCCGTCGTCTTTTTCGTACAGCGCGTGCGCCGCGATGCGTTCCGTGTAGTGCGCCGGCAGCGTGCCGCTGCTGCCCAGGAAGCCCATGAAGGCCGGCGTGATGCGGATGTACTTCAGCTGCGCCGATTGCAGCGCGTGCGCCAGCGCGCGCGGATCGGTCGGCACCTCGCGCGGCTCCGGCTGCATCGCCTCCAGCTGGCTGGCCGGGAAGTTCAGCGACGTCGAATTCTGGAAGCGCAGGTAGTTGGCCACCGCGCCCTCGCCCGGCGCGCCATGGCGCTTGAGCCACAGCTCCAGCATGCGAACCGCCTGGAAGTACTCGAACCGGTACGGCTGCGCGAACAGCCGCTCGATTACAGCAGGCTCAAATCGCCGCTTCGTGGCGTGCATCGCAACAGCTCCTCTCCGGTTTTATTCGATACGATCACCAGCTGGGTGAAGCTGTTGGCGTGCACATACAGGCCGAGGAAGCGCTCGACGATGTGGGCGAAGGCATGGATGCCGCTCCCCACGAAGGCTTCCTCGTCGATGGTCAGCCGCACCTCGATGCCGCGCACCAGGCAGGCGAACGGATTCCCCGGCAGCCAGGTGTTGGCCGCCTTGTGCGACACCGCCAGGATGCCGCCGATCTGCCGCTGCGACGCCGGTGAACGCGGCAGGTCGTACAGCGTCAGCATCTCGCGGAAGGCATCCAGGCCGCCGTCGGCCAGCGACAGGTGGTTCAGCGACAGGTGGGAAATCAGGCGCCAGTGCGCGCCGCGCCCGCGCTCGAAACGGTGCGAGGACGTCGGCTTGCGCAGGAAGCTGATGGCGCGCACGCTGGAGCCGCCCTCCAGGAACAGGTCGCCGCCGCGCTGGCCGTAGCTCAGCGAGGCAGGCAGGTCGCGGTTGGTGCAGCTCAGCTCCAGGCTAAGGGTGTCGGTCTCCACCTCGGCCGGATCGAAATCGATATCGACGATGGAAATCTGCGTTTCGTAGCCGGGGCTTTTGTCGGCGATGATGTCGTCGCGCCGCATCACCCAGTAATGGCCGTTCTTCTCCGGCGTCTGGCCGTGGCGCAGCGAATAGAACGGGCGGAACTCCAGCACCGATTCGCCCTGCGGCGTTTGCCGCACCAGCTTCACCGAGTCGATCGACTGCACCTCATACGCGAACGCGCGGCGCGCGTCGGCCAGCACCGGATAACTGGCGGTGGTGTGCGTCAACCGGATCGGCTCTCCGCGCTGGTGGAACAGGTTGACCACCGGCGTGCAGCCCAGCAGCACGTTGTTGATGTTCAGCGTGCCGAGCATGCGGGCGGTGTTGGAATCGGTCCGCATGCCCGACAAGGCCAGGTGCAGCGTGACCGACTTGCAGCCGGCCGGCAGCACGCCGGACAGCGCATGCAGGTCGATGTCGAAGAAGTTGAACTTCTCCGGGAAGCAGAAATACTCGGTCAGCAGCCGGTAGGCGGCGTGCGAACGGGCCGAGAAATCGATCAGCGATTCCTCTTCCTCGAAACCGGCCGGGCTGACGGGAATCTTGTGCAGCGGGATCCAGCGGCCATTGCCGTCCGCTTCCGCATAGGCGCACACGCCGCGCATGAACAGCGCGTCGCGCAGCGCGGCGCAGAAGGACGGCTCGCCGTCGATGAACACGCGCAGCTTGGACAGCCCAAGCTGCGGCACCGCGACCTGCGCCGAGGTGCTGGAGATGGTCAGGCTGATGCTGGAGGTGGCGTTGGGCGGCGTGCGCGTCGCTTCCGGCGCGTCGATGATGGCGGCGAAGGCCGCATGCGTCAGCGCCAGCGGCGCGATCGTCACCGGATACGCGGTGCGGAAGGTGCACACGGCGCCGCGCACCGGGCGCGTGGTCAGCTGGGTCCCGCGCGCGATCTCGCTGGCGGTGGTCAGCTGCGCGGCGGCGCCGCTGAAGTCCATGCGCGCGATCGAGCACGATGGGAACGGCCGCAGGTAGTGCGGGTACAGCACCTCGAACAGTGCCTCGGTAAATTCCGGATAGTCGTCGTCGAGCCGCTTGGCGATGCGCGAATTGAGCAGCGCGAACGATTCGATCATGCGTTCGATGTGCGGGTCTTCGCACACCTCGCCGCCGATCAGCAGCCGGCCGGCGATCTTGGGGTAGCGTTCGGAGAATTCGCGCGAATAGCGGCGCAGGAATCCCAGCTCCCTCTCGTAATACGGTAATAATTGGTCCAACTCAGGCTCCCGATTGCGCCACGCGGCGCGCCTTGCTTATGGTGTAGTGCAGGCTGGACGGCTGCAATACAGCGTCAAAATTGACCGGTTCATGGGCCGAACTCACCACCAGCAACGCCGTGATGGCGAAGTTCAGGCGGTTGATCGAATCCGCGCGCAGTTCGAGCGAAGCCTGCACGTTGCGCAGGCGCGGCTCATGGCGCGCGATGGCTTTTTCAAGACATCGGCAAATGAAAGCACGATCATCGGTGCTCGATAGCGACAAGCCGGCAAAATCATTCAAGCCGTATGTCACGATCGAGCGCCCGCATTCGGGATACCGCTTCAGCAGCTCCTCCGGGATCACGGTGCGCGTGTTGAGGAGCGCTTCCAGATCGCGCGCGACCGAGTCCTTCAAGTCCTCGATCGACAAGCGCGATACCGTGCCGTTGGAGGCGCCGTTGACTGGCATATCCATCAGCCGGTCAAACAGTCCCGGCGTAAAACCCTTCATCGGTATCCCATTAAACAGTCAGTCGATTACGCGGTCTTGTTGGCCGACAGATCCCAGCCACCCGAGGTGTTACCGCCCGAACCGCCGCCGACTTTCTGTTGGGTGTACTTCCATTTCACTTTCGAATACTTGATCGCCACGTCTTCCGTCAGGATGTTGCCTTGCTTGACGGTTGGAGCGACGCTGCTGATCAGGACATTTTCCAGTTCGATTTCGAAGTACTTGATACGCTCGCCATTACCGTCGGCGCGCAGGAATTCCAGCTTTGCCTTAGGGATGGTTTTACCCGACGAGCAGGTTTGCAGCAGCAGAGGAGTAGCCAGGTCGGCCAGCTTCGAGACAACGATGTCTTTGTGCTCGGTGCGCTCGGCGGTGTGGCCGCCGCCGGTCGATGCGGTAGCCGATTTTGGCTGCAGCACTTCCCATTGCACGGTCGAGACCTCGATCCAATCCTTGTGGGTAGAATCGGCGGATTCGCCTTTAATACCATCGATTTGCAGATATACGTCGATTGCCATGTTGCTTCCTTTCGGTTGTTAAAGTAAAGGTACTACGGTTGCTTAGTTTTTGGTCGATGCAGGCAGCTCCGCGACCAAACGGAGTGAAACGGACAGCTCGTCGAGCTGGAAGTGCGGACGCAGGAACGACACCGCGCGGTACACGCCCGGACGCCCCGGCACTTCGGATACCTGGACGGACGCTTCGCGCAGCGGGAACTGGGCTTTCTGTTCCTGGCTGGCGTTATCGTCCAGCAGCACGTACTGGGTCAGCCAGCGGTTCAGGAAGTCTTCCACGTTCGAGGCGGCGGCGAAGCTGCCGATTTTGTCGCGCATCATCGCCTTCATGTAGTGGGCGATGCGCGAGACGGCGAAGATGTACTGCAGCTGCGCCGACAGCACGGCGTTGGCGTTGGCGGCGTCGCTGTTGTACTTGCGTGCCTTCTGCGCCGATTGCGCGCCGAAGAAAGCGGCGTAGTCGGTGTTCTTGCAGTGGACCAGCGAGATGAAACCGAGGTCGCTCAATTCCTTCTCGCGGCGGTCGGTGATGGCGATCTCGGTCGGGCACTTGAGCGCGACTTCGCCTTCGTCGGTCTTGAAGGTGTGGGTCGGCAGGTCTTCCACCAGGCCGCCGCCCTCCACGCCGCGGATCGCCGCGCACCAGCCGTAGTCCTCGAAGGCCGCGGTCAGCTTGGTGCCGAAGGCGTAGGCCGCGTTGCACCACAGGTATTTCTGGTGGTCGGTGCCGTCGACATCCTCGACGAAGTTGAAGCCCTCGGTGACGGCGCCGTCGGCCGGATTGAACGGCAGGCGGCCCAGGAAGCGCGGCAGCGTCAGGCCGACGTAGCGCGAGTCTTCCGATTCGCGGAACGACTTCCACTTCGCGTATTCAATGGTGTCGAACACCTTCGACAGGTCGCGCGGCTTGCCCAGGTCGCTGTAGCTCTCCAGGCCGAACAGCTCCGGCGACGCGGCCGAGATGAACGGCGCGTGCGCGGCGGCCGCCACGTGCGACATCTGCTCGATGAAGTACATGTCTTCCGGCTGGCGGGTGATCTCGTAGTCGCCCAGCAGCGCGCCGAACGGCGCACCGCCGAAGGTGCCGAATTCCTCCTCGTAGACCTTCTTGAACATCGTGCTTTGGTCGAATTCCAGCGCGGACTGGAAGTCCTTGACCAATTCCTTCTTGGTCGCGTTGAGCATCTTGATCTTCAGGTTCTGGCCGGTGGCGGAATTGCGCACCAGGTAGTGCAGGCCGGTCCAGCTGCTTTCCAGCTTCTGGAATTCCGGCGCGTGCATCACGGCCGACAGCTGCGCCGAAATCATGCGGTCCAGTTCAGCCACGCGGGCGTCGATGGTGGCGGCCAGGTTGTTGGACACGACCACGGTGCCGTCCATGACCTGGTTCACCAGTTCGGAAATCAGGTCCTTGGCGCGCGCATGCTCGGCGCTGGATTTGGCGACCTTGCTCTCTTCGACGATCTGGTCGAGCAAAGCGAATTCGGTGGTGGCGGCGGCCGCGCCGCCTGGAGTCAGTTGAGCGGACATGATCAAGCCTTCGTGGTTTGCTGGCCCAGTTCGGCCAATTTCTCGGTGCTGTTCAAGACGTCGTTCAGGATGTCTTCCAGCTTGTCGTTGCCGGCCAGTTTGTTGCGCAGGTCGGCCAGCTTGGTGCGGGCTTCGAGCAGCTTGCGCAGCGGTTCGACCTGCTGCACCACGGCTTCCGGACGGAAGTCCTCCATCGACTTGAATTTCAGGTCGACGGCGAACTGGCCGCCTTCGTCGCTCAGCTCATTCGACACGCGGTAGGCCGCGCGCGGCTCGACGCCCTTGAGCACTTCATCGAAGTTGTCGCGGTCGATGCCGACGAAGCTGCGGTCCTTCAAGCGCTTTTGCTCGACTTCCGAATTGCCGCCGAAATCGCCCACCACGCCCATCACAAAGGGCAGTTCCTTGTTTTCGATGGCGTCGCCGATTTCCACGTCATAGGTCATCTGGACCCGTGGCGGACGGATTTTCTGCAGTTTTTTCTGGACACTGGTATTTTTAGACATGGGATTCCCCTATCGTTTAGGTTAATTACTTCAACGCGTTGAACGGATCGGCGCTTGAATCTTCCGCGGCCTTGTGCTTGCCCTTCTTGCCCTTGGCTGTGTAGTTGTTACGCGCGGGAGCGGCCGGCGGCGCGGGCGGCGGCGGCACCAGCACGGTCTCGCCCAGGCTTTCGCGCAGCAGCTTGGCCAGGTCCTGCGACTCGGTGCGCAGCGATCCGGACAAATTATTTTGGCGGCTCAGGTCCGACAGCGCGCGCGTCGACAGGCGCAGGCCGCTGATGGCGATGATGCTGTTGGCCAGGCGGTCGTTCGGATCGCGCACCAGCACTTCCTGCGCGCTGACGATGGCGTCGCCATACTGGCCGGCCTCATAACGGGTCTGCGCGATATTGGTCCACGGCGTCTTGTCGGCCGGGTAGGCCTCCGCGGCTTCCTTCCATAACGTGACTGCCTGCTCCTTCTGGCCGGCGCCACTGGCCTGACTGGCTTTGGCCAGCATGTCTTCCATGCTTGGGGTTGCGGGCTTCTGGACCACGGGAGGGGTCATGCAAGCGGTGAGCGATGCGGCGCAGACAGCGGCGCCAATGAAACGGCCGATGCGGCCAAGGGAGATTACGGTCTTCATGCTGTCCTCAAACTAAATATCAAAAAAGAATGCCTAACCACTAATTATTTCCAACAGGCCGCACGTTATCAGAAATTTATTATTGACGGCGTTCAATTGAATTTTTGCTTGTAGCGGGGAACTTTTTAGTGCCGCAGAGGTCCGATTGCCTATTTTTTAAGCTGCGCACGATAGAAATCAAAAGAACGCGGCTGTTTGTCAAGAAATGTTATTGTTCTGCTACTTAACAAATGGCATCAATGCGCCACACACTCAAGGACGCACGCATGAGCAGCAAAATTTTATGGGGCGAAGGCCTATTCCTGCGCCCGCAGCACTTTCAGCAGCAGGACCAGTACCACGAGCAGCGCCTGCATCACAGCCTGCAGGCGCTCCACCCGTATGCGTGGGGCGTGAACCAGATCCAGATCGACCGTGACGCATTGACCAACAACACCCTGCGCGTGCTGGAGCTGTCGCTGCGCTTCCAGGATGGTGAGCTGTACAGCGCCCCCGGCGAGGACGAGCTGCCGGACACCGTGGACCTGAGCCAGCTGGCGCAGTCGCAGCAGAGCGTGACGTTCTACGCCGCCCTGCCCGCGTTCAAACCGTTCGGCGGCAATTTCGCCGACGGCGCCAACGGCGGCAACGCCGTGCGCTTCCTGCAATCGAACCGCGAAACGCCGGACCTGTACACGCAAGCCGCGTCGGCGCAGCTGAGCTACCTGAAGAAGACCGTGCGGCTGGTGTCGGAATTCGAGCCGCGCGATTCCTACACCCACTTCCCGCTGCTGCGCCTGCGCCGCGCGGCCACCGGCGGCTTCGAACTGGATGCGTCCTTCGTCGCGCCCAGCCTGTCGATCCGCAGCTCGCCGCAGCTGTTCCTGCAGCTGCGCCGCCTGATCGACGCGCTGCAGGCCAAGGTCAGCGCGCTGTACGGCCACCACCGCGAGCCGAGCAAACACGTGATCGAATTCCGCTCCGGCGACATGTCGTCCTTCTGGCTGTTGCACACCGCCAGTTCGGCCTTCGCCTCGCTGTCGCACTACTTCCATCATCCGGCGCTGCACCCGGAACGCCTGTACGAACAGCTGCTGCAGCTGGCCGGCGCCCTGATGACCTTCTCGAAAAGCTGGACCCTGGCCGACCTGCCGCCCTACCAGCACGCCGACCCCGGCCCCGGCTTCGCCACGCTGCACCAGATCATCCGCGAGCTGCTCGACACGGTGATCTCGTCGAAGTACTTCGCCATCGCGCTCAAGGAAGTCAAGCCCTCGTACCACCACGGCATGCTGGACTCGCAAAAGATCGACGACAAGACCACTTTCTACATCGCCGTCTCGGCCGACCTGCCGGCCAGCGAGATGGTGGACATCGTGCCGCTGCGCTTCAAGATCGGCGCGCCGGACGACGTCGAGAAATTCGTGCTGTCGGCGATGCCGGGCGTGCGCCTGTCGCATGCGCCGCAGGTGCCGGCCGCAGTGCCGGTGCGCCCGGACGCCTGCTACTTCGCGCTCGAGGCCAAGGGCCAGATGTACGAGCGCATGCTGCAAGCCCAATCCATTTCCATATACGTCCCCGGCGGCATGCATGACCTGAAGCTGGACCTGGTGGCCGTCACTTCCTGAACCGAGGATCAAACATGAATACCGTTACCGCACCTTCCCTGATCGGCGCGGGCGCTCCGCCCAGCGCGGCCAGCGCGCCGCAAACCCTGCTCGACCTGATGTACGACGGCTTCTACGCGCTGTTCATGCTCAAGAACGGCAATGGCCCGCAGGACGACGGCGAGTTCGCACGCAAGATGTCGGCCTTCCTGGACGACTTCGGCCGCGGCGCCAAGAAGCAGAACGCCTCGCCCGACGACGTCGACAACGCCAAGTACGCCTTCTGCGCGGCGGTCGACGAGATCATCCTGCGCTCCAACTTCAGCATCCGCGACGCGTGGGAGCGCCGCCCGCTGCAGCTGGTGCTGTTCGGCGAGCAGCTGGCCGGCGAGAACTTCTACAACCGCCTGGAGAACCTGCGCGCGCGCGGCAGCGCGCACCTGCAGGCGCTGGAAGTGTTCCATATGTGTTTGCTGCTGGGCTTCCAGGGCAAGTACATCCTCGAGGGTTCGGAAAAACTGAACTACCTCACCTCGCGCCTGGGCGACGAAATCGCCCACATGAAGGGCAAGCGCGGCGGCTTCGCCCCGCACGCCGAACGCCCCGACCAGATCAAGCACAAGCTGCGCAGCGACCTGCCGTTATGGGTGTTGTGCTCCGTGTTCGGCCTGATCTGCGTGCTGGGCTACATCGGCCTGCGCACCTCGCTCAACCACAACGCCGAGAACCGCATGAACGCGTATAACGACGTCGTCAAAATGGCACCACGTGCCGCCAACCTGACAATCACACTGCCCTGATGGACCTGACGTCGCAAATCACCTCGGCGCTCGGCCTGTTCGGCACGGGCCTGAGCCAGCACGCGCGCCTGATCACGCTGGCCAGCGCGCAGGAATCGGACCTGCCCGAATCGTTGATGGCGGAACGCTTCAGCGGCCGCGAAGGCGTCAACGAGCTGTATGCGTTCGAAGTCGACGCATTGAGCCCATCGACCGACCTGGATCTGGCGATCTTCATCGGCGAAGAACTGACCGTCACGCTGCTGCAGCCGGACGGCGGCCGCCGCGCATGGCACGGCATCTGCACCGAAGCCGCGTGGCTGGGCGCCGATGGCGGCGTGGCGCGCTACCGCCTGATCCTGGAACCGGCGTTGGCCATGCTGCGGCTGCGGCGCGACAGCTACATCTTCCAGGACAAGAACGCGCAGGACATCGTCACCGAGCTGCTGGGCGACTACCCGCAGTTGCGCTTCGAATTCGACGTCACGCAGACGCTGGAGCCGCGCGCCATCTGCACGCAGTACCGCGAAAGCGACCTGGAATTCTTCACCCGCCTGCTGGCCTCCGAAGGCCTGAGCTGGCGCTTTGAACACGACCAGGCCGACGACGAAAGCAAGGACGGCCAGGCCAAGCACAAGCTGGTGATCTTCGACAGCAAGGCACGCGCGCCGGACACGCCTGGCGACGCCGAGATCCGCTTCCACGGCGTGCGCGCCACCGACAGCGACGACGCCATCGACCACTTCGCCGCCCGCCGCCGGGTGCGGGCCAATGCCGTCAGCATCAGCAGCTGGGACCCGGCGCAGTTGCTGGCGCCGTCGGCCGAGCAGGCGTCCAGCCTCGATGCCGGCGAATTGCCGGTGCTGGCCGTGTACGACGGCAGCGGCGAGCGCATCGCCAGCGGCGCCGACAACGGCGCCGCCGCCGACCCGCACAGCCAGTTGATGCTGCAGGCGCTTGAACTGGAAAACAAACTATTCGAAGGTGCGGGCGCGGTGCGCCGGCTGGCCGCGGGCCACGGCTTCCAGCTCACGCAGCACGAGCGATACGCCGAAGGCGACAACCGCTTCCTGGTGCTGTGGGTGCGGCACGAGGCGCGCAACAACTTCCAGGCGCAGATCAAGACGGCGGCGCTGAGCCGCGGCGGCATCGATAACGGCACCTACCGCAACAGCTTTGGCTGCGTGCGCGACGGCGTGGCCGTGGTGCCGCGCGCCACCGCCGCGCCGAACGCCAGCACCGCGCTGGGGCCGCAGACGGCGCTCATCGTCGGCCTGGCCAACGCGGTCGCCACCACCGGCCGCGATCACCAGGTCAAGATCCAGTTCGCCTGGCAGCGCGGGCAAGGCGCCAACGCCGGCGGCATGGCCCACAACACCGACAACAAGGGCAACGCGCCCGGCGACGAAACCTCCGGCACCTGGGTGCGGGTCGCGGAAGCGCTGGCCGGCCCGAACTGGGGCACGCAATTCACGCCGCGCATCGGCACCGAAGTGCTGGTCGACTTCATCGAAGGCGACATGGACCGGCCATTGGTGGTGGCGCAGCTGTACACCGGCGCCGACCTGCCGCCGTTTTCGGCCGGCGTGGACTCGGGCGCCAATCATGCGGGCACGCTGTCCGGCATCCACAGCCACAACTTCGACGGCGGCGGCTACAACCAATGGCAGCTGGACGACACGCCGGGCCAGGTGCGCACGCGCCTCGCCAGCAGCGGCGCCGCCACGCAACTGAACCTGGGTTATCTGATCCATCAGGATCCTTCCTCCGCGCAGCGCGGCAGCTATCGCGGCAGCGGCTTCGAATTGCGCACCGACGCCTGGGCCGCCGTGCGCGGCGCGCAAGGCGTGCTGCTGACCACCAGCGCGCGCGCCGCGCAAGGCAGCGGCGTCACGTCCACGCAGATGGATGCGGACGAAGCGCTCGGCGCATTGAAATCGTCGAAGGAACTGGCGCGGCAGCTCAGTGACGCGGCCAAGCAGCAGCAGGCCTTGTCCAGCCAGCCCGCCGCCGACGCGCACCAGGATTTCATCTCGCAGCTCGATCCCAAGGACAAGGGCAGGCATGCCGGCGCGGTCAACGGCCAGCAGGCCGTCAAGGCCAAGGACGGCGCGCGTGACCTGGACACGGCCAAGCCGGTGGAAAAATTCGGCGCGCCGCTGGTGCTGATGGACGCGCCGGCCAGCATCAACTGGGCGACGCCGGCATCGACCGTGCTGTTCGCCGGCCAGCAGCTGCATTGGGTCACGCAGGGCGACGTCCACATGACGGCCGCCTACACCGTGTCGTCGGTGGTGGCCAACGCCGCGAGCTACTTCACGCACGCCGGCGGCATCCAGGCGATCGCCGGCAACGGCCCGGTATCGCTGCAGGCGCACACCGACCAGCTGGAGATTTTGGCCGACAAGTCGATCACCGTCATCTCGGTCAACGACAGCATCGAGATCAAGGCCAACCAGAAGGTCGTGCTGCAGGCCGGCCAATCGTCGATCACGCTGGAAGGCGGCGACATCACCTTCGCCTGCCCCGGCAACTTCACCGTCAAGGGCGGGAAGCATGTGTTTGAAGGCGGCGCCAGCGCCGCGGCCGCCATGCCTGCGTTGCCGGACTCGCGGCTGAAATTATTTGACCAAGGATTTATCGTGAAAGACGAGACCACGGGCTTGCCGCTTCCCAACCAGCGCTATCGCATCAAGCTCGCCGACGGCACCTACGAGGAAGGCGTGACCGATGAAACTGGCCACACCCACGTGGTCGCGACGACTTCGCAACAGCCGCTGTCGTTAGAAATTGCACAGGGCTGAACGATGACGACGTGGAAGACAATCGCATCCAGTACAACCACTCCAAAAGAGGTCAAGACACGGGCACCGGCCACTGTGGCGGCGTCCCCCTGCACCGCCGCCAAGATCACGGTCGAAACCGTTGCAATGCTACCGACCGACCGCACGCGCACCACCGTGGGTGTCGGTGAAAAGGTCAAGCTGACCTACAGCCTCGGCAGCGCCACTTGGACCGTCTCGAAAGGAACGTTGACTTCCGCCACCGGCCAGACGGTCACTTTCGAGGCGCCTGACCAGGCGGCGACCGTCACCATCAAGGCCACCGGCGGCGGCTGCACCTGCACCCTGACGTTTACCGTCATCGAACCGACCGGCGTGGTCATGGAACGCCAGCCCGGAAAAGGCATACAGCACACCAATGGCATTCCCTCGGTGGGCATCAGGACTGTCATCTTCCTTGAACCGGATACGGTGTCGTTCCAGTTCATCCAGATTTCGGAGGACGATTGCCCGGGCGTGGTGACAGGTTACTTCGTCGGCACGCCCTTGGATGGCATTCGACACGGCTCGCACGGTGCGGGCACGTGGGTGCCGGTCGGGCCTACGATTGCCGGCAAGGGTTCGAGGGTAGTCGCCAACGACACCGCGCAATCCGGCCATTGCAATTTCGGCACTCCGTATTCGAACGGCACATTCGACTGGGCGATCCCGTGGAAGTTCCGGGTCGGCGGCGGCGCCGATAAAGTCTTTGCAACCGTCCATCAACGCTTTACCATAGATGCCGCCGGGGATATGACCGTCAGCAAGGCCGGCGCCTCGGGCGCGGCCAAGCTCACGGACCCGACGTCAACCTACTAAGAAGGCAAGCATCATGCGCTATGCTGTACTGATCACAGTGCTCCTGGGCTTGGCCGGACACCCGGCCGCCCATGGGAGCGCGGCGCTTAAGGCACCACATAAACACACACCGGCGGAGAAAAAAATGTCGCAGCAGTTTGACCAGGCCATGCAGCAATTGGCAGTATTTAAAAAGACCCACGATGTCACGCCGCTATCGACGGCCATCTCGCTGGCTGACGCCATGCCAAGCTTCGTGTTACCGGCTCCGCCAGCCGGGCAGCCACCAGCCAAGGACAAGCTGGCGCTGTGGTTCTCCGTCTTTGACGCAATGGATGCCGAGATCGCCCCCGACTTCAATCCGGACGACCTTCCGGAACTCACCGTGGCGCCGCCGCTGGAAGCCGGACTGCCCGCAGGCGTCGCCCCATCGAGCATCAAGGATCCTGCGGTGCGCAAGAAGTACGAGGACGCGGTGGCAGCGAATGACCTGAAGAATCAACGATTCAGTTACCAGTACGCGCTGCTGCAGGAAAACCTGCGCGCAGAATCCGACGTTGAAAAGTTCATCACCGTTGACGTGGCGCGCGATCCGGCACAACTGGCATTTTTACGAAGCAGGCTGGCGCTTGCGAAGCTGCAGCCGCAACGAATCGCCAAACTGCAAGCGCTGCTAGAGCATGCCGCAAAATAGGCGCATTGTCCCGTTTACATCGGCCTTGATGATCGGCCTTACGGCTGGCACGCTACTTTTGCCAGGCTGCTCCATGGAAGACCACGCACCCAGCGTATCGGACAAGCTGTCCGCACTACGTGAGGTGATCAATGTTCAAATACCGGCGGCCTCGGCCCGCTGGGAGGTTTTCGGCACCCCGGAATACACCGGAGGCGTGCCCGGCCCCACCGATTTCACCACCCTGATCGCCGAGTTGCAACCGGCCGACGGCGCCTGGTTCGCATCGCAGAAGGAGACCGCCGGCGCCTCCTTCATCGCTCCGGAAGCCGCGCGCCCGTGGTTGAGCGAGCCGTTTCGCCACCTGCTGGCGGAGCATAAGAATACGACGGCGGACCTGTCCTCCCTGCGTGACTGCCGCCCCTACGCCACGGCATTGAAAAAGTCCGGCAGCCCGGTGCTGGGATTCGTTTGTAACGGAGACCGCCGCTTGCTGCTGTATATCACCTTATCCTCTCCGCAATGAAGCGGCAGGCGAGGCGTCCTGCCTATCGTCACCAAAAAAGGAACTAAATAGTATATGTTGAAGCGAAAGCTCCGCGCGTCCGACGTTTTCCTGTTCTTGTTCCTGCCAGAACTCGCGCTTCTATTCTCCGGCACAATCCAAGCGATCAGTTTTGCTTGACCTTTAAAAAGGCGAAATGGGGGAAGAAGGAATCCGAAATCATTATTAACGGCCCTGGAAGCTACCTCTATTACACCTTGGATAAGGTAACAGGTCCGTTTGTCTTCGAGTGAAGTGAGCCCATCCCCTATGACGTCGCCTTTTGAATGCACAAAGAACGCCTTCCTGCTTTCCGCCCTGCTTTGCGTGGGTTCGGCAAACGCGGCGGAAGGCAGCTGTGCCTCCGAAGTGCCGGCCATGACTGGTCATAAGATTGTGGATCTGTACAAGGATGCCGAGCCGCGCGACATTCCGTCACGCGTGCCGCTGACCGTCGAGCAGCAGGAATACGTCGGCTGCCTGTTCAGATCCATGCTGGATGTGATTGAACAAAAGAGAAGCTTGGGAGAAAACGATTCAGCCTTTGGACAAGGAAAATTCTTCTGGCCCAAGGAGCCGTCAAAGCCAATCAAATCGTCGCTATCCTATGAGGTCGACAATTTCAAATTCCGCTCCATCTCCATCGGCTTTACTCGTAAAGACCCCTCTTCCGCGTGGAGCATGGCGGGGCTCAGCATTCATCCCAGGAATTTCCCGCATGGCGTTTTTGAAATGCGACTTCCGAAATCCTTCTTCGGCGGACTTGTTTTTGAAGCGAGCCACGCAGAACAACGAAAAAACGAATCACTGGAAATCGTCAATGTGTTCTGGCACAAGAAAGAGGCGAATGGCCGTACGATCGAGTTGCGGTTCGAAGCCGATCCGCGCGTCTCGGATCTCAAAGAGGGCTATCCGCGAAGCTTTCACGGTGTAGCGATCTATCTGGGCCCGAATCTCGAATCCTTCACCAAAGAATTGGCGACCGGGTCGACAGACGTCCGCGAGAACATCGTCCGTCAGCTGGAAAAGCTCGGCCTGGAGATGGATGCACCCGCCCCGGGCAAGTTTGCGGTCATCCGCGACCATTCCATTATTCGCGCCCTGGCGGTCGGCGGATTTGCCAAGGACGATGCAGCGGCAGACCGGGCTGCGCAAATTTTGCTGGAACGCTGCACGCCTTCCGACCTCGCGGCGTTTGCCCCAATCTATACAGCTTCGCTTCGACAATTGAAAGGGGACTACCTGCGTATCGCCGCCAAGGCGAAAACGGTGGAGGCCCGCCAATTTGTGGAGAAGATGGCGTTGCAAGCCAAATGGCGGGACCAGCCGGAACGGCGCCACGCAATCAGGCTCGCTCAGGCAGCGCTGGGGAATACCCGGATTGAAACTGAATTCATCGATGCCGCCGTTCAGGCCGAGCGCTCCGCTCCACCCGCGCCACACAACCGCTTCTACAACGTCGGCACTGCAAGAGACGGCACGGAATTGGCGGAGCGGCTGCGGTCACTGGGCCGGATCGGCACGCGGCGCTCCCTCCTTGCGGTATGCGGCTATCTTCGTTCGCCATTGAAAAGCTACGTCCCCGACGTCAGCGAGCGATCGGTGCGTTACGCCGCATTGGACGCCCTGCTCTACAACTACCCTGACGAGCGCTTATTACACGGCCCCCAAGACCAAGCCGGCTGGATCGCCGCGGAGCAGTTCTGCACCCGGAACCTCGGCGCGGTGTTCAACGGTCCGACGCCCGACCTTCCAACAGATCAACCCTACCCCACCAGGATGCTACCGCGCCCAGACCGAAAATGAAAACACTCCTCGCATATTGCACACTCGTCCTCACGCTGGCATTGGCGCCGGCCGCCCACGCCGATGTCGCCTCCAGCCAGCAAGGCCTGCACCAATGGCCCGCGCTCAAAGGCAAGCTGGTGATGGTGGCCGGCACCATCAGCGATGTGCTGCGCTACAAACGCAGCATGACCTTCTACTTCGAAAGCAAGCCAGGCGCGGACTGGGTCCACGTCCCCATCGTCAAATCGCAGGACGATCAGCAAGAGACCTGGTACAACGTCTCCCACGGCGAAACCACCATGGTCGACGGCTTCGTGGCCGCGCGCGGCGGCGACGTGTATCTGATCGAGGCCGCCGTCAGCGAATCGCCCGCCGGCATCAAGGCCAGCTGGTACAAGCTGACCGCCGACGATCCCGCCTATCCCGACGGCCCGTTCTACCTGCTCAAGCCGGTGGGCCAGAAGTTCTACGCCAGGAGCAAGGACTTGACCGTCGAATCCGTCCTGAAAAAAGAAGCCGCCGTTAAACCTGAAAGTCGCATAAAACAATGAAACCAACTATCGCCGCCGTGGCGCTGATCGCCGCATTTTCCATGAACGCCGTCCGGGCGGACCCTGACCGGACGCCGCCGGCCAACGCCTGTTCAACGAAAAACAAGTCCGCCCTGCGCGCACAACTGCTCAAGGTTCCCGCAGCCGACGACGCCTGGCACCTGGCCGAGCTGCTGCTGTGCGGCGCCAGGACGCCGGTCAACGTCGCCTATCTCCGCCGCCACATGCCGCCAAAAATCAAGGACAGCACCTTCGACACGGACGGCAAGGAGCAGGTTTCCATCATCAAGGTGGACGCCGCGCTGATCGACTCGCTGCTCACCAACGAGGCAAGCGTCGAAGCCGAACTGGACATATCCGACGACGAGATCAACCTGCAATATCAACCCAACGAAGCCTGCATCAACCGCCGCACGCTGCGCTATGGCAAGGGAACCTGGCGCCTGGCCGCCATCGGCGACGCCTGCGATTGATACATCTCAAGGCTGCTGCGCGGCTGTGGCTTTTTCGCCGCAGCTTGCATTAATGCAGGCTATGGTGCATCGCAAATTAAATTGACTTTGGGCAAGCAATCGTCAATCATACCTGTCAGGCAGCTGGCCAACGCCTCCAGGACGCTCAACAGCGATGGAGGCGCGGCACGCTGCCGGGAACACGATTACATAACCGAGCCAGGCTCCGGCGGAACATCGCCGGCATCGCGCCCTCGGTTCGCGCCGGCCCAACCCTCCGCCCGCGCCCCATGCCAATTGAGTTCCACCTTCGGCCGCCCTCCCTCCGCGGCCACCCTGTCCATCCCAGCCTGAGGCGACCCGTCGTTGCCGGGTGAAGTGCGGCCATCGCGCCGTATTGGACGAACAAAAGCGGCATCCCAGTTTAAACAAGGAACACCATGCATCCGACCGACGTCATTACCCGGCGCGCTGACAAATCCGGCATGCCATCGCACCCGCCACGATCGGCCGGCGTGGCACCGGCGCGCCATGTGGCCCGGCCAGCGCCAGCGGTGGCGGTGGCGGTGGCGCCGCAGCGTCAACCGGCACGCATCCTGGTCGTGGACGACGACGACGTCACGCGCATGGCCATTGCCGGCGGACTACAGCGCCTGGGCTACCAGACCACGCAGGCCGATTGCGCGCAGGCGGCACTGGAACGGGCGGCCGACTGGCAACCCGACTTCGCGATCATCGATATCACGATGCCCGGCATGTCCGGCATCGAGCTGGCTGCGCGCCTGCGCGAACTGGGCGAGCTGCCATTCATGTTCCTGTCCTCGCATGACGGCCCGGACGTGGTCCGCGCCGCCAGCGCCCATGCCGCCGTCGCGTACCTGGTCAAGCCGCTCGGCGTCGCGCAGATCATCCCCGCCATCGAAGTGGGCTTGGCCCGCTCGGCGGAACTGGCCGCGCTGAGGGAAAAACAAGAGGTCTTGTCGCAGGCGTTGACCGACGCGCGCGACACCAACCTGGCCATCGGCGTGCTGATGGAACGCCACGGCCTGGAACGCGAGCAGGCGTTCGACATCCTGCGCGGCCAGGCGCGTGCGCAGCGGCGCAAGGTCAACGCCATCGCGGCGGAAGTGCTCGCCGTCGGCGGATCCAGCGCCACGCAGGGAAGATAGCAAGCAGCACGTAAGCAGCAAATAAGCAGTAGATAAAAGGCCCTACCCCCCGCCTATCGAAGTCAGTCATCGCATGCGCCCACCGGCGCAGGCCTCGGCTGGCCGTCACGGTATGCAAACTATTTGGGGGGCAAGTCACATGAACACATCCATTCAGCCGGCCGCGACGAGCGCGCTCCGTCTGCGGATCGATGGCGAGTTCAGCATCTATCGGGCCGCCGAGCTCAAGGAGATGGTGCTGACGGCCGTGGCGCAAGCACCCTGCCTTGAACTGGACCTGTCCGCCGTGAGCGAGCTGGACACCGCCGGCGTGCAGATCCTGCTGCTGGCGCGGCAGGCGGCGCTGGCGCGCGGCCACTCGCTGCTGCTGGTGGACAGCAGCTCGGCGGTGCAGGCGACGCTGGCGCTGCTGCGGGTATCCCCGGAAGTCCACGGCGCGGAGGCTGGCCATGTTTCTTGACCAGGCACTGCCCACCTTCATCGCGGAAAGCCGCGAGCTGCTCGACGCCATGGAAAGCGCGCTGCTGCAGTTCGCGCTGGCCGCGCCGCAGGAAGACACGGTCAACGCCGTGTTCCGCGCCGCCCACACCATCAAGGGTTCGGCCGGCCTGTTCGGCCTGGACCATATTGTCGCCTTCACCCACGTCGTCGAGAGCGTGCTCGACCGCGTGCGCGACGGCACCGTGACCGTGGCCGAGCCGCTGGTGACGCTGCTGCTGTCGTGCGCCGACCACATGCGCGCATTGATCGACACGACCGCCGCCGGCCAGTACGAACCCAACGCCGCCAGCACCGCCACCGGCAGCGCCCTGCTCGACCGTCTGCAGCAGCACTTGCCGGGGGCGCTGGCGGCCGCCGAGCCGGTCCCGCGCGTCGAGACCGCCGTCGCGGCCGACGCGGGCGCCAACAACTACTGGCACCTGTCGCTGCGCTTCGGCAGCGAGGTGCTCAAGAATGGCATGGACCCGCTGTCCTTCCTGCGCTACCTCGGCCAGCTCGGCACCATCGTCGGGCTGGAAACGCTGGCCGACGCCTTGCCGCCGGCCGACGAAATGGACCCGCACCTGTGCTACCTCGGCTTCGAAGTTTCCTTCGACAGCACCGCCGACAAGGCCGCGATCGAGGACGTGTTCGACTTCGTGCGCGAGGATGCGCAGATTCGCATCCTGCCGCCGCACAGCCGCGTGGCCGACTATCTGCGTCTGATCGCCGAGCTGCCCGAGCAGGCCCCGCGCCTGGGCGAGATCCTGGTGCGCTGCGGCAGCGTGACGGCCCAGGAGCTGGCCGAGGCGCTGGCCGCGCAGGCTGCCGCCGCCACGCCGCAGCCGCTCGGCAGCATCATGGTGGCGCAGGGCGTGGTGCCGCCGGTCGTGGTCGAGGCCGCGCTGGCGCAGCAACAGCAGCTGCGCGGCAAGGGCCAGGAAACCCAGACGGTCAGGGTCGACGCGGAAAAACTGGACCAGCTGATCAACCTGGTCGGCGAACTGATCATCGCATCCGCCGGCGCCAGCCTCACGGCCCGCCGCGCCGGCGACGCCGCGCTGCAGGAGAGCGCCTCCGCCGTCTCGGAGCTGGTCGAGCAGGTGCGCGACCGCGCGCTGCAACTGCGCATGGTGCGCATCGGCGCCACCTTCGGCCGCTTCCAGCGCGTGGTGCACGACGTCGCGCGCGAGATCGGCAAGGACATCCGGCTCCAGCTCAGCGGCGAGGACACCGAGCTCGACAAGACCGTGGTGGAAAAGCTGGGCGACCCGCTGACCCACCTGGTGCGCAACGCCATCGACCACGGCATCGAGCCTGGCGCGCTGCGGCTCGAGCGCGGCAAGCCCGCGCAAGGCACGGTCCGGCTGCACGCCTACCACGACGCCGGCAACATCGTGATCGAAGTCAGCGACGACGGCGGCGGCCTGCGGCGCGAGAAAATCCTCGCCAAGGCCGAGGCGCGCGGCCTGATCGAGCCCGGCCAGAGCCTGAGCGACGCCGAGATCTACAACCTGGTGTTCGAGCCCGGCTTCTCCACCGCCGAGCAGGTCACCAACCTGTCCGGGCGCGGCGTCGGCATGGATGTGGTCAAGCGCAACATCGTCGCGCTGCGCGGCAGCGTCTCGCTCACCAGCACCGAGGGCGTGGGCACCACCGTCAGCGTGCGCCTGCCGCTGACGCTGGCGATGATCGACGGCTTCCTGGTCAGCGTCGGCAAGGCGCCCTTCGTGGTGCCGCTGGAGATGATCGAGGAATGCATCGAATACAGCGCCGCGCCCGGCCACCATTACACCGACCTGCGCGGCGAGGTCTTGCCCTTCGTGCGCCTGCGCGACGTGTTCGCGCTGGATGGCGCGGCCGCGCGGCGCCAGAGCATCGTCGTGGTGCGCCAGGGCGGCGTCAAGGCCGGCCTGGTGGTCGATGCCTTGCACGGCGAGTTCCAGACCGTGATCAAGCCGCTGGACAAGATGTTCCAGCGGGCCGACCGCCTCAGCGGTTCGACCATCCTGGGCACCGGCGAAGTCGCGCTGATCCTGGACGTGCCCGCCCTGATCCGCCAAGCCACGGCCGCCGCGCCGCCGGCCCATACCCAATTTTCATGCAATAACTGACGTCCACCCTGGAGGAAAGCATCATGTTCTCAAACGTAAAAATCGGTATCCGGCTGATTGCCGGCTTCATCCTGGTTGCCGCCATCAGCGCCGTGGTCGGCATGATCGGCATCTCCAACGCCGGCAAGATCAATGATCTGGCCGACAAGATGTACGCCAGCGAATTGCTGGGGCTTTCCTACATCAAGGAAGCCAATATCGACCTGATCTACGTCGGCCGCGCCCGCGGCAACGCGCTGCTGGCCACCACGGCGGAAGAACGCCAGAAGTACGTGACGCTGACCACCAAGAGCCTGGCCATGGTCAAGGAAAACATGGACAAGGCCCGGCCGCTGTTCGCCCGTCCGCGCGCCAAGGAAATCCTGGCCAAGTACAACACCGTCTGGGAGGAGTACGAGAAGGAGACGATGCGCGCGCTGGCGCTGGTGGCCAACGAGCCGCTGGGACAACGCAGCGACCAGCTCAACCAGAGCATGCGCAGCGCCGGCGAGAAGGCCCAGTTGCTGGACGACTGGATGACCGACCTCACCAGGATCAAGGAAGAGAACGCCAAGGAGGCGTCGGATGCCACCACGGCCATGTATGAAAACAGCCGCACCATCATGATCGGCGCCATCGGCTTCGGCGTGCTGCTGGGTATCTTCCTCGGCTTTGTCATCAGCCGCAGCGTCACCAAGCCGCTGTCGAAGGCGGTCGACGCGGCCGAGCGCCTGGCCCAGGGCGACCTGACCATCAAGCTGGAAAGCACCGCCAAGGATGAAACCGGCCGCCTGCTGCAATCGATGCAGAAGATGATCGAGAAACTGTCGCAGGTGGTGGCCGAGGTCAACAACGGCGCCCAGTCGCTGGCCAGCGCCTCCGAGGAAGTCAGCGCCACCGCGCAGTCGCTGTCGCAGGCGTCCAGCGAACAGGCCGCCGGCGTCGAGCAGACCAGCGCCTCGATCGAGCAGATGACCGCCTCGATCTCGCAGAACACCGAGAACGCCCGCGTCACCGACGGCATGGCCAGCAAGGCCGCGCGCGAAGCGACCGAGGGCGGCCAGGCGGTCAAGTCCACCGTGCTGGCCATGCGCCAGATCGCCAGCAAGATCGGCATCATCGACGACATCGCCTACCAGACCAACCTGCTGGCGCTGAACGCGGCCATCGAGGCGGCCCGTGCCGGCGAGCACGGCAAGGGCTTCGCGGTGGTGGCGGCCGAGGTGCGCAAGCTGGCCGAGCGCAGCCAGGTGGCCGCGCAGGAAATCGGCGAGGTGGCCACCAGCAGCGTCAAGCTGGCCGAGCAAGCCGGCAGCCTGCTCGACGAGATGGTGCCCAACATCCGCAAGACCTCCGACCTGGTGCAGGAAATCACGGCCGCCTCGTCGGAGCAGTCGAGCGGCGTCAGCCAGATCAACTCGGCGGTCGGCCAACTGAGCCAGACCACCCAGCAAAACGCCTCCAGCTCGGAGGAACTGGCGGCCACGGCCGAGGAAATGAGCAGCCAGGCCGAGCAACTGCAACAGACCATGTCCTTCTTCCGCCTGGACGCCGTCACGCGGGCGCCGGCGGTGCCGATCCGCAAGGCCGCGGCGGCACGTTCGGCACGCCAGGCCGGTGGCCGTCTCGGCACGGGCAACCTGGCGCTGGCGGCGGCCGGCGAGGTCGACGAAGCCATGTTCGGCAAGTTCTGAGGAGGCGGCCATGAACGCGCGCATCGAGGCGAACGCCCTCCAGGCGGCCAATGACCGCACCCAGTACCTGACCTTCATGCTCGGCGGCGAGGTGTTCGCCATCGGCATCCTGGCGATCAAGGAAATCATCGAGTACCAGGGCGTGACCGTGGTGCCGATGATGCCGGCCGCGATACGCGGCGTCATCAACCTGCGCGGCGCGGTGGTGCCGGTGATGGACCTGTCGGCGCGCTTCGGCCAGCCGTCGAGCGAAGTCGGCAAGCGCACCTGCATCGTCATCGTCGAGATGGAGCTGGACAGCGAGCGGCGCGATGTCGGCGTGGTGGTCGACGCCGTCAACGCGGTGCTGGAGATCGCCCGCGCCGAGATCGAGCCGGCGCCGGCCTTCGGCGCCCGCATCCGCACCGACTTCATCGCCGGCATGGGCAAGGTCAACGGCCGCTTCGTGATCCTGCTCGACGTCGAGCGCGTGCTGTCGAACGCCGACCTGCACGCGCTCGGCGAAGGCTGGCCGGCCCCGGCCGCGCTGGCCGCGTGAGGCGCAGCGATGAGCGGCATCGACATCACCGACCAGGAGTTCGGCCAGTTCCAGCGCTTCATCTTTGCGGCGGCCGGCATCAGCATGTCCGACGGCAAGAAGGCGCTGGTCAGCGGGCGGCTGGCCAAGCGCCTGCAGCAGCACGGGCTGGGCAGCTATGGCGCCTACTTCCGCCTGCTCACCAGCGGCAGCGCGCCGCAGGAAGTGCAGACCGCGGTCGATTTGCTGACCACCAACGAGACCTATTTCTTCCGCGAGACGGTCCACTTCGACGCGCTGCGCGCGCACGCGCTCAAGACGAGCGAGCCGGGCCGGCCCTACCGGGTGTGGAGCGCGGCCTGCTCGTCCGGCGAGGAGGCGTACAGCATGGCGATGGTGCTGGACGACACGCTCGGCCGGCGCCCCTGGGAAATCGTCGCCACGGACATCAGCACGCAAGTGCTGCGGCGGGCGCAGGCCGCGCACTATCCCGACGAGCGTGCGCGCCACACGCCGCCGGAGTACCTGCGCCGCTACTGCCTCAAGGGCCATGGCGAGCAACAGGGCACGCTGCTGGTCGAGGCGGCGCTGCGCGAACGGGTGCGCTTCGCCCAGGTCAATTTGAACCAGGCCTTGCCGTCGTTGGGGACGTTCGACGCCGTCTTCCTGCGCAACGTGATGATTTACTTCAGCCCGGAAACCAAGCGGCAGGTGGTGGCGCGCGTCCTGTCGCTGCTGCGTCCGGGTGGGCTGTTTTGCATCGGCCGCTCGGAAAGCCTGAACGACATCAGCGACGCCGTGCAGCCGGTGGCGCCGTCGGTGTTCCGCAAGCCCTGAGCGCGCACGATTGATGCACCACATGGCCGGTGCGGATCGATCATCAGATTTGTTCCGAGAAACCTCGTCCTTCAGGGCGAGGAGTGAGAGGGACCGACTGCGCAGGAGTCGATGGGAAGGAAGAAAACACGGAACTCATGCGTCCCGCGATGGTCAAACAAATATGAAACTGGTTTATCGATATCGCGTCAAATCCCTGACCGGCCTGCTGAACCAGCAAGCACGGACGGTCAATTTCGTCTGGAACTACTGCAACGACCGGCAAAAGGACGCGCTGCGCTTCGGCCGGCGCTGGCACACGGGATTTGACCTGATCAAGCTGACCACCGGTTGTTCGAAAGAGCTTGGCCTGCATTCGGGGACGGTCAACGACGTCTGCCAGCGCTACGCCACCTCGCGTGCCATGTCGCGCCGGCCTTACCTGCGCTATCGCGGCCGCAAGGCGATGGGCTGGGTGCCGTTGAAGGGACGTGAACTTAAACGCGAAGGCAACACCTTCCGGTTCGCTGGCCGCGCGCTCCGTGTGTTTTACTCGCGCCCTCTGCCGGAAGGGAAAGTCCTCGATGGCACTAACTTTTCGCGCGATCGGCGCGGCAACTGGTTCCTTAATATTTGTATCGAGGTGGCACCGGCACCGGTCCGCGCCCCCGTGCGCGGGGTCGGCATCGATCTCGGTCTGAAGATGCTGGCGACGTTGAGCGACGGCAGCACCGTCGAGGCGCCCCACTTTTACCGGGAGGCCGAAGCGGCGCTGGCGCGTGCCCAGCGCGCGCAAGAAGCGGCGTATCAAGGCCATCCACGCCAAAATCGCCAATCGGAGGCTCAATTTTCTGCACACCCGTACCAGCGCGATCATCGCCGCCTTCGACTATATCGTGGTCGGCAACGTCAACGCGCAGGGCCTCGCCCAAACCAGCATGGCGAAATCGGTCTATGATGTCGGCTGGTCGTCCTTTCGTACACAACTGGCGTACAAGGCTGTTAAGCATGGCGCCTGGTTCGAGGAAGTCGACGAACGTTTCACCACCCAGGTCTGCTCGTGTTGTGGCGCATTGCCCGATACGCGGCCGAAGGGTATCGCAGACCTTGGAGTAAGAGAGTGGTGCTGTAGCGATTGCGGTGCTGTACATGACCGTGATCGAAATGCTGCAGTCAATATTCTCCGTCGCGGACGTGCGACGCTAGCAGTAGGAATCTCCGCTCTTTAGGGCGGAGGGGACGTCAACTAGTCTTGAGCGGCTGGACCGATCCACCCACCGGAGCATACGCCATGTCACGCTTGATCCCCCTTCTACTGCTGATGCTGGCCTTGGCCAACGCCCAGGCCGCCGCCCGCTACAACGTTGTCGACCTCGGCGGCAGCAACAGCAGCGCCTACGCCATCAACAGCCTCGGCCTGGTGGCCGGCGCTGAATACAGCCCGTCCGGCGTGCCGCAGGCGGCGCTGTTCCACGATGGCATCATCACACGCCTGGGCACGTTGGGCGGCGCCAGCAGCACGGCGAACGGCGTCAATGCCTATGGGCAGTTGGTCGGCGGCAGCACCAACGCGGACGAACTGAGGCGCGCCTTCCTCTATGCCAACGGCACGATGCGTGACCTCGGCACGCTGGGCGGCGCCGAAGCCGAGGCCAGGCGCATCAACAACGCCGGCCAGATCGTCGGCAGCGCCGCCAATGCGGACAGCCTCTGGCACGCCTTCCTGTATTCGGGCGGCGGCATGCGCGACCTCGGCACGCTGGGCGGCGAAATCAGCAACGCGTTCGACATCAACGTTCACGGCCAGGTGGCCGGCAACGCGGCCATCAGCGACGCCATCGCCTTCCACGCCGTCCATGCCTTCCTGTACGAGGGCACGGCGCTGCGGGACCTGGGCACCTTCGGCGGCACCAACAGCAGCGCCTGGAGCCTGAACGACGCCGGCCACGCCGTGGGCTACGCGGCCGTCACCGACGACGCGGCCGACCATGCCTTCCTGTACGCCAACGGCTCCATGCACGACCTCGGCACGCTGGGCGGCACCTACAGCTTCGCCGCCGGCATCAACAATGCGGACCAGGTGGTGGGCGTCTCCAACATCGCGGGCGATGGCGGCAGCAGCGGATTTCTCTACAGCGGCGGCGTGATGCTGGACCTGAACACGCTGATCGATCCAGCCACCGGCTGGCGCATCAACGACGCGCACGACATCAACGACCATCAGCAGATCGCCGCCAACGGCTGCAGGGCCGGCGTCTGCCGCGCGCTGCGGCTGGACCTGGCGGCGTCGGTGCCCGAACCCGCCACGTGGCTGATGCTGTCGGCGGGGCTGGGCTTGCTGGGCCTGGCCGCCCGCCGCCGCGCGTACAAGATCGCAAGCGAAGGCGATATCGCCGCCAGCGTATAGCGGCTATCGGCCCGGCGCAGCCACAGCCGCGCCGCCCTCACGTAGCATGCGTTCTCAACCTGGAGACTCCTATGGACAACGCGCGCTTCAACGCCGAACAACTGGCGGTGCTGGAACCGATACAAAACTACTTCCAGGGCCATGCCCGGGATGACGCCGACTTCATGCGCAAGGCCTTCCTGCCGACCGCCCACATCGAATCGATGCGCGAAGGCGTGTTCACCTCATGGCCGCTGGAGGTGTATTGCGAACGTTTCAAGCGCACGCCGGCCGCCGACGAGGCGCAGCGCCGCCGCACAACCGACTGGATCGAGGTGCACGGCAACGCCGCCTGCGCCCGCATCACACTGGAGCACGGCGCGATGACCTTCGTCGATTACTTCGTCCTGCTCAAGACCGCGGAAGGCTGGAAGATCGCCAACAAGGCCTTCCACGGCCAGGCCGCCTGACGTCCTTCAACTGAGAGCCGGACCGGGAATCGGCATCGGCCACGCGATCTCGAACATCGCGCCGCCGGCGTCGCCGCGCCGGTACGAGGCAACGCCGCCGTGCGCCTCGGCGATGGCGCGCACCACGGCCAGGCCCAGCCCGCTGCCACCGACGGCGCCGGCGCGCGCATGCTCGCCCCGGTGGAAAGCCAGGAACAGCTTGCCTTCCAGATCCTCATCGATGCCGGGGCCGGCATCCTCCACCTGCAACAGATACTGCGCGCCCAACACCCGCGTGCGAATGTGGATGACGCCGGGATCGGCGTAACGTCCCGCGTTGTCGAGCAAGGCCAGCAGGATCTGCCGCATGCGCGCGCCGTCGCAGCAGATGCGCCCTTCCGCCAGGTCCAGCGCCAGTTGGTAGCCGGCCGCCTCCATCTGCGGCGCCAGCAGGTGCGCCACGTCGCGGATGGCGCCGGCCAGGTCGCAGTCGGCCAGTTCCAGCTTCAGGTGGCCGCTGTCGAACATGCTCAACATGCGCAAGTCGTCGATCAGGCGCGACAGGCCTTCCACCTGATGCAGCAAGCCACGGAATTGTTTTTCATCCGGCTCGAACACGCCCTCGGCCAGGCCCTGAAGGCGGCCGCGCAGAATCGTCACCGGCGTGCGCAGCTCGTGGGCGATGGCGGCGTTCCACGTCACCATCTCGCGTTCCATGCGCTGCAGGCGTTCCGCCATGGCGTTGAAGTCGTCCACCAGCAAGGCGGTCTCGCCCAGCGAACGGTCGCCGGCCACGGCGCGCGCCGCCAGGTCGCCATGCGCCACGCGGCGCACGCTGTCGGCCACCGAGTTCAGCGGCGCCAGGATGCGCCGCGCCAGCCGCGCCGACGCCCAGATCGCGAACACCAGCGCCACCATCGTCACCGACGCCATCCAAATCCATTCGGTGCTGGTGGGGATCATGTCGGTCGGACCGGACAGCAGGTCCGGGCGATAGGCGATCACCAGCGCGTAGAACACGTAGGAACTCAGCAGCACGATCAAGGTCATGCCCAGCGAGACCACCAGCATGGCCAGCGTGATCTGCCGGTTCAGGCCGGGACCGCGCATCATTCCGCGTCCTCCAGCCGGTAGCCGACGCCGCGCAGGCTGGTCAGCACGCCGGTCAGGCCGCTGTCCTCCAGCTTCTTGCGCAGCTTGCTGACGTGGCTGTCCACCGTGCGCTCCAGCGCGTTACCCTCGGGCAGGCAGGCCACCAGCAATTCGCCGCGCGTGAACACCCGCTTGGGTGCGCGCGCCATGTGGGTCAGCAGGCGGAACTCGGTCAGCGTCAGGTTCAGCGGCGCGCGCTGGCCGTTCACCTCCGCGCTGGCCTGGTAGGTTTCCAGGTCGATCTCCAGCTGGCCGCAACGCAGCACGCCGGTAGCCGGGCCGATGCTGCGCGCCGCGGCGCGGCGCAGCACGGCGCCCACCCGCGCGGCCACTTCGGCCGGGTTGAAGGGCTTGACCACGTAATCGTCGGCGCCGATGCGCAAGCCCATCAGCTTGTCGATGTCCTGGTCGTGCGCGGTCAGCATGATCACCGGCGTGTCGCCGCGCTGGCGCAGTTCGGCCAGCACCTTCCAGCCGTCCACGCGCGGCATTTGTACATCCAGCAGCACCAGGTCCGGTTTCAGCGACAGGTGCAGGTCGAGCGCGATGCGGCCGTCCGCCGCGTGCACGGTGCGCAGGCCGTCGCGGGCCAGGTAGGCTTGCAGGATTTGGGCGATTTCGAATTCGTCTTCGGCGATGAGCACCAGCGGGGTTCCGGCTGAACTGGACATGAATGGCTTGAAAAAAAGTAACGATCTCCATCATATCTCCATATTTCCTCAATAGATAGGCCACGTTGGGTGGTTAGAGTCTCAGGTCCTGCATTCCCTCATGGAGGGAAAACACTTTGGACGACTAGTTATGCACATCAAGCACTTCACCCTCAAGGCCCTGCCGGCGCTGCTGTCCGGGCTCGCCCTTCTGACCCTGGCCGCCTGCGACCAGGCCCCGCCCGACGAAACCCCGCCGCCGGCCAAGGTGTCGGCGCTGACGGTCGACGCCGGCCCGGTCGAACTGGCCGAGGACCTGCCCGGCCGCGTCACCGCCTTCCGCACGGCGGAAATCCGGCCGCAGGTGGGCGGCATCATCCAGCGCCGCCTGTTCGAGCAGGGCGCCGAGGTCAAGGCCGGCGCGCCGCTGTTCCAGATCCACACGGCGCCCTTCCAGGCCGAGGCCGACACGGCCGCCGCCGCGCTGCAACGCGCCGAGGCCGCGCTGGTGCGCGCCAGGATCCAGGCCGAGCGCATCCGCCCGCTGGTGCTGGCCGACGCGGTCAGCCAGCAAACCTATGACGACGCCGTCTCCCAGCGCGACCAGGCCCAGGCCGAGGTGGCGCAGGCCAAGGCCACGCTGGCGCGCCGCCGGCTCGACCTCGGCTACGCGACGGTGACGGCGCCGATCTCCGGCCGCATCGGCGAGGAGCTGGTGACCGAGGGCGCGCTGGTGGCGCAGACCGACGCCACGCCGATGGCGCGGATACAGCAGATCGACCAGGTGTACGTCGACGTGCGCCAGCCCGCCTCGATGCTGCGCACGCTGCGCGGCGACGCCGCCCATCCGCCCAAGGCCCACATCCTCGACGGCAGCGGCAACGACTACGGCCTGGAGGCGCGCATCCTGTTCTCCGGCATCAATGTCGATGCCGGCACCGGCGACATGGTGCTGCGCATCCTGGTCGCCAACCCGGACCGCCAGTTGCTGCCCGGCATGTTCGTGCGCGCCCGCATCGCCCGCATGGCCGACGCCGACGGCATCCTGGTGCCGCAGCAAGCCGTGCTGCACGCCGGCGCCACCCGCGTCTGGGTGCTGGACGCCGGCAACAAGGCCACGCTGCGCGAGGTCAAGCTGGGCGGCCTGGTCGGCCACAACTACCTCGTCACCAAGGGTTTGAAGGCCGGCGAACGCATCGCCGTCGAGGGACTGGACCGCATCCAGCCCGACGCCAAGCTGGACATCACGCCATGGAAGCGCGACACCGCCACCGCCATGGCCGGCGCTCCGGCGCACCGCTAATACCGCAAGGACTACGTCATGCCACAATTTTTCATCGACCGCCCGGTGTTCGGCTGGGTGATCGCCATCTTCATCGTGTTGTTCGGGCTGATCGCCATCCCGCAATTGCCGGTTGAGCGCTATCCGTCCGTGGCGCCGCCCAGCGTCAGCATCTCCGCCAGCTATCCCGGCGCCACGCCGCAGACCATGAACGACGCGGTGGTCAGCCAGATCGAACGCGAGCTGTCCAGCGTGAAGAACCTGCTGTACTTCGAATCCTCGGCCGACACCTCCGGTTCGGCGCAGATCACCGCCACCTTCAAGCCCGGCACCAATCCCGAGCTGGCGCAGGTGGACGTGCAGAACCGCCTCAAGTCGGTCGAGCCGCGCCTGCCGCAGGCGGTGCGCCAGAATGGCCTGTCGGTCGAATCGGCCGGCTCCGGCTTCCTGATGATCGTCGGGCTGAGCGCCAGCAACGGCAAGTACGACGAAATCGAACTGGCCGACTACATGGCCCGCAACGTGGTCGAGGAACTGCGCCGCATTCCGGGCGTGGGCCGCGTGCAGCTGTTCGGCGCCGAGAAGGCCATGCGCATCTGGGTCGATCCGAACAAGCTGGTCTCGTACAAGCTGACCATGAGCGATTTGAGCACGGCGGTGGCGCAGCAGAACGCGCAGATCGCCCCCGGCCGCGTCGGCGACACGCCGGCCCTGGCGGGCCAGCGCGTGTCGATCCCGCTGACCGTGCAGGGCCAGTTGCAGACGCCCGAGGAATTCGCCGCCATCGTGCTGCGCGCCAACCTGGACGGCTCCAAGGTCGTCATGGGCGACGTCGCCCGCGTCGAGCTGGGCGCGCAGAACTACGCCAGCGCCACGCGCGAGAACGGCCGTGCCGCCACCGGCGCCGCCGTGCAACTGTCGCCGGGCGCTAACGCGGTCAAGACGGCGCAGGCCGTGCGCGAGCGCATGCATGAGTTGAGCAAGACGCTGCCGGCCGGCATCACCTACTCGGTGCCGTTCGACACCGCGCCCTTCGTCAAGATCTCCATCGAAAAAGTGGTGCACACGCTGCTGGAGGCGATGGTGCTGGTGTTCCTGGTCATGTACCTGTTCCTGCAAAAGATACGCTACACGCTGATCCCGGCCATCGTCGCGCCGATCGCGCTGCTGGGCACCTTCGCCATCATGCTGTTGCTGGGCTTCTCGGTCAACGTGCTGACCATGTTCGGCATGGTGCTGGCGATCGGCATCATCGTCGACGACGCCATCGTCGTGGTCGAAAACGTCGAACGGCTGATGGCCACCGAGGGCCTGTCGCCCAAGGCCGCCACCTCGAAGGCGATGCGCGAGATCACCGGCGCCGTGGTCGGCATCACGCTGGTGCTGACGGCGGTGTTCATTCCGATGGCGCTGGCCACCGGCTCGGTGGGCGCCATCTATCGGCAGTTCACGCTGTCGATGGCGGTGTCCATCCTGTTCTCCGCCTTCCTGGCGCTGACGCTCACGCCGGCCCTGTGCGCCACCCTGCTCAAGCCGGTCGATCCGCTGCACCACGAGAAGACCGGCTTCTTCGGCTGGTTCAACCGCCAGTTCGATCGCATGAACCGGCGCTACGAAAGCGGCGTGGCGCACGTCATCAAGCGCTCGGGCCGCGTGATGCTGGTGTTCGCCGTGCTGGTGGGCCTGCTGGCGTTCGCCTTCCGCTTGCTGCCGGCCTCCTTCCTGCCGGAGGAAGACCAGGGCTACTTCATCACCTCGATCCAGCTGCCGTCCGACGCCAGCACCGAACGCACGCTCGACATCGTCAAGAAGTACGAGGACCACCTGGTGACGCGCAACGGCATCGCCAACAATCAATCGATCCTCGGCTGGAGCTTCACCGGCAGCGGCCCGAACGCCGCCATCGCCTTCACCATGATGAAGGACTGGGACAAGCGCGACGGCGCCACCGTGCAGCAGGAGGTGGCGCTGGCGCAGGCGGTCATGTCGCAGACCACCGAGGGCATGGTGATGAGCGTGATGCCGCCCGCCATCGACGATCTCGGCAACTCGTCAGGTTTCTCGCTGCGGCTGCAGGATCGCGCCAACCAGGGCGACGCAGCGCTCAAGGCCGCACAGGGCAAGCTGCTGGAGCTGGCCGCCAAAAGCCCGCTGATCATGGGCGCCTATCCCGAGGGTCTGCCCGACGGCACCAGCATCCAGCTCGATATCGACCGCCAGAAGGCGGAGGCGCTGGGCGTGGCCTTCACCAGCATCAGCGAGACGCTGTCGGCCGCGATGGGCTCGCAGTATGTGAACGATTTCCCCAACCGCGGGCGCATGCAGCAGGTGATCATCCAGGCCGACGCCGGCGCCCGCATGCAGCTGGACGACGTGCTGCGCCTGCACGTGCGCAACGCGGCGGGCGGCATGGTGCGCCTGAGCGAGGTGGTCACGCCGGTGTGGCGCGACATGCCGCTGCAGATGGTGCGCTATCAGGGCTATCCGGCCGCGCGCATCAGCGGCAGCGCCGCGCCCGGCACGTCCAGCGGCGAGGCCATGGCGGAGATGGAAAGGCTGGCGCGCCAGCTGCCGCCCGGCTTCGCGGTCGAGTGGAGCGGCATCTCGCTGCAGGAGAAGCAATCGTCGGCGCAGGCGCCGATGCTGATGGCGCTGTCGATGCTGGTGGTGTTCCTGGTGCTGGCGGCGCTGTACGAGAGTTGGTCGATTCCGTTCTCGGTGATGCTGGTGGTGCCGCTGGGGTTGATCGGCGCGGTGGCGGCGGTGCTGCTGCGCGGGCTGCCCAACGACGTGTTCTTCAAGGTAGGCATGATCACGGTGATCGGGCTATCGGCCAAGAACGCGATCCTGATCGTGGAATTCGCCAGGCAGTTCCGGGAAGAGGGCAAGGGCTTGTTGGAGTCGGCGGTCGAGGCGGCGCGCCTGCGTCTG
>Ga0308157_10000913_pt1 | contig 74689 bp, 69 predicted proteins | sample PhyBR1_FD_201035 | JGI IMG/M metagenome (GOLD analysis project Ga0308157, IMG submission 201035) | Phyllosphere microbial communities from UC Gill Tract Community Farm, Albany, California, United States - DLSLB.R1 | ecosystem: Host-associated > Plants > Phyllosphere > Unclassified | place: USA...
GGAAAAAACAAAATGAGTGTTTTAAATGCTGTGAGAAACAAAATAATCCATAGAGTTTTTGCAGTAATAAAAAACCAAACCTTTTATGAAAAAGATTTGGTTTTATCATAGAAATCGAAATGACAAGCTTATGTATGAATTTATAATTAACAATTAACCATTCACAATTATTTTGATGCTTCAATAATCACATTCGCCACTTTCTCTGGCTGAGAAATAAATACCACGTGGCTACCTTTAATTTCAGTGATTTTTGTGTTAGAACGTTTGTACATTGCATACTGAATACTCGGAACAATACTTTTATCTTCAGTCGCTACGATTCCGTAAGAAGGTTTAGTTCTCCAAGCGGCTTTAGTTATTGGTGTTAAAAAGCCTTGCGCATGAAAAGCACCTTGCGAAGCATACATAAAATCGGCTTGTTCTTTGCTTAAGTCTCCCGCAAAACCAGCGTGAAATTTAGCTTTGTCATAATACGCAATTCCTTTTTCATCTGGAGGCAATACACCATTTTCTGGAGCTGGAGGAGCAGTTTGCAACCATTGAACAGAATTTTCGCCATTATCAGGCTGTAAAGCCGCTACATAAACCAAAGCCGCTACTTTAGGGTGATTTCCAGCTTCTGTAATTACTGTTCCTCCCCAAGAATGTCCAACCAAAATTGTGGGTCCGTCTTGTTTGTCTAAAGCTAAGTTTGTGGCTTTTACATCATCTTCCAAAGAACTCAACGGATTCTGAACGATGGTTACATTATAGCCTTTTTTAGTCAAAACTTTGTATAAACCTTGCCATCCAGAGCCATCTGCAAATGCACCGTGAACCAATACGACATTTTTAATTTTAGGATTAGTTTGTGCGTTTACGTTAGTGAATGCCAAACTAAAAATTAGTATTGCGAATGCTAAAAAGCTTTTAAATATTGTTTTCATTTTTATAAAATTTTAGATTGTAAATATGTTTTGTCCCAGTTTTGTCATTTCGACGAAGGAGACTCAAGCGATAGCGAACTGGCGAAGCAAATCTTCGCAAGCAACTCTACAAAGATTGGTGATATTCTTTGTGGAATTTCTGGCGTGTCCTTCGACTTCGCTCAGGAAGACAAAGCTTTGGAATTTGGGATTTTTGTATTGGGATTTATTTAAAGTAAAGTGATTGATAAAGTAATCTCAGTATTCAGCAATTTAGAAATTGGACAAATTTCTTTTGCTTTCTGAGCAGTTTGCTGAAACTCTTCTGCAGAAATTCCGGGTACTTTTCCAGTCAATTCTAACTGAATTAAAGTAATAGTTCCGTCTTCAAAAGTTACTTTAGCTGTTGTATCTAAATCTTCTGGAACGAAACCTGCTTCAGATAATAAAAAGCTTAACTGCATAGTAAAACACCCAGAATGTGCCGCTGCGATTAATTCTTCAGGATTGGTTCCAACACCTTGCTCAAAACGAGTTTTGAATGATAATTGTGCATTATCTAAAGTTGTGCTTTGTGTACTAATGGTTCCTTTTCCTTCCATTCCTGTACCTTTCCAGTTTGCGTTTGCTCTTCTTGTAAATTTCATGATTTCTATTTTTTAAGTTATTTTTTAAGATGTTCAAATCATTTCTTTGATTTTGATGAGACAAAGGTATAGGGAAGGTATTTATTAATCAAATTAATAATTTTTTGTATTTATAAAAATAATTTATAATCATTGATTAGATTGAGGTTAGAACACAAAACACTTTAAATAATAATTTTCTGTAAAACTTCCTTTTGGAAATGAGTGCCCTAGCCCTGATAGGAGCGGTATCCTTTTTCTTGCTTCTTTAGCAAGGAAAAGATATAACGGATAGCAGGAAACAGCTCCTAATCAATATCAATGCTTCATTTTAGCTTACCTTATTAGAAGCAGATTAAAAATTTTTGTTTGAGAAAAGAAAGAGCATTTAGATACTTATTTGGTTTCAAATTATAATGTGAAACAAAGTAAGCGACCGATTTGTAGTTTTATTTATGCTGTGAATTTAATTTTATACGAAAGAATTTTATAAGACGATCGAGAAAATAAATTTTCAATGAATAATCTAACTTTTAAATTTATGAGAAATGCTTTTCTAATAATTGGAGTTTGTTTGAGTGCAATTTTGTTCTCCTGCAAAAAAGATAAAGATGCTGAGCAGTCAAGTTCTGAAACTGGAAAGTCTGATACTGCCGACTCTACATTAATTGCAGATCGTGGCTGGCCTCGGGAAGCCGAAAATAACGGTACAAAACTAGTTTATTATCAGCCTCAGGTAGACGACTGGAAAGATTTTAAGGAACTTACAGCGAGAGTAGCTTTTTCGCTGACTCCCAAAGATGGAAAACAGGTTTTGGGTGTGGCTTCTTTGAAGGCAGAAACATTGGTAGACAAAGACAACCGAAGCGCTTTTATTAAAAATCTTCAGGTAACCGATATCCGGTTTCCAGCTCTTGATGAAAAGAAAGTTCCTGAAATGGAAAAGCTGTTTAAAGAAACGTTACCTCAGAGCGGAGATCCTATTTCGGTAGATCGTATTTTGGCAGATTTAAGTCATACCAAAAGTCCGCCAAAGGGAATTGCGGCTAAAAACGATCCTCCTGCGATTTTTTACAGTACGAATCCGTCCATTTTGCTTATTGTGCAAGGTGAACCGGTTTTGGTGCCTGTAGAAAAATCGGATATCCAATATGTGGTAAATACCAATTGGGATTTGTTTTTTGATAAAACCACAAAAGATTATTATTTATTGGTAGAGAATATCTGGCTGACTTCGAAAAATATTGCAGGTAAATGGACAAAAACAACCAAATTGCCTTCGGGTTTAAGCAGTCTGCCTTCGGGACAGAATTTTGATGATGTTAAGAAAATGATTCCGCCGCCTTCTTCTGGAAACGCTCCAGAGGTTTTCTACAGCAATAAACCTGCTGAATTGATTGCGATAAACGGAAGTCCGAAATTCGTTAAAATTCCAGGAACTAAATTACTATATATTGACAATACTGAAAATGATATTTTTGCCGATGAAAACAAAGGTCAGTATTATGTACTATTATCTGGAAGATGGTTTAAGTCTAAAGAGTTAACTGGACCGTGGAGTTATGCCAGTAATAGTCTTCCTGCTGATTTTGCTAAAATTCCGAAAGATTCTCCGCGTGCCAATGTATTGTCATCGGTGCCAGGAACGCAGGAAGCCAATGATGCGGTAATGTTATCACAGGTTCCAACAACGGCTATTTTAAAGAAATCGGATGCTGAGGCAAAAGTAAAAGTAACCTACGATGGAGGAACGCCTCAGTTTAAACCTATTGACGGAACCAAAATGCAATATGCAAGCAATACACAAGAGAAGATTATAAAGGTAGGCGACTTGTATTATTTGTGTTTTCAGGCGGTTTGGTTTATGTCGACAAATCCGAACGGACCTTGGAAAACATGCGATTCTGTGCCGAAAGAAATATATACGATTCCGCCAAGTTCGCCAGTATACAACGTAACGTATGTAACGCAAACTACAACCGATACAACGGTAGAAAGTAGTGCAACAGCGGGTTATTTAGGTGCTTTTATTATTGGTGCAACATTCGGCGCGATATTGACTTATGGCACAGGATGGTATTATCCGCCTTATATGTATTATGGCGGACTGTATCCAATTTATCGTCCGTGGCCTTATGCGTATGGAGGAGGAGCGGTTTACAATCCGTGGACGGGAGGTTATGCCGCAGGAAGACGCGTTTACGGACCTTATGGTGCTGCTGGAACTTCGGCTTGGTATAATCCTGCAACAGGAAGATACGGGCGTTCTGCAAGTGTTCAGGGTTGGTATGGCGGGCGCACTGCTGCAAGTACTTATAATCCGTGGACGGGAAATTATGCGAGAACAAATCAAGGACATAACGCGTATGCACAATGGGGACATTCGGCTGCTACAAACGGAAATCAGTGGGCGCAGACAGGTCATATTACAACGCGACGCGGTACGGCAATTGGTTATGAAACTTCGGGTGGAAATAAAGGTGTAATTACACATAGAAGAGGCGGTGGAACTACGATTCATACCAATAATAATGTGTACGCTGGTCACGATGGACATGTCTATAAAAGAGATTCCAACGGAAACTGGAGCCATTATAATAACGGAAATGGTGGCTGGACGCAGGCAGGAACTTTGGGTTCGTCCAAAAAAGCAGGCGATGCGATTCAGCGTAATAAGCCGAATCAGGGACTTGGTGCAAATGGGGCGGGAGAACGAATTCAGCGTGACAGACCTAATGAAGGACTTGGAGCAAATGGTGCAGGCGAAAGAATTCAGCGTGATAATTTGCCAAAAGCGGGTCAAAACCTAGGAGGCGAAACCCGAATGGGAGACGGAATGCAGCGCGATAATTTCCCTAAAGCAGATCAAACCCTCGGACAACCAAATAAACCGCTTGGAGAAGCTGGACATCCAGATATTACAAACGATTTGGATCGCTCGGCTCTTTCTAGAGATCGCGGAGAAATGCAAACGCGTAATTTCCAAAATATCCAAAGAGATGGAGGCCGTTTTAATGGTGGAGGTTTCGGCGGTGGCGGTTTCAGAGGCGGCGGCGGCTTTAGAGGAAGAAGATAAAAGTGAAGGTTAAATTTAATTCAGAAAATCAGAAAATCAGGATGGTGGTAAAATACTAATCCTGATTTTTTTTTGCTCATTTTGCCACAAAGGCAGGAAGTCACAAAGGCTTTACATGCTGTTTATTTAACCGCAAAGAGCGCAAAGGTTACGCAAAGCACACAAAGATATTTTTAGAGTCAAACTTATTATAAGTATTGAGAACACAAAGCTGTGAGAATAAAACTTAGCGACTTCGCGTCTTTGCGAGATTAAAAACTTCGCTCCCGATAGCTATCGGGATTGCGTAAATCCTTGCGCTCTTTGCGGTTAATCTCTCAAACATTTTACCTCTCAAAATTCACAACTCACGGCCTGTCCATTTCACCTTAGAGTTTGTCCGTTTCACTTATTTTCTGATTTCGTATGAAGGGTTATCGAAATACTTTTGACAAAGAAATTAACGACTAACACTAATTTAAAAATCAAAAAAAATGAAAACATCTCAGAGAAATAGACATTCTTTTATTCAAACAATTGCTGCGGGAACTTTTATGTTATTAGCATCAGCTTCTTTCGCACAGAACAAAGACAAGCAAAATAAAAATGATGCGAATTTAATTCGTCCTTATCATATTGCCGTTTCACAGGAAGCGATTACAGATCTTCGAAATCGTATCAATGCTACAAGATGGCCAGATCAAGAAACGGTTAGCGATCAGTCACAAGGGGTACAATTAAATCAGATTCAGCGTCTGGTAAAATATTGGGGAACAGATTATGATTGGCATAAGGCCGAAGATAAACTAAATGCGCTGCCTCAGTTTATAACCAACATTGACGGACTGGATATTCAGTTTGTACATGTAAAATCGAAACACAAAAATGCAATGCCACTAATTATTACGCATGGCTGGCCAGGTTCGGTTTTTGAGCTTTTAAAAGTGGTTGGGCCGCTTACAGATCCGACTTCGTACGGAGGAAAAGCAGAAGATGCTTTCGATTTAGTAATTCCGTCAATGCCAGGTTATGGTTTTTCTGAAAAACCAAAAGGAACGGGTTGGGGGCCAGAGAAAATTGGAAACGCTTGGGATGTTTTAATGAAACGTTTAGGTTATAAACATTATGTTTCGCAGGGTGGCGATTGGGGTTCTGTAATCGCAGATGCTATGGCGCGACAAGCCCCAAAAGGTTTGTTAGGAATTCATGTAAATATGCCAGCGACAGTTCCCGCCGATGTTGCTAAGGCATTAAAAGACGGTGATTCAGCTCCTCAAGGATTATCGGTCAAGGAAAAAGCGGCTTTTAATTCACTAAACAAATTATATACAAAAGGTGGCGGTTATGCTGGAATGATGGTAACACGTCCGCAGACTTTAGGTTATGGATTGACAGATTCTCCTGTTGGATTGGCTTCATTTTTTTTGGATAAATTCAATGATTGGACATACAGTGGAGGAAATGCCGAACAAGCACTTACGAAAGATGAAATGCTAGACGATATTTCATTGTATTGGCTAACTAATACAGCTAATTCTTCGGCTCAATTGTATTGGGAAAATAACAATAACAATTTTAATGCTTTCGAACAGAAAACAGCTGAGATTAAAGTTCCAGTTGCGATTACGGTATTCCCTGGAGAGATTTATCAGGCACCAAAAAGCTGGGCTGAAAAAGCATACAAAAACTTGTCTTACTATAATGAGGTAAGCAAAGGTGGGCATTTCGCTTCATGGGAAGAGCCACAAATTTTTACTATTGAACTTCGCGATGCTTTCAGAAGTTTAAGAGGAAAACACTAATTCAAATTTTATTAAACAAATACAAAATACGCAAACTAAAAAACAGAAAAAATAATGGAAACGAAAAAACAAAAAACATGGGTTATAATCGCAATTATTGTTTTAGGAATCATTGCCTTTTTAGTTCCGAATCAAATTACAGCACAAACTGGCGTTAAACGCGTTGATTTGCAAAAACATGATCTAAGCGTTCCGGGACGCGAAATGGTTCAGGCAAGAATCGATTTTGACGGACATTCGGCTTTTGGGAAACATTCTCATCCGGGCGAAGAAGTGATTTATGTGGTTGAAGGTTCGCTGGAGTATCAGATTGAAGGAGAAAAGCCAGTGACTTTAAAGGCGGGCGAAGTGCTTTTTATTCCAGCAGGTGTGGTGCATTCGGCTAGAAATAATACAAATGCGAAAGCATCAGAACTGGCGACTTATATTGTGGAAAAAGGGAAACCGATTTTGGTTATGAAAAAATAGTTTCACGTTGAATGCGTGTAGTTTTTAACGCAGAGTGCGCAAAGTATTTTCGCAAAGTACGTGAAGTTCTGCTTAAAGAGAATGTCAGTAGATATTAAGTTCGCAAAGCTTTGTGTGATTATTGGGCTTTTTTAATCTCGCAAAGACGCTAAGTCGCAAAGTTTTATTCTTACAAAGCTTTGCGAACTTAGGAGAAACTTAGTTTCAACTCAAAAACCTTTGTGAGCTTTGGGAAAATCCTTTGTGCACTCTGCGATCTTTGTCTGATTATTGGGTTTTTCTAATCTCGCAAAGACGCGAAGTCACAAAGTTTTATTTACACAGCTTTGCGAACTTAAAAGAAACTTAGTTCAACTCAAAAAAATCTTTGTGTTCTCTGCGAATCCTTTGCGCTCTTTGCGTTAAAATTATCCCAAATTAAAGCCTGTCCATTTCAGCCCCAACTTTGTCCACTTCACCTTTTTTTACCTTTTAAAACAAACAATGTCAAGATACCTTTGACGAAGAAATTAACTGATAATCAACTAATCAAAAAAAAATAATTATGAAAACACTATCCAATATTCTAATCGCTATTCTTTTTATGACTGCAGCTTTAACTCAAGCACAAACTTCAAAACAAAAAACAATTGAAGTAAGCAGTTCACTTGGAACTTTAAAACAAATCAACGCTGGATTATTAAACGTAGGATATACAGAAGCAGGTCCGTCAAACGGAACTCCAGTAATATTGCTTCACGGCTGGCCTTATGATATTCACAGTTATAATGAAGTCGTTCCGATTTTAGTAGCAAAAGGTTATCACGTTTTTACACCATACTTACGCGGATTTGGAACTACGACTTTTCTTTCGAAAGATACTTTCAGAAACGGTCAACAAGCTGCTTTAGCAAGTGATATTATCGCTTTTATGGATGCACTTAAAATTGATAAAGCTGTAATTGGCGGTTTCGACTGGGGAGCGAGAACTGCGGTGGTAGTATCGGCACTTTGGCCAGAACGCGTAAAAGGTTTGGTTTCAGTAAGTGGTTATTTGGTGGTGAATCTAGAAGCAAATTTAAAACCGCTTCCTCCAACAGCTGAGTTAGGATGGTGGTACCAATATTATTTCGCAACCGAAAGAGGAAAACAAGGTTACACACAAAACACTTACGATTTCAATAAACTAATCTGGAAAATCGCTTCTCCGTTATGGAATTTTGATAAAGTAACTTACGATCAAACCGCACAGTCTTTTGATAATCCAGATCACGTAGCGATTGTGATTCATAATTACAAATGGAGACAATCTCTTGAAGGAGGAGAAACAAAATACGATAATCTAGAAAAACGCCTTGCTACAAAACCAGAGATTAAAGTGCCAACCATTACAATAGGAAGTGATTTTGACGGCGCTTTCGCGGATGGAAAAGCGTACACCAACAAATTCACCGGAAAATACGAACACAGAGTTTTAAAGGGAATCGGACACAACGTTCCCCAAGAAGATCCAAAGGCGTTTGCACAAGCGATAATTGATGTCTCTAAATAAATTCCAATTTTTAAATCCCAAATTCAATAGCAAAAATCAATATCAATAAACATTTCACATTTTACAAATAACATTTTACACAAAAAAATCATGGAAACAAAAATTTTATACACAGGAAAAACACACACAACAGGCGGTAGAGAAGGAGCTTCTCAAAGTTCAGACGAACAATTGAATATCAAATTAAGTGCACCGGGATCTTCACGTCCTGGAACAAATCCGGAGCAATTGTTTGCTGCGGGATGGTCGGCTTGTTTTATTGGAGCTTTAGGAATTGCGGCTTCTAAACTTGGGGTTAGACTTCCTGCCGAAACTGCGGTAGATGCCGAAGTAGATTTGTGCGTAACAGAAGGAGAATATTCGCTTCAGGCAAGATTAAATATTAGTCTTCCAGGAATTGATACTCAAACGGCAGAAACTTTGGCGGCACAAGCGCATCAGACTTGTCCATATTCTAAAGCGACTAGAGGGAATATAAACGTTGAGATTAATATTCTTTAAAAGAGTTTTAAGTTGCTGAACCTGCAAGGTTTTTAAAACCTTGCAGGAAATAAAATAAATTATGAAAAAGATAAAAATTTTAAGTGGTTTTATACTGCTGTTTTTTTTAATTGGAAACAGCGTTTTTAGTCAAAACAACTCAAAAGGTTTTGCACTTTTAGAATTATATACTTCCGAAGGCTGTTCGAGCTGTCCGCCTGCGGATGAATTGCTAGGGAAAATTCAGAATGAATACCGAGATAAAAATGTTTATGTATTGGCTTATCATGTCGATTATTGGGACAAACAGGGCTGGAAAGACATTTTTAGTAATGCCGATTTTACCAAAAGACAATACGATTACGCCCAATTTATGGGAAAAGAACCGATTTATACGCCTCAAGTAATCATTAACGGAAAAACTGATTATATCGGTTCTCAGGAAACGAGTCTCAGAAACGGAATTAAATCGGCACTTTCAAAGCCAGTTTCGGCGAGTTTAAATTTAGAGACGAGTCAAAATGAAAATTCACTTTCAGTAAATTATAACGTTGAAGGCACTTCAAAAAATAGTCGTTTATTGCTTGCAGTTGTTCAGAAAGAAGCTAAAAGCAATGTAAAAAGAGGCGAGAATGCGCATCGGGTTTTATCGCATTATCAAATTGTTCGTAATCTCCAATCTGTAGATTTAAACAAAGCCAAAAAAGGAACAGCATCAATTCATCTTCCTAAAAATTATAATGCACAGGATTTTGAAATCATTGGTTTTGTTCAAGATATGAATTCAGGTGCTATTTTGGGAGTTAAGAAGGCTTAGATTTTTTGTTTCACGCAGATTTAAATTGATTTTAGCAGATTTTGCAGATTTTTTTTGATTCTAGTTTTCCGCCCTGTTTGTCATACCGAGGAACGAGGGATCTCCGTGAGTAGCTCTACAAAATGAGAATAAAAAAAACTTTGCGCCTTAGCGACTTTGCGAGATTAAAATTTATCTGCGCATATCTCCTAAAATCAGTAAAAATCTGCGTGAAATCTTTTTCAAATAAACTTATCTTTGATCATAACAAACCAATTACAATATGGAAAAAACAAAACGTTTTCAGGTTTCGCTCAAAGTCATTTGGGGAAGTTCTATTGCATTGGCGATTCTGGCTTCGATTCCTAAATTATTTGATGCCGGTTCAACATCTGGAGATATTGTCATAAACTCTTCGATCACATTGTTGTTTTCCCTTTTTATATGGTATTACAATATTTATAGTTTACCGAAATTCTCTGCTAATCATGCCAATAAAAGCCTTTTTAACTGGAAGCTTTTACTGAGTGTTATTCTAGGGATTGTCTTAATGGTGATTTTGGTAATCGCACATCAGGAACTGTTTCAGGTTTCAAAAATGGATGCGCCAATCATGTTCGAACTTCGTGGAGTTTTGATCAACTTGATTGTCTATATGTTCTTGCATCTTCTTTTTCAAAACTACCAAACGCAACAAATGGGAGTTGAGCTAGAACGCACAAAAGCGGTAAACCTTGGCGCTCAATACGAATTATTGAAACAACAGGTAAATCCGCATTTTTTATTTAATAGTCTGAATACGCTAAAATCTATGGTCGACATTCAAGATCCGCAGAGTTCTGATTTTATCTTGAAATTATCTGATTTTTACCGTTTTACGCTAGAAAGCCGAAAAATGGATTTGATTCCGCTGAGTGAAGAAATTCAGATTCTGGATTCATACGTTTATCTGCTGAAAGCACGTTTTGAAGACGGATTTGTTTTAGAAAATGAAATTGATCCAAAGCAATACGATTCGGCGATTCCGCCTTTTACTTTGCAGTTATTAATAGAAAACTGCATCAAACACAATGTGGTTTCTTTAGATAAACCTCTAAAAATAAAACTGTATACAGAAAATGAGTTTTTGGTAGTTGAAAATAAAATTCAGCTTAAAAGAGGCGCCGTGTCTACAGGTGTTGGTTTAGATAATATCAACCAGCGTTTTATGCACCTGATTCATAAAGAAATTGAAATTGAAAAAGACGAAACTACCTTTAAAGTAAAAATACCACTAAATTATGACTATCATAATAATTGAAGATGAAGTAAAAACGGCCAAAGCACTTGGTCAATTAATTCTGAGCATCAGACCCGATGTTCAGATTTTGTCTTATATACAAAGCATTGACGGCGCAGTAGATTATCTTTTAGAAAACGTTCAGCCAGATCTTATTTTTATGGATATTCAACTAGCAGACGGTCAGTGTTTTGAGATTTTTAAGAATGTTGAGGTTCTATCGCCTGTTATTTTCTGTACGGCTTTTGATGATTATGCCATCGAAGCATTCAAATCAAACGGAATTGATTATGTTTTGAAACCTTTTTCGAGAGATAGTATTTCGCAGGCTTTAAAGAAAGCGGGAGAATTGAAAAACTTTTTTCAGAGAAACAAAAAAGCAATGCCCGATTTTGATTATTTATTGACTAGAAATGGCGAAAATAAAGGGAAAAGCAGTTTTCTGGTTTTCAAAAACAATAAATATCAAACCGTTTTAACCGAGAATATTGCGTTTTTCTTCATCAAAAACGAAACGCCAACGATAATGACTTTAGACAAAAACGAATATCCGTTAACACAGTCTTTAGACGAGATTCATAGACTTTTATCTCCAATTCAGTTCTTTAGAATCAACAGACAATATTTGGTTAATTTTTCGGCTATAAGAGAAGCAGAACATTATTTTTCGCGTAAAATAATCGTGAAATTAAGTGTTCCAACAGAAGAAAAATTATTGGTAGGAAAAGAAAAAGCAACGGCATTTTTAAGCTGGTTAGAAAACCGATAAACCAGTTAATCTCTCTTTTTATGAGATAATTAACTGGCTTCATTTTATAATCCTGGAAACATAAAACAGCTTATAAAAAACAAAGCTGAAAGTACAAAACAGAGAATTAGAATGATCTTTTTCATTGTGATTTATTGTAGAGAATTAGACAAAAAATAATAAAATGCCTAATATCAATTATTAGGCATTTTTATTTTGATATATTTTCTTTAGTTTATTTCTGATGGAGTATAAGTTGCGGTGTATAATTTTCTATACATTGCATACGTAACACTTACCATTACAAAAGCAATAATGGCATCGGTTGCTGCGCCAAAACCTAAAACGGCAATTTTGGAAAAGAAAGCAAAGATGATATCGAAAAATATGCCTGCGAAAACCCATTCTTTCAATCGTAATAATTTGTTCGGAATTAAAAGCGTAATGACACCAGCTACTTTAAAAACGCCAAGGATGTAAATGAAATGTGCTGGATAACCCAATTGTTGTGTGATTCCCCAAACCAATGGATTATTTGTTAATTCGAAGAAACCGCTTGCGCCAAACCATAAAGAAGTTAATACTGCGCCTGTCCAATAGATAATTTTTGTTGTTTTTGAGTTCATGATTTTGATATTTAAAGTTATTTAACGGTACAAATGTGCGTTGAAAGCCTTAAAAACGAAATCGAAATTATGTTGAAGCGGACAAACTTCGGGGTGAACTGGACGCTGCTGGGCTTGGTATTTTTTAACGCAAAGTTCGCTAAGGTTTTTTTTATACAAATGCTGTAGAATTTAAGTTCGCAAAGCGATGTGAACAAAAAAGATATGAAATTCTCGCAAAGTCGCAGAGGCGCAAAGTATTTAAAAACTTTACGACTTTGCGAGATTAAATAAACTTAGCGTGCTTTGCGAAAATCCTCCGCGTACTTTGCGTTAAAAAAAAACTACACCGACATTTCAGCAATTAAATACTGCATTAATTCGCTGGCTTTGTGGTATTTTAAATTGCTTGTATTTTGTCCCGACCAAAAACTAATCATGTCGGTTTTTCCTTGAGCGAGTGCGGCCACTTTTAAAGGAGCGATTAATTTGGTTTGAAGAGGAAAAGGAAGTACTTCCGTTTCAAAGGGAACAGCGTCAGAGATTTTATTGCTAATCATTCGTCCCATTCTTCCTGTAAGCGATTTTGAAACCGTAGTTGGAACATTCGGATTAGTAAAAAGCATTTCTTTATGGACAGGTATAGCGCCCGATTCATCTGTAACCATAAAAGCAGTTCCTAATTGTACAGCATCGGCGCCTAAGGTTAGAGCGGCGGCGATTCCTTTTGCGTCTATGATTCCGCCCGCAGCAATGATTGGTGTTTTAGTTTTTGCTTTTAATTGCTGTACAAGACTGAATAATCCTGTAAAAGAATCTTGTGCCGGTTTTAAGAAAGAAGGTCTGTGTCCGCCAGCTTCAAATCCTGCTGCGATAATCGCATCTACTTCTGCATCTTCTAGCGCAAGTGCTTCTTCTAAAGTTGTTGCCGCGCCAATGGTTTTTATGCCTAGTTTTCGGCTTTCTTTCAGTATTTCTTTTGACGGAATTCCGAAAATAAAACTGAAAACAGCGGGTTGGAGTTCGAATAAAACTTCTACTTGTTTTTCAAATTTAGAAGGAATGTTCGAAGATAAATCAGGAAGCGGAATCCCTAATTCATCAAAATAAGGTTTAAAATTCTGTTTTATCTTTTCCAGTTTTTCTGGAGGATAATTTAGAAGTTCTTTGTCAACATCATTAACCCATAAATTGATATTGTAAGGTTTAGAAGTAGCTAGTTTAATTTCTTTTCCAGCTTCTCTAATTTCTTCAGGTGTGAGTGTGTAAGCGCCATAACTGCCTAATCCGCCGGCATTGCTTACAGAAGCCAATAGAGCGGCAGTTGAAAAACCACCACCCATTGGACCTTGTAAAATTGGATACTCAATACCTAGTAATTGTGTTATTTTGGTTGAATTCCACATTGTATTTTAATTTACTTTAGTTGCTAATTTGTTACTGATAACCCATTTGCCATCAACAACGATAAGACTTAAAAGGTCATAATAATTATACTCGAATATCGGAACTTGAACTTTCGCGACAGCGGTATTATTGATAATTTCTAAAGATAGGATTTTCATTTTGAATTCTTCTCCCAATTCCTTTGGACTTTTACGGTTTTTTACGCCTTCCAGATATTGATTTACGGTCTTAAAATGAGTTTTCCCATTAATATCAAAACCGACAATTGCCTCTTGATGAAACACACTTCGCAATAAAGGAACATCACCAGTATAAATTCCGTTAAAATAATTCATAAGCACAGCTGTAATCAGAGCTGCATTTGTGCCAAAATTTTCCATGATTTTAAGTTTTGAAGTTATCAGATGCTGTGTCCAGCAACGTGTCCGCCATCTAAATTAATGATTTCGCCAGTTATAAAATTGCTTTCGGCCAAATAAAGAGCCAATTGCGCCACATCGTGGGTTTCTCCAATTCGTTTTAATAGATGTAATCCTGCCAAACTATCGGCATTATCGACACCTGTTTTAGCTTGAAGCGGACTTCTAATAATCCCTGGAGCAATCGCATTTACTCTAATATTGTTTTTTCCGAATTCTGCAGCAAGTTGTCTTGTAAAGGCATGAACGCCGCCTTTGCTAGAAATAGGCGCAGTTGCAGGAAATCCGTCGATGGCATGATCTACTAAAACAGTTCCGATGTTAATAATAGATCCTTCACCTTGTTGCAGCATTTGTTTTACAGCCGCTTGACTTGTAAAATAAGTTCCTTTTAAATTAATGTTTAAAAAACGATCTAAGTCTTGTTCTTCAACATCTAAGAAAGCTTGCGGCTGGAATATCCCCGCATTGTTTACCAATACATCAACACTTCCGAAACGGTCTAAAGCAGTTTCAACTAATTCTTTTCCGGTTGCAATACTGCTTACATCACCGTGTACCATTGCAAGTTGATTCACATGTCCTAATTCTTTAAAAGTAGTTTCAAGATTCTGCAAATTGGCAGAATTGATCACTACATTGTAGCCTTTTTCTAAAAATAACTGAGCTATTGATTTACCGATGCCTGTTGAGGCACCGGTTACTATAATTGTTTTCATTTTTCTGATTTTAAATGATTATTTTTTTTGAGCTGTAATGCCTCTTTCGCGCAAGACAGAAACCTGTTCACCTGCAAATCCCCAATCGTCTAATTCTATTTCTTGAATCACGATGTGTGTAAGGCTCGGATCTTTGTCCAAAACATCAGTTATTAATTGGGTAATGCCAGAAATGAGCTGCTGTTTTTGTTCTCTTGTAACACCTTCACGAGTTACTTCAATTTTTACATATGGCATGATTTCTAAGTATTAAGCAAGTTTTGCTGTTAGGTTTACGTGTAATTCAAATTCGTTGTAAATCAAAGTATCTCCAAGATTGGTGAAGAAATTTCCAGAGCGGAATTTCATATCATATTTGGTGCGGTCAACGATGATTTTAGCAGAAGCTTTCAAATCGTTTTCATTTTTTTCCACTTCCAAATTGAAACCAATTGGATGTGTAATGGCTTTAATGGTAAGATTGCCTTCGATAAAATAAGCTGAAGAAGATTGTTTAGAAACAGCCGTAATGTCTAAAGATGCAGTTTTGAATTTGTCTGTAGAAAAGAAATCCTCAGAAGCCAAATGTCCCGCAAACTGCTGATTTGTTGCAGAGTCGGTAACATCAAGAATAGAGATAGAAGTAGTGTCTATAACGACATTTCCTCCACTAAGTTCGTCATTAGAAAAAGTAAAATTACCATTCTCGATATTAATTGTTCCATTGTGTTGTCCAGTAACTTTTTTTCCAATCCAGTTTACTTGACTTTCAGTATTCGAAATTTTAAAATTTTTAGTTTCCATTATTCTGTATTTTAAATTGTTATTAATTTATAGTACAAAGTAATGGCGGTATTCAAAATAGATTACGTGATGTAGATCACATTCGTCAATGTGGTTTAGAAGCGTTGTACAATCGGCTTAAAGTTTCTCTGGATACACCAAGATAAGCGGCGATTAAATGTTTAGGTACAGTATTGTATAAGGCAGGATAGAGGGCAAGCAATTCTTCGTATCTCGTTTTGGTGTCATTATTCATAAAAGAAAGCAATCTTTTCTGAGAAGCGACATAACCGCGATTGGTTCTCCATCTAAAAAAATGTTCTATTTCGTGTATTTCACTACAGATTTTCTCTCGATCCTGATTTGAAAGAGAAAGAATTTCAACATCCGACACACAATCTACATTAATTGTAGCTTTAGTTTTGTTGTAAAGTGCCGCATAATCAGAAGCCCACCAAGTTGGCATAGCAAACTGTAGGATGTACATTTTTACGTCATCATTGACATAAAAAGACTTTAAACAGCCCGAAACTACAAAATACTCTTTGTCAACATCCTGACTTTCAATAATAATAGTTTGCCCTTTTTTAAAAGTTTCTGTTTTAAAATGCGAAAAGAAATAATCAAACTGTTCGTCTGTTAAGGTGACAATTTTAGAAACATGCTCTTTTAATAAAGATTTGGCATCCATTGCTGAAGTTTTAATAAAAGTAAAAGTAATAAATATTAAAACGGTCAGAGCCGATTATTTTTTTATGGTTTTTAAAGTAAGAAACAAAAAAGGAAAGCCTGTTTTTTCAGAAATGATATTTTACGGTTGAGTCGTTAAAAATGATCATTCAGTTATATAAAAAATGCTTGAAGCCTTTATTTAAGCAATTTTGCGCAAAAGCTTAATTATATTTTATGAATTCACCTCTTACTATAATCGCCGCAACAAATTTTTCTGCCATTGCCACTAATGCAGTTAATTATGCCGCTGGGCTTGCAAAAGCTACAGGAGCAAAATTGGTTTTATTTAATTCATTTTCGCTGAGTGTACACAGTGCAAACTCGCATATTACTGCAGATGCAATGCAGAAACAGATTGATAAAGCAATTTCTAGACTAGAAAATTTAGCCAAAGAAATTGCAGATTCGTTTAAAATTGAAACAGCAGCAATTTGCACCTATTCTTTTTTGGAAGATGAGCTTCCAAAAATTATCAAGGAAACCAATGCAGATGTTGTTGTAATGGGAATGGCAGAACGTTCTTTTGAACAAGAATTACTAGGAAATTCAACTACAACAGCCATTAAGAATCTTCAAATTCCAGTTTTGGCAGTTCCTGAAAATGCCCTTTTCCTAAATATCAAAAAAGTATTATACGCCTGCGATAGTTTGAGTTTTTCGGCTATTAAAAAGTTTAGCTGGATCAAAAATGCTTTAGGAGATTTTGGAGCAGAAATCGAATTTTTTAGCGTAGACGAAAAATTGGACGATTTAAAAGAAGAGCAGCACAGAATTTTAATGAATTCGAATATCGAAAAAGAATTTGAAGACGTAAAATATCTTTATAAAACCGTAAGATCGAATGCGGTTATTAACGAAATTAAGAAGGAAATAAAGAATTATGAGGCCGATTTGCTGATTATGGTGCCTCAAAAATACGGTTTTTGGGATTCTTTGGTCCACAGAAGTAAAACTAGAATTTTGGCAGCAGGGCTAGATATTCCATTATTGTCGTTTCCAAATTATTAAAGATTAATTTGTTTTAAAAACAATGATATAAAAATTACAAGGTTTTTTTGAAGAAATTTTATCAAAATAAATTTTAACAGATTTTTTTTGATTTTAGAGATTCTATAATTTTTAGTGCTTGATGCCGAATTTCAAAAAAATATTTTAACTTTTAAAGCAGTTTTGTTAATTATTCTTAATTGTCTGCTAGTTTCAGATTTTTTTAAATTAATTTTGTGGCACTCTAAAAACTTAAATGCAATAGGTTTTTTTATCAGTATGGCAACAGCTATAATTGGGAATTATCTACAAACTGAAATAGCATTGTATGATTTTAAAAATAAGATAAATTAAAGATTTTATTCCAAAGTAATACCGAGATAGCACTTGGTGTATATTTTTAATTTATTTTAATTGGATTTTGTATAATGATTTTAGCTTGTTCAGGTTTTTTTAAAACAATATTTCTCAGTAAATGATATTGCCAGCAGATTTAATCGGCTTTTTAAGGAATACAACTCTATTTCCTGCATCAGTTCTTAATTGAGCTGGACTGTAAAAGAAGAGAAAAAGTATTAAGCATTGCGTTCTAAGAGTACAAAGCTTAAAAAAAATAAAAACAATGAGCGCAGTTATTACAGCAATAGGTGGTTTCGTGCCATCATCAATTTTGACCAATAAAAAGATTTCAGAAACTGTTGATACATCGGAGGAATGGATCATTAAAAGAACTGGAATTAGAGAACGTAGAATCGCAGACGACGACACAGCAACATCTGATCTTGCCGCAGCAGCGATTGAAAATCTTATCGAAAACTATAAGGTAGATCGCGAAGAAATAGAAGCGCTGTTGGTAGCAACAGCAACTCCGGATCATATTTTAGCGCCAACAGCAAGTATTGTTTGCGATAAAAGCGGACTTACAAATGCTTTTGGAATTGATATGAATGCGGCTTGCAGCGGATTTTTGTATGCACTAGAAATGGGAGCAAACATGATCGAAAGCGGTCGTTACAAAAAATTAATCATCGTTGGAGCAGATAAAATGAGCTCTATCGTAGATTATGAAGACCGTAATACTTGTATTCTTTTCGGAGATGGAGCAGGAGCTGTTTTGTTAGAAAAAACAGAATCTGATGCTGGTTTAATGAAAACGATTCTAAAAACGGATGGAAGCGGAGTTTCTTCTTTGGCTGTACCGGCTGGAGGTTCTAGAAATCCAACTTCTATGCAGAGTCTTTTGCACAGAACGCATTATTTAAAACAAGACGGTGCTTTTGTATTTAAAAGAGCCGTTGCAGCAATGAGCCAAGTTTCGCAAGATGCTTTGGCAAAAAATGAACTAGAAGCAGATAAAATTGATTGGGTTGTACCACATCAAGCAAATTTGAGAATCATTAATGCTGTAAGCGAAAGCTTGAATATTGATTTTGACAAAGTAAAAGTAAATATTGATCGTTACGGAAATACAACATCTGCAACAGTTCCGTTGTGTTTATGGGATTTCAAAGATGATTTTAAAGAAGGACAAAATGTATTGATTACTACTTTTGGTGCAGGATTTTCTTGGGGTGCAACGTGCTTAAAATGGGGCGTTATGCGTGAGAAAAATCCAACTGCTACCATAAAAGCAGACAAAAAAGAAGAAGGTGTTCTAGTAGAACACTAATAAGATAGGATTTTTCAATTTTTACAGTTGAGGGAATAAATGGGTAGAAAGAACCAAAATAAAAAAACAGGCAAGAATTTTTTCTATAAATACTACAGGGTTATAGTAATTCCAGCCGTTTTTTTGGTCTATCTTTCGTCCTATTACTTTCTAAATCCATATAGGAATTTTGAAGAGGAAGGTTTGCTCGATTTAGATCAGACCTTCGATATCTTCATCATTTTGCTTTACTGCGCCATCCTTACAGAACTAACTTTGTTTGTTGGCCGAAAATTAAACTACTACATAAGTTGGGAACAAAATCCAGCATTTAGAGCAATAGCACAGTTTATTTGTCTTATTGCTGGAAATATACTTTTAAACTACTTTTTTTCTTGCCTTTGGGACTATTTCTACCCTTGTACAGCACTGGAAGAAAATGATTTGGTTACCATTTGGCAGTCTAAAATTATGGCAGCGATTATCTCGCTTTTCATTAGTGCCATTCATACCGGAATATTTTTGCTAAACAGATGGCGTTTAAACGCTATTGAAACGGCCGAGTTAAAAATTAAAGCATCAGAACTTCAAGAATCGGTAACACGTTCAAAATTGGAATCTCTTAAGATGCAGTTAGATCCGCACTTTGTGTTCAATAATTTCAGCACTTTGACAGAGCTGATTTATGAAGATCAGAAAGAAGCGGCTTCGTTCTTAGAAAATATAACGAGAGTATATCGTTATATGATTTCCAATTCAAATAAAGATACCATTACTGTAAAAGAGGAAATAGAATTCTTAAATGCTTATTTTTATTTACTAAAGAAAAGATTAGGCGATAAAATCGATTTGAAAATTGAAGTTGATTCTCCTTCTTTAGCACTTCATTTACCGCCATTAACCTTGCAGTTGTTGGTAGAAAATGCTGTAAAACACAATATGGCCACTTTGGCCAATCCGCTTACCATTACTGTTTTTTCTGATTCTGGTGATATTATTGTTCGAAATAACTTGCAGAGAACCGCTGGAAAAAGTTTGGCTTCAACAGGAATAGGGAATAAAAACATCGAATTTCGTTATAAAATTTTATCTGAGAGAATGCCGATTTTTAATGAATCAAGCAGCTATTATGAGGTACGTCTGCCATTAATTTAAAAGTTATGAAAATTTTAATTGTAGAAGATGAAAGTATTAACGCAAGCCGATTAAAAAGGCTGCTCGAAGAACTGGAACCTAACTGTGAGATTTTAGGAATCATTGATACTGTTGTGGATACAGTCGAATGGTTAAAATCCAACCCTTGTCCAGATTTGATTACAATGGATATTCGTTTAGCAGACGGATTGAGTTTTGCCATTTTTGACGAAATTACTATCACTTGCCCTGTAATTTTTACTACAGCATACGACGAATATGCGATTCGTGCTTTTAAGGTAAACAGCATCGATTATCTGATGAAACCTATCGAAAAGAACGAATTGGAGTTTGCCTTAAGCAAATTTAAATCTTTAAATAAAAACGAATCCAGCGTGACCAATATCGCCGGAATTCTAAAAGAACTGATTGAAAAACCAGTTTTCAGAATGCGCTTTTTAGTAACCTATCGTGACGGATACAAAAGCGTAGACGTTTCCGATATCGACTTTATATATTCGGAGTTTAAAACCAGTAATTTATTCCTAAAATCGGGCGTAATTATATCCATTCCGCAAACCATGGAAGAACTGGAACAGGAATTAGATCCTAATCTCTTTTTTCGTGCCAACCGTCAGTTTTTCATTCGTGCCGAAAGCATCAAATCTATTGCGAACTACTTCAACGCAAAACTCAAAATCCAACTAAAACTCGACCCCGAACGCGAAGTAATCATCAGCAGGGAAAAAACACCTTTTTTTAAACAGTGGATGGATCGCTGATTTTAAGATGCTAAGGTTCTAAGGTGCTGAGATTCTGAGGTTTTTTAGTTGCAAAGGTTTAGAGGCACAAAGTTTTAAAGATTCTTCTTTTCTTCGAAAAGTTTGGTTTACACCAAGTTTGTCATCCTGACGAAGGAAGGATCACACACGGAATTCGGCAAGGTTTGAAGGACAATCTTTGACGAGCTTCTAGTGTGATCCTTCCTTCGTCAGGATGACAAAGAATGCGTTAAAATCTACTCAATCAAGGAGAAATAATTCTTTTTAATCCTTTAATCTGTGGCATAAAAACTTCGCATCTCAGCGACTTTGCGAGATTCCTTTTCATTATTCTAGAAAAAACTTAGCGTCTTAGCACCTTTGCGGCAAAACAAAAAACTTAGAACCTTAGCATCTTAGCCACTTAGCACCTTAAAAAAAATCCTCCGTTTCGGTATCAAAATATGTCGTTTGGGTAAATTTCTTCCCTAAAAAACGGGTTTTACGCTGTTATTTTGCGCCAAAATTTGAGGTAATTCATTTAAAAATGAAAAGTAAAATGACAAAACAGTTTTTTAAAAATAATAAAGCAATTGGCAGGATTGCAATTTTATTAATAACCATTTCCCTTTCTTCATGCGGAAAAAGCGGAGAGGCACAAATGGCTCCTCCAAAGCCAGAAGTAGACTTTCTTCAGACTAATTCGGCAACAGGAGAAGTAGAAAAGAAATATCCAGGAACAGTCGAAGGTACTGTAAACGTTGACATAAAAGCTCAGGTATCAGGCTATTTGGAAGCTATTTATGTAAAAGAAGGAGACTATGTAGCCAAAGGACAATCTCTTTTTAAGATAAAAGGCGATGTTTACGCTGAACAAGTAAACAATAGCCGTGCAGCTTACAAAAGCGCTTTGGCCAATCAGGCCAATGCAAAACTAGAAGTAGAGAAAATCAAACCTTTGGTCGAAGGAAAAGTATTTTCAGACATGCAGTTAAAAACAGCGCAAGCCAATTACGAAGCCGCGACTGCACAAGTAGCACAGGCTAAAGCCGCTTTAGGATCATCTCAGTTAAATGCCGATTTCTCTTTGATTAAAGCTCCCGTAAGCGGCTATATTAGCCGTATTCCAAACCGTATCGGAAATTTGGTTACGCCAAATGATGCCGTTCCGTTAACGACACTTTCAGAGATTAACAGCGTATTTGTTTATTTCTCTTTAACAGAAGCAGATTATTTGGCATTTTCGAAAGATGCAAAAAACAATCAGACCGTAAGCTTAATTATGGCCGATGATAGCGAATATGATCAAAAAGGAAAACTAGAAGTTGCCAGCGGAAACATCGATCGTGCAACAGGTACAATTGCTTTAAAAGCCATCTTTCCAAATCCGAAAAAGATATTGCGTTCTGGAGGTTCTGCAAGAATTGTCTTGAACAAAAGTTTGTCATCTGTAATTACAGTTCCAATGGCGAGCGTAAAAGACATTCAAGATAAATTCTTTGTTTTTGTTCTAAAAGAAGGCAACAAAGTAGCCATGGTTCCTATTGAAATCGCTGGAAGCGCTGGATCAGATTATTTTGTAAAATCTGGACTGAAATCAGGAGACAAAGTAGCTCTGAATAATATCGATGTCCTTTATGATGGTATGGAAGTCGTTCCAAAAATCGCTGCTAAAAACGCAAGCAGTAAATAATTTTTCATTTAATAAAATAACATTTCCATGTTAAAGAAAATAATAGACAGGCCAGTATTGGCCACAGTTATCTCTATTGTACTAGTTATACTGGGGATTATAGGTCTTACCCGATTATCGGTAACGCGATTCCCAGATATTTCGCCACCGACTGTAATGGTAAGTGGTTCGTATCCAGGAGGAAACAGTGAAACCGTTATCCGTTCGGTAGTAACGCCTTTAGAAGAGCAGATTAACGGAGTTGAAAATATGCAGTACATTAAATCTACTGCCAGTAATGACGGATCTTTCTCGATCAGCGTCATTTTCAAACAAGGTGTAGACCCAGATCAGGCTGCAGTAAACGTACAGAACAGAGTGCAGCAAGCCACTCCAAAATTGCCTCAGGAAGTTATCCGAATGGGATTAACGACTTCGAAACAGCAAAACAGTATGATTGTTATTTTCAACTTGTACACAGATGATAATAGTAAATACGACGAGTTGTTTCTGCAGAACTATGCCAATATCAACTTAGTGCCTCAAATGAAACGTGTTCCTGGAGTAGGGCAAGTTCAGATTTTTGGGGTAAAAGATTATTCGATGAGAATTTGGCTGGATCCTCGTAAAATGGCCAATGCAGGTTTGGTTCCGTCAGATGTAACTCAGGCCATTGCAGAACAGAGTTTAGAGTCTGCTCCAGGTAAATTGGGAGAAGAATCTTCAGCGGCATTAGAATATGTAATTCGTTATAAAGGAAAAAAGAACAAACCAGAGCAATATGAAAATATTGTGGTTAAGAATGTCGGAAGTAATGTTTTAAGACTTAAAGATGTAGCGAGAGTAGAATTTGGTTCTATTTCGTACAGCGGTGACAATAAATCGAATAGTAAAAACGCCGTTACAATGGCCATTTTACAAACTTCGGGTTCAAATGCTAATGATATCGAAATCGGAATCAACAAAGAAGTAGAACGATTGTCTAAATCTTTTCCTCCAGGTATCAAATACGTTAACGTAATGAGTACCAAAGAAAGATTGGATGAAGCCACAGGTCAGGTAAAATCGACTCTTTTTGAAGCTTTTATTCTGGTATTTATTGTAGTATTCATTTTCCTTCAAGACATTCGCTCGACGATTATTCCGGCTATTGCGGTTCCGGTCGCGATTGTGGGAACATTTTTCTTCCTTTTGGTTTTCGGATTTACGATTAACATCTTAACGCTTTTTGCTTTGGTATTGGCGATCGGAATTGTGGTCGATGATGCGATTGTGGTCGTCGAAGCCGTGCACAGTAAAATGGAAGAAGACGAAGGAATTTCGGCCAAAGAAGCAACACACAGCGCCATGGCAGAAATTACGGGAGCGGTAATTTCGATTACTCTGGTAATGTCGGCGGTATTTATTCCGATTGGATTTATGACAGGATCTTCGGGGATTTTCTATAAACAATTTGCTTATACGCTGGCTATTGCGATTATTATTTCGGCTGTAAATGCTTTAACATTAACGCCTGCATTATGTGCGCTTCTGCTAAAGAATCACGGATCTAAACATGGTGATCACGAGCACAAAACTACTTTTAAAGACCGTTTTTTCGTTGGATTCAATACAAGTTTCAACAATTTAACGGGAAGATATATTAAGGGTGTGCGTTTTTTAATTGGAAGAAAATGGATTGCGGCTGGTTTAGTGGCTGGAATTACAGCACTTGCCGTGTACATGATGACATCAACACCAAAAAGTTTTGTGCCTCTAGAAGATGATGGTTTCATGGTGTACAGTTTATCAATGCCACCAGGAACGGCACTTGATCGTACAACAGCTGTAATTCAGAAATTAGAAAAAGAATTGGCCCCTATAGAAGCGATTGATGTAAATACGAGTATTACAGGATTCAATATTTTGAGTAATAGTGCCAGCCCAGCTTATGGTTTAGGTTTTATCAAACTGAAGCCGAAAAAAGATAGGGGAGCGGTTAAGGATATTGAAGAAATCATGAATATCGTAAACGGTAAACTGGCTAAAATTAAAGAAGGTCAGATTATGGTTTTCAGAATGCCTCCAGTTGAAGGTTTTGGGGTAACGAGTGGTGCTGAAATCGTGTTGCAGGACAGAATGGCGAGAAGTCCAGAAACTTTAAAAGCTATGTCTGATAAAGTAATCGGACAGATTATGCAGCAACCTGGAGTTCAATACGCTTACACGACTTTTAGAGCCGATTATCCGCAATTGGAATTGGAAGTTGACGAAGACAAAGCACGGCAAATGGGCGTAAATATCAAGGAACTTTTAGGAAATATCCAGACGTATTTTGCAGGAGATCAATCAGCTGACTTTTCGAGATTTGGTAAGTTTTACCGTGTGAATGTAAAAGCGGATGGTATTTTTAGAATGGATGAAGATGCATTTAATGAAATTTTCGTAAGAAATGCCGATATGCAAATGGTTCCAGTAAAATCAATTGTGAAGTTCCATAAAGTGTACGGACCAGAATCGGTAAACCGTTATAACCTTTATAATTCGGTGAACATTACAGCTATGGCATTGCCTGGATATAGTAACGGACAAATTATGGGGAATTTGGAACAAGTTTTAGATAAACTTCCATCTGATTATACGTACGAATGGACAGGTTTAAGTTTGGAGGAAAAAGCAGGAGGAAGCCAGACAGTTGCCATTTTTGGGTTGTGTCTATTGTTTGTATTCTTTCTGCTTGCTGCTCAATACGAAAGTTATTTATTGCCACTTGCGGTATTGCTTTCTATCCCTACAGGAATTTTAGGCGCTTTCGCGGGAATTAAAGCGGTTGGTTTAGATAACAATATTTATGTTCAGGTCGGATTGATCATGCTTGTCGGACTTCTAGCTAAAAATGCCATTTTGATTGTGGAATTTGCTTTGCAGAGACGTCTTGCCGGATTAACGATAGTTGAAGCTGCAATTGAAGGTTCACGATCAAGATTACGACCAATTATCATGACTTCGCTAGCTTTTATTGTCGGTATGATTCCGCTAATGTTTGCTTCTGGAGGAACTGCAGTTGGAAACCGATCAATCAGTGTGAGTGCGGCTGTCGGAATGTTTAGCGGTGTTGTACTGGGCGTTTTTGTGATTCCGTTGCTTTTCATTGTATTTCAATATTTACAGGAAAAAGTATCTAGAAAAAAGATCGCAACTCAAGTTGAAACGATAAAAGAATAAGAATGAAAACATTATATAAAATCGGAATGGTTTTACTTACCGGAGCGATCATGACATCGTGTGTGGTAGGCAAAAAATATTCTCGTACAGATTTAAATGCTCCAGAAAAGTACCGCGAAGAAGTCGCGGTTACTGGAGATACAGTTTTGCTTCCGTGGAAAAACTATTACAAAGATCCTTTGCTGGTTGCTTTGATTGAAAAAGCTTTAATCAAAAACAATGAAGTTATCATTGCTATGAAAAGTATGGAACAGCTCGACCTCAGTTATAAACAAGCCAAATTATCGTTATTACCCACACTAGATTTCGATGCTGGAGCGAGCCGTTCTTATCCATCAAAAAATTCTTTGAATGGATCTTTGAGCCAACAGTTTATTGGTAAAGATTATATGGATGACTACAGCGCTAATCTTCGCCTTTCTTGGGAAGTCGATATTTGGGGAAAGGCAGCCATGCAGAAAAGAGATGCTAAAGCGGCTTATTTTGCTCAAAAAGAAAACCTTTCAGCATTAAAGACTCGAATTATTGTTCAGGTAGCGCAGTCTTATTATAATCTTTTAGGTTTAGATGAACAGCTGAAAATTGCAGAAAAAAACATCGAGTTGAGCACGAATACTTTGAGCATGATGCAATTGCAATACAAATCGGGTTCTATTAGTTCTTTGGCAGTAAACCAAACTGAGGCTCAGAAAAAAACGGCCGAATTGCTAGTGCCTTTAGCGAAAGCGAATATTGCAGTTCAGGAAAATGCTTTGCAGATTTTATGCGGAGAATATCCAGATAAGATTGAAAGAGCTGGAAATATTGATGCTGCCGAAGTTTCGGTACTTTTTCCAACAGGAATTCCAGCTTCACTTTTAAGCAGAAGGCCAGATGTAAAAGCGAGCGAATATGCGGTAATGTCTGCCAATGCTAAAACGGGATTAGCAAAAGCAACGATGTATCCGACTTTAAGTCTGAGTCCGTCGATTGGTTTGAACTCTTTTGAATTTGAAAACTGGTTTAATTTTCCAGGTTCTGTTACCAAAACAATTGCGGCAAATTTAGCACAGCCCATTTTTAGAAAAAAAGCCTTGCGAACAGCTTATGAAGTAGCAGTTTTAGAACAAGAAAAAGCGGTTGTACAATTCAAACAGTCATTTATAACAGCAGTTGGCGAAGTAAATGATGCCATGTCTAGATTGAAATATGCAGACGAACGTATTGTTTTAGCAAAAGATAAAGCAGAATCTCTAGATAAAGCAACTTCAGATGCTTCTCTACTTTATAAGAGCGGAATGGCCAATTATCTTGAAGTAATCGCAGCGCAGAACAGTTCGCTTCAAAACGAATTGGATCTGGTAACCATAAAACTCGAAAAACTGAATGCAGCAATTAACCTGTACCGTGCTTTAGGAGGCGGAGTAGAGTAGTACTTAATTTTTCTTAATTCACCATTACTATAAGAAATTATAGAGATGGTGAATTTTCTTTTGAATTGATTTTATCTGATTTATGGACAAAATTACTTTTACCCGATCAGAACTTTATAGCTTGGTTTGGAAATTTCCAATTCCGCAGATTGCAAAACATTATGAAGTTTCTAGTATGGGAATTAAAAATGCTTGCGAAAAAATGAATATTCCGCTTCCTAAAAGCAGACACTGGATTGGACCCGCATATAAGAGGAAAAATGTTCCTCAACTTTCATTGGATTTTAAAGGAAATAATGAAATTGCCATTTTGAAAAAGACGTACGAAATGCAACTTCGAGTTCCTTCAAAATCTACACCTTTGCTTGATTTGGCTCAAAGTATAAAGAACGATGTCGATGCTCCGTTGACCATTAGCGATAAGCTAGAAAATCCGTTTGAGGTTATTACGGCAACCAAGCAATATTGGAAAGACAAAACTTTAAATCGAGATATTCAGCCAGATAAATTGGAGATTTTAGATTTAAATGTTTCTAAAGAAAACTTGAATCGGGCTTTGCTGTTTATGAATGCTTTAATCAAACTGATTCAATATCGCGGACATGAATTTAGAAAAGGTCTTGATGGTTTGGATACGATCATTTTTAAAAATGAAAATGAAATAAAAATCGATTTGAGAGAAGCGCAGAAAAGAATAACCAAAACAGGTTTAAGAGAAACTTCTGGCTACATTTTTACAGGCGATTTCATTTTTAGAATTTCAAGAGGATCTAATAAAAAAGAATGGCGTGATGGCAAGATTACTTTAGAAAATAATCTTGCTTTAATTATGGCTAAAATAGAATTAATGGGCGCCGAAGATTAGTTTTTTATCTAAATTCCTTTTTAAATGCTAACTCAAAGCTAAGTCCATTTTCATTTTTAATAGCTAAATCTCCTTCAAGTGTATTGCTTAAGCCATTTATAAGTGTCATTCCGAACGAATTGCTATTTTGTAATTCTACGATATCCTGTATGCCGATTCCATTATCAGAAATAAACAGCTTATAGCAGTTTTCTGAAATCTCAGATAAAGAAAGCCTAATAATGCAATTTTGCGTATCCTTAAAAGCATATTTTATCGAATTGGTAATTACTTCGTTGATAATTAAACCCAATGCGATTGCTTGCGAAATATCCAATTCTATTGCATCAATTTGAACTTCAAAATGAATATATTCGGCATTAAAAGACTCTTTTAGATACTCAACCAATTCGTTGCAGTAATCGGGCATATCAATCATAGAAACATTGTCTTCTTTATATAGTTTTTGATGGATCAATGACATCGCATAAATTCTGTTTTGGCTGTTTTTTATGGTAGAAATTGCCAAATCATCTTTTAAATAAGAAGATTGAGAATTAAGCAGACTAATGATGGTTTGAAGATTGTTTTTTACCCGATGATGAATTTCTTTCAAAAGCCATTCTTTTTCTTCAACCAAACGCTCCAATTTTACATTTTTAAGCTTAATTTCTTTTTCTTTTAATTGAAGACGGCTCGTGCTGCGCTGTTTAATTTTGGCTCTGTTGTACAATAAAATAATGATAATCAGCAATAAAAATAAACTGCTTATAGAAATTGTATTTAAAAGTTTGGAAGAATGCAATTCACGTTTCTGAAGATCGGTCTGCTGTTTTAAAGATTTTATATTTTGTATTTTGGCACTTGTTTCAAACTTGAATTTCAAATTTTCATAATCAAGGTTTTTATGCATGTTATCCATCGAATCTTGAATTCGAGTATAGTTTCTCATGTGTTCGATCGCAGAAAAATATTTTCCGTTTACGGAGTCAATTTTGAATAAAGTAAGTTCCAAAACATAACGGTTAAAACCCTCTGTATTATGAGTTGTAGCAAGAATGCGATTGGTTATTTCTTCTGCTTTTTCTGGCTTATGAATTTTGACATAAAACAGCGCCATAATCGAAGTACAGGTCGCGACATCTTTGAGTGTTTCTGCTGAATTTAGTTTTTTTACAAAAAAATCAAGTTTTTCATAACAAGCTTCGGCTTCTTTCAGCTTTCCTAATTCTTCATAACAGCGTGCCTTAAGCTGATTTAGAATCATATTGTCTAAATCATTTTTTGGAGGGTATTTTTTAGAGTTGCTTTCCAGATATTTTAATGCTTCTGAATATTTAGAATTATCCATTAATGCCCTTACAGAACCAAAAAAACTTTTGTACCAAGTCCCCGCATTAATTTCTCTTTGATTGTACTCAATTCCTTTCTGATAAAATTTAATGGCATCATCATAATAGCCCGTGCTGTTGTAAATATTGCCGAGGCGTATATAAAAACTATCTGCAAAAGCATAATCTTTTGTTTTCTCCATCGAGCTAACGCTCCTTAAAGCGTAATATAACGCATCTTTAAAATTATTGTTGAATAAATCGATATACGAAATAGTCGTTTCGGTATATTGTGTGTATAGAAAACCAATTTTTTTCTGAAGATTAAGACTTATAAGGAGTTCTTGTTTGGCCAATTTCATTTTACCAGTCCAAAAATGAACCGGAATTATTTTCATATAGGTTTCAAGCTCTTTTTCTTTGTTGCCTAATTTTTTATAAATAGCCAAAGCCTCAGCTAAAATAACTGCTTTTTCTTTGTTGCTATCGGGCATAAACGTGCCTTGATTGTCAATAGCTTCTGCTAATATTTTTTCGTCTTGTGTTTTTCTTGCGGCATTAACTAGTTGCGAAAAAATGGTGCTGCTCAGTTGTGGTTTGTCTGCTTGGTAATAATATTTGGCAAGAAGATATTTGGATTGAAAATACCACTTTTGAATTTTGGTTTTTTCTGCCAGTTTTTGGGCTTTATTAATATACAAAAGCGCATTTTTTAGATCATCTTTCTTTGCGCCAGCTTTAAAAAGGTAAAAGCTCCCAATTTGCAAGGACAGTCTAATTTGATCGACTGTATTTAATCTTGGCAATAGCAATTCTGCTCCGCGGGCGTAATTATTGGTAATTAAATTGTTTCCGGGAAAGTTAGATCCATCATTAAAACCTTCATCATTGGCAAGCGTGTACGGAAGTTTGTGCGCTTTGCTAGCCAAAATCATCGCGCTGTCAATATCTATCGAACCTTGATTAACGTTACGAAGATAAATAGCGACATTGTGCAGCATCAATCTATCTTTCTGAAGCTTAAGTTTATTGGATTCATTCTGGCTAAAAGTGGTTGTGGTAAAGAAAGTTAGTAAAAGTAAGAAAATTACTTTTTTCATGTTTAGGATTGTTTGGAGGAGTAAAACTAAGGGATTTAAAAGTGTTTAAAAAACATTTTTATAGATAATTTATTGCTCCAAAGAAGAATTATGTGATGAAACGATTATAAAAAAAGCTGCCTAGAATTTAGACAGCTTTTTTTATAATCATTTCATATACTTTTTGAGCGAATGCACTTATTTCTTTTTAAATTGTAATTCTTGCATGGCTTTTTTGTTACATGTTTTTTGATCAAAAATACCAAAACGCTCTACTATGAATTTGATTATACACATATTCTTCACTAAAAGATTCAATAAAATAATCGGCTGTTTGGGGCGCAAAGCCTTCAACATTTTCTACCAGAAAATCCTTATTCGCTGCTATGTACTCTTTTGTTGGTTGAAGACCCAATGGATAAAAAATCATTTCACCATCAAATCCACACCAAGTGTCAAAATCAACCATTTTAGCTTCTAAAATTAAATGAAGATCAATTGCATCTTTATTTTTGCTAGCAAAGTAACTAAACATTAAAAGGTCTTCGCACATACAATCAAATGCTCCTAATTCATCATCTCTTCTGTACGCAATGGCAGTTTTTAATAGATATCTTGACAGTTCAGAATTTTTGTAATTTTTTACATAACCAACAAATTCATCTCTTTCAGGTTCATCACTGTCGATTAACAATTTCTCAAAATTGGCTTGGGTGATTGTCTTTGTATTGTTAAATTCTGAAATTATTCCTTCTACAAATGGTGTGCGAAAGACTTCAGGAATTGAAAATTTCTTTTTTAAAGCGCTGTTGACTTCAATTATGGATTCATTCATTACATAAAACCATTCGTCACCGCTATCAATTTTCGTTTTTTGTTCTTTTACAAAAGAGGTAATATCTTGAATTGATTTTATGAACTCGTTATTGAATTTTTGTAACGACTCATTTTTAATTCCGATTTGAACGGCCCTACGTTTTAGCTTTTTTCCTTTAAAATTGTGGTCTGGATCCCACTGAATCCTTACATTGCTGTTGCTTAGATTTTCTCGCCATGTTGATTCATCTCCGTATGATTTGTCGTAGCTTGTCAAAACACCATTAGCGAGAAGTTCTTCGAAACCTTCAAAAGTCATCTCGATAGCTAAAATGCGGCTTTGGTTATTATCTTTTTCAGCCCAATCACTTCTGTACATCATCCACAAAAAATTAGGCTTTATCCAAGTCATTCTCTCGAAGCTGTAATCTTTTCCTCCGAATTTTTGATTTTTTATCGCATAATCTGCAATGCTATCATTGAATGCCTGATAGACAAAAATATTGGAGTCTTTTTTTTGTCCAAGTATAAAATTTCCTTCTTGGGGAAGTCCTTTCTCATATCGGTGATGTTGGATTGTCTTTAGGTTCATTTTTATTACGATTAATACAAATGCATATCAAGTTCATCAAAATCTTATATTTTGTGATCATTTGATACGCCATTAAAGTTTATTTTTGTCCACTTTCCCTCCAAATATAGAATGTTTTCCTAATAAAAAATCAAAATACTTTCAATTTTTCAAACAAAAAAAGCCATCCCAAATCAGGACAGCTTTTTCAAAATTGTAGATGTAACAAGGCTTTAAAAAGTTTAATTATAATTACTCGCGAATTGACGTTTTATCTTCAAGCGTCATTTTAGCAATCTCATCCTTTCTTTTAAAAACAACGCCATTATGTTTTTTCATATAATGGATTAATTCAGAGACCGTTTTAACCATTTGCGGAGTTCCTCCAATTCGGTCATGGAAACTGATAGACATTTGTCTGCGTTTAAATTCGCTTTCGGAATAAAGCTGATCAAATTCTGCTTTTACCTGATTAAAAAATTGATCGGTAGAAAAGTTTTTTCCTTCAATCAGAACAATATCATTACAGCGAATGGTGTACGGAACAACCACAAAATCTTTTTTATTGGCTTGAATTATAAAAGGTTCGTCTCGACTTAAATCGTCTATATGATAGATAAAACCTAATTCTTGCAAGATTTTGATGGTGTTTTCGCCACGTCTAAGCCAATTGGCATTATATCCAACAGCAGTAAAACCTGTTACATTTTTTATCGCATCAACACCATCTTTTATAAACTTTTTTTCTTCTTCATAAGACATTGCATATTGAGAACTCCAGTTCATGCCATGCGCGGCGGCTTCGTGACCGCGTTGTACAATTTCTTTGGCAAGAGCAGGATTTTGTAAAACCGCAGAGCCAACCATGTGCGAAGTAACTTTTATGCCATGTTTGTCCCAATTATCAAGCATTCTCGGAATTCCTTCTCTATAACCATATTGATACCAAGTTTCGGCAGGAAAATCGCGATATCCTTTCTGCATATTTTGAGGAAACGGACTTTCTGCATTTTGAGGCTGTCCGCCGGCTTCAAACTGCATCGAAACCGAAACTACCAATCGCGAACCATCTAACCATTTGTTTTGTATTTCAGATTCCATTTTTTCTTGTTTTATAGGGTTCGAAAATGCCTCAACAGGATTTGTCATTACTGCAGCGCCTGTCAACCCCGCCATTTTTATAAAATTTCTTCTTGTTGTCATCTTTTTTACTTTTTGAATTTTATGAAAGCTTTGCTATTCTGAATATTTTAATCTCGCAAAGACGCAGAGACGCAAAGTCTTTTTTCTAAGCTTTTTAATAAAACTTTGCGTCTCTGCGTCTTTGCGAGCAATTCTCATCGCAAAAAAAATTAAAATTTAAGCTGCATCGTAACGCCTGTAAAAAACATATTTTTTCCAGTTCCAGCTGCTTTTAAGAAATCTCCAGCTTTAAACCAAGTGGCCTCAATGCGGAAATAGAGATATTGGTTGGGTGTGTAAATAATTTCACTTTCCAATTGCCTTCCAATTTCTTTGGCATCAGTCGCATCGCCTGGATAAATCATAATCGTGTTGGGGCCGTAAATTCCATCTTCGCTGCTGTATCTCCAAAACATATCATAATCAATTACCCAATCGATATTTTTTGCCAATTCAAAACTGACCGAAGGATGAAAATCAACAAGATTTGAAGGTCCAATAACAGACGCTAATCCGAAGTAAGCGCCTCTTGGAAACAAAGGATTAAAAGTGTTTAAAACATTATCTCCATTGGTTTTATCCCCGCTGATTAATTCGACTTTAAATCCAAATTCAGGTTTTAAAACAACCGATGTAAACTGATACCCAGTATTCAAAGAAACGGTCCATGCTTTTATCGTTTTAGAATCAACATCTCCAAACTGATAAACGGCTTCGGCATCATAACGCCAGTCATCATATTTTCCCCAAATTCGTGTTCCAACAGAATTGCGCAATTCTTTTCCGCTTACATCATCAAAATTCGCATTTGCTCTTTGGTAGCCTAAATAATAAAGGTCAATATTTTGGATGGCAGGAATTTTATTGATCACAAAATAACTCCCCCAGAATTGCCTTTTTTTATTCGAATAATCGTCAAAAATGCCATCTTGAGCTACTACATAATGGCTGTAGAATAAATCGGAACGAAAATTATGGTAACCAATAATGGCTTTTGCGGCATCAAAAGACTGACGATTATTGGGTCCGTCGCGAACGGCAACCAAACGCTGAGAACCATAACTCAATTCTTGCCTTCCAGCTCTAAAAATCAGTTGTTTGTTTTTTTCTGCAATCAGATTTACATCAATAAAACCTTGATGCACTTCCAGCGGATCACTGTCAACTGGACTCGGGTCAATTCTACTATTGGCATTACTGCTTTGAAGCTGTATAAAAGCTCGAAAGTATTTACTCGAATGAAAATCGGCATGAAGCAAAAATCGGTTCAAAATATAGCCATCTGGATCTTGCGGATCGTCTCCCCATTTTTCATTTTTGGCATAGAAATATTGATACCTAACTTCTCCTCCAAAACTCAAATACGTTTTCCCCGAAGAGGAGAGAGGCATATATTTCATCGTTTTATACCAATTGTTTTTAACCATATCTTTTTGCAAAACTTCATAATTCTCGTCAAAACGCAGTGGTTTAAAATCAGGATAATGCTGCGCCTGAAGCTGTATGCAAACAAGAAATAATAGGATGATTTTTTTCATGGCTATTTGCCTAAACTGTTTTTCTTAATATCGTTGTAAGCGTTTGGAATATTGAAATTGTAATGAAGCCAGTTAAAAAGTACATAACCTTTATCAAACTCCTTCATTGTTACAGATGCCTTTACTTGGTCTAAAGTTTCGCCTTTTTTAACAGCAACTTCTACATTTGTCTTCAAAGCATTTACATAATCAATCGTGTATTTTATGCCTTTTTTATTGGTGATTCGGCCGTGACCGGGAACCACAACATCATTATCGCCAACCATGTCATAAATTTTTTGAAGATTATGAACAGGTTCCAGAAAATAGCCATCAAAAAGCCAAGGAATCGTCGGACTCTCAGCAATAAAAGGATTTCCTGCCCAAAGCACATTTTTGTCTGAATCTTTCAGAAAAACAAACAAATCTGCTGGTGATTGCGCTGTTCCTACATTAATGATTTCTACAATTTTACCGCCGCCTAAATCCAATTTTAAACTTTGATTTACTGCAAGGGTAAGATCCGCAGGGCGATAAACACTTTGCTCTATCCCGCGGTCTTTTCCAAAAAGCATGATCATAAATTGTTTAATTCCTTCAAAATTCTTGGCTAGATTTTCTTTGCAGAATTCGTTTTGTATCAAAATAGTTTCTTTTGGAAGAAGGTAATTTCCAAAACAATGATCCCCGTGATCGCTTGTATTTACGGCATACACAATAGGTTTTGGCGTAACAGAACGAATCAGTTTATACAATTGATCGTATAATCTTTTGTTCAACATCGTTTCAATCAGCAAAACCCCTTTATCGCCTACAATAAACCCTGCAGAAGTCGCCTGCGGAATCCCTTTTGTGGTTTCAGTTTCGGTTGTCGACGGCGAAACGGCATAAACATTATCCGAGATTTTGTGCAATTGCAATGTCACTTTATTAGCATCCCAAATTGGCACTTCTGGCGGCATCGGAAATTGTGCATACGTATTTTGCGTCGAAAAAGAGACAACCCAAAAAAGTATTAGAACTACTATAGCTTTATATTTTTTCATGATTTAATATTTTTAAAAATGTTCAATTTTATTAGAAGCCAAAACATTTGGCATTTTTGGATTCATGGTTCCTGCTCTTCGCTATATCTTTGCTTTTTTAAAGAAAAAAAGCAAAGGATACCGCTACGATCAGGGCTAAAGGGAGAAAAATCGCTTTTTTGTGGTGATTTGTTCAATATCAATTTCAATATCAATTTCAATATTATTGACATTTTAATTGACATTGATTTTTGTCATTGCCATTGACATTTTTTTTATCTCTGATATCCGCCAAAATATTTCACAGGCGACCAATCCGGAATTACAGCAGGAATTTCAGGATTGAGGTCTTTATATTCTGCGGAAGCGTAAACAATTTTGCCATTCACAACAGTCAAAACCGATTCGATTTTTCGAATATCATCTGGTTTTATCGCAAAATAATCGTCAGATATAATGGCTAAATCCGCGTACATTCCTTTTACCAGTTTTCCTTTGTCTTTTTCTTCACCCGAAAACCAAGCACTTCCAGAAGTATATAATTGCAAAGCCGTGAATTTATCCAAAACCTGATCTTTGGGCCAGAACTGCATGCCGCCGATTGTTTTTCCAGTCAACAGCCAATGCAAAGACATCCACGGATTGTAAGTTGAAATTCTAGTTGCATCGGTTCCCATTCCCACAGGAATTCCCAATTCAAGCATTTTCTTGATAGGAGGCAATTGTGTTTTTGGCGCTCCGTATAATTTATTGTACAATTCTCCCTGATAATACATTCTGAACTGCACCGCAATTCCGCCACCCAATTTTTTAACACGTTCCAATTCTGAAGGTGTAATCGTTTCGGCATGATCAAAAAACCAGCGCAATCCGTTAAACGGAATTTCCTTATTTACTTTCTCAAAAACATTCAGCATCCTGTCAATCGATTCGCCGTAAGTTGCATGAAGTCTAAAAGGCCATTTATTTTTAACCAATAATCTGATGATAGGTTCCAGATCTTTTTCCATTTCATCGGACAAAACAATTCTTGGTTCCAGAAAATTTTCAAAATCTGCTGCAGAAGCTACAAGGTTTTCTCCGGCACCTTCTTCGACATAACCATTTGGAACAATTAGATTGTCATTTTTATTGATTTGCGTTTCGGCAACCCATTTCTCATAATCCTGTAATTCCTTTCCCTTTTGCTGTGCGAATAAATAATAAGAAATTCTAAGACTCAGTTTATTTTGTTTCGCCAATTCTAAAGAAGTAAGATAGTCAGCAGGGAAATTCTGGCTTCCTCCCGCAGCGTCAATTACACTTGTAAGCCCAAAACGATTTAATTCGCGGTTAAACTGCATCGAACTGTTGATGCGTTCTTCGGGAGTTAATTTGGTGGTCAATCCTAACGTAGTATAAATTGCTTTCGGCGTTTCTTTGGCATACATTAAACCAGTTAAATTTCCGTTTGCATCCTGTTCCAGAAGACTTCCTTCATATTTCGTGTCTTTTGTATATTTTAAAACTTCAATACCTTTTTTATTCAGGAAAGCTTTTCCATATAAATACGTGATAAAAACAGGTTTATCGGGAACGGCAGCATTAATTTCGTCAATGGTAGGCTGTCTTTTTTCTTCAAATTGAAATTCATTCCAACCGCCAATTACTTTTATCCAAACTCCATCAGGAGTTCTTGCGGCCTGTTCTTTCAGCATTTCCATAGCACGTTTTAAAGTTTTTACACCATCCCAGCGCAATTCAGAATTATAATTCAAACCCTCACGGATAACATGCATATGACTGTCGTTCAATCCCGGAATTACTGTTTTTCCTTTAGCATCAATTAATTTTGTTGATGAAGATTTATAAACCGAGAGAATATTTTTCTCCGTTCCCGTGTCTAGAATAATTCCGTCTTTTATTGCAATTGCCTGAACAAATTCGTTTTGTTTCTGCATGGTTGCAATTTTTCCGTTGTAGATAATCAGATCAGCTTTTTGCTGGGCTTGAGATGACAAGCCCGCAGAAAGCAATAGAATTAATAATAATTTTTTCATGGCATTTATTATTTAGCCAAAAAGAAGGCTAGTAAATCTTTTTGTACCTGAGCTGTATTTTCTTGAACCAGCCAGTGGCCAGCACCCGCTATTTTAGATTCAGTAACATTTTCTGCAACCAGTTTAGAATGATCTTTTAGAAAAGCCGCCGCAAAATATTCGCCGCCCATTGCCAATAATGGCATTTTTAGCTTTTTCTTGGCAAAAACTAAGTTGTCTTTTCCGTCTTGTTCAAATGCGCCAAACCATTTAAAAGCTGCAGTTGTACCGCCTTCAACAGCGTATGCTCTAATAAATTCTGCAGATTCTTCGGCAGTAAAAGGATCTTTTACGTGCCCCACAACTGGCCAGAAATTAGTTAAGAATTTTTTTTCTTTTCCTTTTACAATGTCTCCAGATGCTGGCCATGCAAAAAATCCAAACCACCAAGCAGAACCTTTAACATTAGACCAAACAGGTTCGATTCCTGGTAAAAGTGCATCCATTAAAGCCACTTTTTTTACACTGTCGCCATATTGCGCTGCATAAGAGTAAGCCACCATAAGTCCGATATCGTGTCCGGCTAGATTGATATTTTTATACCCAAGCTGATTTACTAATTCATGAATATCTGATGCCATTGTTTTTTTGTCGTACCCGCTTTCTGGTTTATCAGATTCGCCAACGCCTCTTAAATCTGGAGCGATAACGGTGAAATGTTTAGAAAGTTCTGGCAATAATCGATTCCACATATACCAGTTTTGCCCAAAACCATGAACTAAAACTAATGGATCGCCTTGTCCTCCGATAACGTAATGAATTTTAATTCCGTTTACTGTTGCTGTGGCGTGTTTAAAATTTGCTGGCGGATTTGCTGGCGCAACTTCAGCCGTTTCTGTTGTTTCGGCAGGTTTAGTTTCTGTTGCAGTTTCCTCTGCTTTTTTATTGCAAGAAATTAAAGTTAGCAGCAGCAGCCCTAGAGCTAAAAAATGAGTAATGTTTCTTTTAAAATTAAAAAAAAGCATGTTTAATACATTCGTTTTCATAGTGTAAAATTTGAATTGGTTAATAAAATAATTGGTTATTATAAATTTTGAACAGGCAGTTTTGCAAGCCATTCTTGTATATAAACAGCGATTTCTTGCCAGCCCGGCTGATTCAAAACAAAATGATTTCGATCTGGAAAAACCTTGAAATCTGTAATTGAATTTTTGTCGGTGTATTTTTTGTAATTAGAAAAATTGAGCGATTCGGGAATCGTGTGGTCTGTAGAACCTGCAATTAATAATAAGGGTTTATGTAGTGCATGAAAATCTACTTTTGCCGCAGCGGTTATGGTGTCGCGAACAATTAGTTTAGATTCTGGAATTACAGACTCGCAGTACGCTTTGTCTTGCCATTCTTCGGGCATTCCGTTTGTAAAGGCATATTGCCATTGCGAAAAACTCATTAAGAAGGTTTTTTTTGTAGAAGTAAAAAAACCAAGTGGCCCCCAGCCAGCCTTTAAAAAAGAAAATTTGAAAGTCATAACTCCTTGCGGAGGAACAGAATGTATTGCAATCGCAGCCGATGCTAAACTACGTTGCAGTAGTATTTGTGCTGTGAGTCCGCCAATAGAATGACCAATAATTATAGGTTTTTGAGGCAGGTTTTTAGCAATATTTTCAAAGTATTCTATAAGATCTGTCAGCCTTAAACTCGCAATTTGCGAATCTGGATGACGATCGCGTAAAACACTTGCAGGAGCATCTTTATAAGGCCACGCCGGCGCGAGAGTTTTAAAGCCTTTATTTTCGAAAAAGACTTTCCATTCGTCCCAACATTTATTACTAACAAAAGCGCCAGTAATAAAAAGAATTGTAGTAGGGTTTTCAGTTAGCATAATACATTGTTTTAATGTTATGCCAAACTGTAAACTAAAATCAGACCTTTTGTGTAACTAATTGATTTTTAAGTTTTTGTTTATTTTGTATTGATTTTCAACAAACTATATTTCGTCGTACAACGAAAAACAAACAACGTAATCCCGTTTTTTTTAATTGAGAATAAAGAATAAAGAGTATAGAATAAAGAGTATAGAATAAAGAGTATAGAATAAAGAGTATAGAATAAAGAGTATAGAATAAAGAGTATAGAATAAAGAGTATAGAATAAAGAGTATAGAATAAAGAGTATAGAATTAAGAATTAAGAATTAAGAATTAAGAATTAAGAATTAACCCTTAACCATCAACAATTAACCATTCACAATTCACAATTCACAATTAAAAATGGCTTCTCTTTATTCCTAATTTCTGCATTCTTGAAGCTAATGTAGTAGGAGGGAGTCCTAAAATTTCTGAAGCTCCTCCAGCTCCTCGGATTCTTCCATTGCATTTTTCTAAAACATTGATAATATGTTCTCTTTCGTTCTCCTGAATGGTTTTAAAATACCATTCGTTGGAGTTGTTGCTGATCTTGATTTCATCAACAGCTGGAAGCGGAATATGTTCTATAGTATCTGTTTTGGCCAAAAGAATGCTTCTCTCAATAAGATTCTCAAGTTCACGGATATTTCCAGGCCATTGGTACGATAAAAGGCTTTTTAAAGCGCTTTCGGAAATTTCGGTTACATTTTTTCCCGTTTTAGAACTATAGACAGCAATAAAATGACGAGCTAGAAGTCCGATATCTTCTTTGCGTTCTCTTAAAGGCGGCAGTTGAATTGGAAATACATTTAATCTATAATATAAATCAAGTCTAAAACGGCCTTCGGCAATTTCTTTTTCCAGATTGCAATTAGTTGCCGCAATTATTCTCACATTTACTTTTATGGGAATATTGCCACCAACACGCTCGATTTCTTTTTCCTGAATGGCACGCAATAATTTTGCCTGCATTTCGAGAGGCATATCACCAATTTCGTCTAAAAATAAAGTTCCGTCGTTGGCTTGTTCCAATTTTCCAATTCGCTTTTCTGTTGCGCCTGTAAAAGAACCTTTTTCATGTCCAAACAATTCAGATTCAATAAGGCTTGGGGGTAAAGCAGAACAATTAATTTTAACGAAAGGACCATTTTTTCTATTCGATAACTGCTGAATGCTATTGGCAATACTTTCTTTTCCTGTTCCGCTTTCACCTGTAATTAAAACAGTGGTATCAGCCGGAGCGACTTGTATTATATGATCGAATAATTTTAACAGCATCGGACTTTTGCCTACAATAGATTCAAATCCAGATATTTTTACATTTTTTCCTGTGGTCTGATTTGCAGAATTTTTTTTTGATCTAATTTTTTATCTGCATGAATTAAATTTTCAATGGCATAAATTAAAGGCTCTTGAAGTCTTTCGCACAATTTAAGATGATTTTTGTTGTAATTATTGGCTTGTCTGCTGAAAAAAGACAAATAAAGCCCGCCATTTTCATGAAGCGATAAAGGAACAGGAAGCATCAAATTGGATTTCATGTTCATCGAATTGGCAATCATTTTTTTGATTGGCGTTTTTTCGCATATTTTTATAAAATCCTGATCGTTATAGAATGTCGCATCGGTTTCTACCTTGCTTTTATTTCTTAACTCATTGATTTCAGATTCTTTTAAAGCAGTAATATTCTGCAATTCTTCGATTCCGATTTTTTGATATTCGTGCAATCCTGTTCTGGAATATCCTAGAACGTTATTTGATAACGTATTATCAATGTAAAAAACGGCCATTACAAGATCAAAAGAAATAAGAGATTGTAAAGACGTAGTAATATTTAGAACGCGGTCATCCCAAGTGCCGCTTTTTTTTACGATTGATTTTAATTGTTTCTGAAACAAAAGCTCTTTTCTTATCGAAGATTCAATGCCGTGTTCTTGATGGTATTCGGCGATTTCAATTGTAATTAATAAATCTTTCTCACGAAAAGGTTTCACTAAAAATCCATACGGATGTGTCAGTTTGGCTTTATTAAGCACTTCTTCGTTTGAATTGGCCGAAAGATAAATAAAAGGAATATTGTCTTCTTTAAGTATTTCGGCTAGATCTATACCGGTTTCTTTTCCTAAAAGAAAAATTTCTAAAAGAACCAATTCGGGTTTTTCCTGAGCAATGTAATATTTAGCATCCGAAACCGATCGAGCCATTCCAGTAATAGAATGTCCTGCCTTTTTCAGCATCAATCGCAAATGATTTGCTTCTACAAACTGATCTTCAACGATGAGAATTTTTAATGGTTTTGCCATTTTACAAAATTAAATTAATCAAGATTACTTTCGTTAACAGCAAATTCCAAAGTTATTTTGGTGCCGTTTGCATTTGTTATCAAAAAACTTCCTTCAATATCGGCGGCAAGGCCATGCATTAGTTTTATGCCTAAAGAAGGATTGTTGTAAGGATCAAAATCGGGTGGAAGCCCTTTACCGTTATCCTGAATGATTAAGAGATAACTGTCGTTGTCATTTTTTTTAAGCGAAATATTAATTGTGCCCTTCTCGCGATTTGGAAAAGCATATTTAATGGCATTCGTGACAGCTTCGTTAAAAATAAGTCCAATTGGAATAGAATGTGATAACGGAAGATTAAAACTGTCTATATCCAGTGTAAACCGAATCGTGTTTCGTATTTCAAAAGAGTCCTTAAGGTATTCTGTTAATTCGAAAATATAAGAAGGCATATCAATAATGGATAAGCTTTCTGATTGATATAATTTTTGATGGATTAAGGACATCGCCTGAATTCTGTTTTGGCTGTTATTAATTGCCTGAACAGCTTCCTCATTCTTTAAAAATTCGGTTTGGCTTGCCAAAAGACCCACAACCATATGCAGATTGTTTTTTACTCTGTGATGAATTTCACGAAGCAGCCACTCTTTTTCGACTACCAGATTTTGGAGTGTAGTATTTTTTCTGTTGATTTCATTCTGCTGATTTTCAAGTATTTTATTTGTTTTCTTTTTAAACATAAAACTTTTGTACAATAAACCCAGAATGATAATTAAAAGCGCCATAAAAATGAACATCGAATTGCGTAAAAACACTTCATTTTCAAGTTTGCTTTGCTGCAGTAGCGTTTTGTTTTTAAGTTTGATAATGTCCTTGCTTCTTTTTTCTGCTTCATAAATAATATTAAGCCTTGTAGATATAGGATAAATAGCTTCTTCTATAAGATGTGCTGCTTTATAATAAAATATCGCTTTTTTGAGGTAATTGAGGGAGTTATTAAAATTGGAAGAAGAAAAGTATAATTCGCTTATTTCTCTGTAGCAGTCACCAATTCTTTTATTGTTTCCTGTTTTTTCAAATAAGGTTGCTGCTTTGAAAATGGGATCTAGTCTTTCGGCTATTGGAGCATTAGTTCGCATTTTTGATGACCACACCATAACCCAAGACTCTGCCAAATCCTCTAATTCATTTGTTTTGCTTAAGACTTCTATCGCTTTTCTGGCGGTAACTTCTATTAATGAATTTTGATTTCTCAGCTCATGTATCATGGCAAGCTGCAAATAACATTTTCCTGCATAAAGGTTTGAATGAAGAGCAAGACTTATTCTAAGTGCCTGTTCTGCATATTCAAATGCTTTTTCTAATGTTTTAGGATTGTTATAAGAAGCTTCATACCAGTCGCTTACTTTTAGTAAAATTTTGATTTTATCTATGTTTTCAGGCAAACTGTTTAGCAATTTTTCAGCTTTTTTTACCTGCAGTTCGGTATAAGGCCGTTTCTCGTTTGCAGTATCCTTTTTAGGAGACAGACTTTTTTCTGCGGTTTCAATTTGCTTTCCAGATTTAAAAGAAGCCCAGACATTTTCACCTCCAATTGTAATTATAACAAGGAGAAAAAGCGAAACTTTGAATTGATTAGAGCACATCTTTCGTACAATTAAACTGGCTATACGAAGGTATTGATTATTATGTCTCTAAGTTTAAAATATCTTAAAATTGATGACCAACGATATATCGTTGTTTTTCTTTAAACCAGCTCTTCTTCTTTATTATTTTGAAGATAAGTGCTTAAAAATTAAGAGGGGAGGTTTTGGTTTTTAATGTGGAGTTTATAGAGGATAAAAAAGAAAAATCCGTGCCAGCAACAGTGAGACATAATACAAACTGTCAAATATAAACTTAACATTAAATATGTATTTTTTGTATTTACAGAAAATATACAATCTTTATGGGTCCGGATTGCAAATCTCCGCTATCGGGTTTGCCAAATTATCCCAAATACAAACTATCTTTCTATTAAAGCTATTGCCCTAATCTTCTTTGTAGTAACTGTTGTATACAGGTTATATATAAAATTAGTTAATTTCGGACTCTGACTTTTAAATTTCCGTCATTATCATAATCTCGTACTTTACCATTTTCGAATGTTACACTACTAAGTTCATAATAGTAAGTTTTATATGGGCCAATATTCCTTAATGAAGTTGGGTCGCCCATAACATTTAAAACTTCATTTTCTGTTGATCCAATGGTAAAATAGTTTTTAGAACTTTCGGACTGTGTCGCAGATTTTTTAGCATTATCTCCAGAATTGCTTTCAAGTTCACTTTCTTTATTTTCTAATTCTATTTCTAATTGTCTATTTTTTTCTTCAAGATTTTTAATATATTCTTTTTCTGCGTCTGAGGATCTATTATTACAACCGACTATCAGAAATGGAAATAACAATGCGTAAATGTAATTTTTCATATATTAATTCTTTTAGTTTACTATTGGTTCACTTTCGACAAGTAAATTAACTACAACTACAACTAGCATATACTACTAACAAAAGTCAGTTTTTACAATCACTCAAATATAAAATATTTTCCTATAAAAAATCAAACCATTTTAATTTCCAAAACAAAAAAAGCCATCCCATTCAGGACAGCTTTTTCAAAAAAATAGTTGTGTGTTTCGGGATCAATCCCAATTTAGCATTTTAATTAATTAATTTTAACCAAGTGCTCTTCAATAGCAGCTCTTTGAGATTCGTATTGAGCTGGAAGTTTTAAGTTTTGACCTAATTCTTCTAAGCTTTCATCTACTGTAAATCCAGGGTTATCTGTTGCAATTTCAAACAAAACTCCACCTGGTTCTCTGAAATATAAAGAGTGGAAATATTGTCTGTCAATTTGCGGCGTAATCTGCAAGCCGTATTCTTCGATTTTTTCTCTGAATTTCATTAAAATTTCATCGTTTGGTACACGGAAAGCCACGTGGTGCACAGTTCCGTTTGCATTTAAACCGCGTTTTTCTTCTGGTAGTTCTACCAAGTCTACAATAGCAGCATTTTCTACAGCATCTGTAGCATAACGGTAACGGTTTACGTCTTGGTCAATCAATTTATAACCAAAAATATCAGTTAAGATAGCCGCAGTTGGTTTAACATTGTTTAAAGTCAACGTAATGTTATGAAAACCTTTTGTAGCCACATCTGCTTTTACTTCGTCAGTTTCCCACGCTTTTCTGTTATCGTCTGTTTTAGATTCGATTAACTCCAATTTTAATCCGTCTGGATCTAAGAAAGTCAAATATTTTTCACCAAACTTTTCAGCTGGTTTATTGTAAATTACGTTGTATTTTTCGAAGCGTTTTTGCCAAAAATCTAGACTTCCTTTAGGAACAGAATATCCAATTTCAGTTGCCATTCCAGAACCTTTTCTTCCTTGCTGAATTCCTGCTCCCCAAGGGAAAAAGGTTAAGATAGTTCCTGCGCTTCCTACTTCGTCACCAAAGTAAAAGTGATATGTTCCTGGATCGTCAAAGTTCACTGTTTTTTTAATGAATCTTAATCCTAAAATTTTTGAATAAAAGTCAAAATTGCGTTTAGCGTCACCTGCAATTGCAGTAATATGGTGTAAGCCTAAAATTTTATTTTCCATGGTATTTTTTATATTAAATTGTTATTGATTTTTCTTTTACAAATTTACGGCGGTTATGCTTCTGCATCGATTAACCTAGATTAAGAAATAAAAACGCATTGTTTTTTGAAAACATCAAAAGCAAACCAAATAACATTCCGATTTAATAAAGGCTTTGAAAACAAGGCTTTCGGAGAAGTATCAGATTTTAGTACCTACGATATATCGTAATTTTATGATTTAAAAATGGCATATTTAGAAAATCTATACTTGTTTACTAAATGCTATTCCTTATTTTTACGCTATCACCGCCAAAATACCACAATAAATACCGTTTATGGAAAAGCCTTTAGATAAAGCTGCGATCGCAATAAGCCGATTGCAGGAAAGAGAAAATGAACAAATGAATATTATGTCTATTTGTACAGCACTTTCTCGGGCTTTAAACAAAAAGGAACTAGAATCTGTTGTAAACGGAATATTAAAAGAGAACTTTCAATTTGATGATTTTATTTTGGCTTCTTCTGATGAAAGCAAAGGAGATTATTTCATTTTTCATTCAACAGATCAATATGTAGATTCAAAAAGTTATGCTATAAATGATGGCTTTTTTGATGATTGCCTTAATTCTGCTGATGTAGTTTCTTCCGATTTATCAAATTCAAAGTATCCAGATTACATTCAGAACATTTATAAAAGAGGCTCTAAAAATGCATTTGGAATTGGGCTTCCTTATATAAAAGGAAATCGATATGTACTTTTTCTATTTTTTAAAAATGCTAAAACTTTCAGCAGAGAATCTAATCGTATTTTGAGAGGAATTGTGGTGCAGCTTTCTATTACGGTGAGAAACATTATGCTGACTCAACAAAATGAAAATACGCTTGCCGAGTTGCAAAAATTGAAACAGCATATTTTAGGAAAGAAAGAAAAAAACATTCTAAAAAAGGAAGGTTTTCATGGAATTATAGGAACTAGCGATGCTATGAAAGACGTTTATGAATTGATTGCTCAAGGAGCCTCTTCAAATTCTACGGTTTTAATTTTGGGAGAAACAGGAACAGGAAAAGAACTTGTAGCTAGTGCAATTCATAATTTATCTGAAGTTTCCAACCAAAAAATGATTAAGGTAAATTGCGCTTCAATTCCCGAAAACTTAATCGAAAGCGAATTATTCGGTCATGAAAAAGGGGCTTTTACAGGAGCAACCGAACAAAGAATCGGGAAATTTGAGCAAGCCGAAAACAGTACCATTTTTCTAGACGAAATAGGAGAGCTGCCATTAGAATTGCAAGGTAAACTGCTTCGTGTTTTACAAGAAAAGGAAATTGAAAGGGTTGGCGGAAACAAAAGCATAAAAGTGAATGCGAGAGTTATTGCCGCAACCAATAAAATACTTGAAAAAGAAGTTTATGGCGACCGTTTTAGAAGTGATTTATATTTTCGATTGAATGTTTATCCGATAAAGCTTCCTGCTTTACGCGACCGTAAAGAAGATATTCCGGTTTTGGGACATTTTTTCTTGGAAAAGCATGCCACAAAAATGGGGAGAAATGTAAAACGGTTTTCTAAAAAAGTACTCAATAGTATGATGACTAACGCATGGCCTGGAAATGTGCGTGAGCTAGAAAATATGGTAGAAAGAAGCATCTTGTTTGCCAAAGATGAAAAGATCAAAGAAATGATTTTTCCTGAAATTGTAATGGCTAGCCCAGATACTTTAGTCAATGATTTTTATACCAAAACCCTTCAAGAAGTAGAAAAGGAGCACATTCTAAAAGTGATAAAAAAATGCAACGGACGAATTTCGGGGCCGCAGGGCGCAGCTGTTTTACTCGGTTTGCCGTCTACAACATTGACTTCTAGAATGAAGAAGCTCGGAATTAAAAAAGAACATTTTTTGGATTGATTTTTTTGAAAGTGTAAAGTGTTTTAACACATAGAAACATAGATTTTAGCTTGTGTAAAAGGCGTTTCACTTGCATAAATACACATAGCGCTATGTGTTAGAAACTAGTTTCTTTTTTAAGTCTTTTCAAGATCGAATAAACTATGTTTCTATGTGTTTAAAAAAAATATCAACTTTGACAAAGTTCGACAGAACCTGAAACCTGAAACTATTTTAAACCAACTTTATAAAAATAGATTTTCTAAGTTTAGGTTCCATATTTTTGGTTTTGTGACCTTTTCCTGTCGTATCTTCTACCAATAAAATAGAACCCGTATTGAATGTCCTTTTTTCTCCTAACGAAGTTTCAATTTCTACGCCTCCTTCCAGCAAAACAATATATTGGCGATCTGGAGCATTATGAAAATCGTAATCGTAAGAAGGACTAACTTCTCTAAAAACGATCGATTTGACAGGTTCATCGTCAGATAAAAATCCGATATCGCCATTGTTTTTCAACGGAACTTCAAAGTCTTCAAAATGACTTTCTCCTTTAGCATCGCTGTAAACACGAGTTATCGTAATCATTATTTTTTATTAAAAATTAATGCGTTGGCACAATTTATTTCATCTTGACTGATCGTATGTCCCATATTTGGGTAGATTTTTTTAGTAACATCTGCGCCCATTTTTTCCATAAGCTCTTCGGTCGCATGAACTCTTTCTACAGGAACGTGAAAATCTGGATCGCTTGTTCCGATAAAAACAGGTGTATTTTCGAAGTTTCCTGAATAATGATTTTCATAAACTTGATCTCCAATTAATCCGCCTGTGAAAGCGACGATTCCGCCATATTTTGCTGCATTTCTTGTAGTGAATTCTAAAGCAAGACAAGCGCCTTGAGAAAATCCTAAGAAATAAATATTCTCTTTTTCGATTCCGTTTTGCTGTATAGCGACCACAACTTTATGTATCGCTTCCAATGATTTTGAAAAGGATGGTTCATTTTCGTTCAAAGGAGCTAGAAACGAATACGGATACCAAGTTCTATTTTCTGCCTGAGGCGCAACCAATGCAAAGTCATCTACCTTAAGATGTTTTGCAATCGAAAGAATATCATGAGCGCTAGCACCGCGTCCGTGAATGAGAATCAGGGCTTTTTTAGCTTCATTTAAAGGAATACCATCTGTTAAAATATCTGTATTCATAGTTTTTTTGTTTTAAATTATTAGAACAGCGAATTAATGTTTCACGCAGATTTAAAGAGATTTTAGCAGATTTTAAAGTTGATTATAAAAAATCTGCGTAAATTTTTTTCAGCTAAAAATCTGCATTATCTGCCAAATCTGCGAGAGAAAATTCACACCATTTTATCAAGAATTATTTCTTCCAGATATCTTCGTATTCGTCTGGATGTCTTTTAAATTGCGCGTGAACGTAAGGACAAAGCGTTAAAACTTTCAGGTTATTGGCACGAACGTAAGAGACCATTTCTTCTAAAAGTTTCTTAGCATAGCCTTTTCCTTCTGCTTCTGGCTCAACTCCTGTGTGGTAAACGGTCAGTAAATCTGGTTTGATGCTTACAGTCATTTCTCCGAGTTTTTTATCGTCTACATAAAGGTTGAAAGCTCCATGTTTTTTCTCGTCTAATTCTAGTTTTATTGTTTCCATGTTTTTGGTTTTTAATGGTTTGTGGGATTTAAACGCAAAGTTCGCTAAGTTTTTTACTTTTTGATTACGCAAAAAATTTACGCAGAGTTCGCTAAGATTTTTTTTTAAGAACTTAAGCTAGATCTAAATATTGAGTTCGCAAAGGTTTGTGCGGATAAAACTTTGTCTAAATAAAGCCTTTGCGAACTTTAAATTTTTCAATTAATCTTTAATTAAAACTTAGCGTACTTTGCGGTTAAATCTGCGGTTAAATCTGCGGTTAAATCTGCAGTTAAAATTTTTAATTATATCCTTGTTTTATACCTAATTTTTTCATTTTTGAATACAAAGTCTGCGGTTGCAGTTTTAAAAGTTCGGCAGCGCCGCCGATACCCGAAACTTTGCCATTGCACATTAGAAGTGCATTCATAATATGTTCTTTTTCCATTTCTTCCATAGACTTTATTTTATCTGTACCGATTTCTAAAGGCACGATAGGGGCAATGGAAGATAAATCAAATTTTTCAATTTCGTTTGTTTTGGCGAGAAGTACATTTCTTTCAATCAAATGTTCTAATTCGCGTATATTTCCTGGCCAGTTATAATTTTTTAATTGTTCTAAGGCTTTTGCGCTTATACTGTTGACGTTTCTTCTCGAAATTGATGCATATTTTTTCAGAAAATAAGTAGCAAGCATTTCAATATCTTCTTTTCGTTCTCTTAAAGAAGGCAATTGTATCGGAAACACATTTAGTCTGTAATATAAGTCTAATCTAAAACGGCCTTCTGCAACTTCTTTTTCAAGAATTTTATTGGTGGCCGCTACAATGCGAACATTAATTTTAATTGTTTTATTGCCTCCAAGACGCTGAATTTCTTTTTCTTGCAGAACTCGTAATAATTTAACTTGAGAGTCAAGAGTTAATTCTCCAATTTCATCCAGAAAAATAGTTCCGTTATTGGCTTGCTCAAATTTACCGATTCTTAAGGCATTAGCTCCTGTAAAAGCGCCTTTTTCGTGTCCAAAAAGCTCAGATTCTATTAGAGATTGAGGTAAAGCGGCGCAGTTTACTACTACAATCGGATGAGAGTTGTGTGCCGAAAGTTCGTGTATGACGTTTGCTGCTCTTTCTTTTCCTGTACCGCTTTCGCCTAAAATTAAAACAGAAGTTTCGGTTGGAGCGACAATTTTTATTTTTTCAATGGATTCTTTTAGGAGAGGACTCTGACCAATAATTCCTTGAATTTCTTGAGTTTCTGGATTTGCATGCGTTACTGCCAAATCTTCTTTTTCTTGATTAAACCGATATCTGGCTATATCAAGCATTACAACAAGATCTTTTTCTCTAAAAGGCTTTACCATAAAACCGTACGGATGTGTAGCTTTTACAGCTTCAAGTGTGCTTTGATTGGTATTTGCTGAAATATAGAGAAAAGGCAGATTTTTTTGGCGAAGTTCCCAAGCTAGATCAATTCCAGTCAATTGGCCTTTTAAAATAATATCTAGCAGAATCCAGTCAGGGCTTTTTTCTTCGATTAATTTTCGAGCCTGAGCTACAGACGCAGCAATACCAACAACTTGATAACCCGCTTTATGCAGCATGATTTTTAAATCATTTGCAACTATAAATTCATCTTCAACAATTAGTAGTTTCTCCTTCATTACATTGTTTGTATAATTTCAGAATTTTCAGGAATAGCCAAGAATTTGGAGTTTTTTAGAAATTTCTTTTGGACCGATTTTAGAATTCCCTTTTCGAGAAAAGGGAACTAAAATCATTTTTTAAAGATACTATATTATCAGAAATCTGCAATCCGAAAATGTAGGTTTGACTAGCTTTTTCGGTGGTATAAATAGCAAATAATCATGGCTGCTCCTGGTAGAATTAAAGTTCCTAATCCGAAAAACTTTCCTGCAACTGCTCCTAGAAAACATCCAACAAGAAATCCGATTAAGGTTATAAACTGTTTTTTAAAACTTAAAAGAACTTCGGCATCTTTAAACCCATTTTTTAATAAGCTTCCTAAATCAAGAGAAGCTTGAGTCACATTTCCTGTCATCATAGTGGTTGGTCCATAGGTTTCTTTAGCATAAAGTTTTCCAAAAGCATTCTGAAGTCCCATTGCAAAAACTGTTGTCATAGCAACCGTATACATGGTCCATTGTTCGAAGTTTTGCAAATAGCCAAAGACATAGGATGCGATACCACTTAAAACCAACATTATGCCTTCCCAAAATAAAATAGTGTAGCGATTGGTTGCTTTTAGCGCAATTCTTCCTCCTGTAATTACAGCAATAATGAAAACAGGAAAAGTAAGCAGTTTTACCCAGGCATGAATGTCTGAACCTTTTACAATCTGATAGGCAAAAACGATAAAGTTACCTGTTACGTGCGCCGAAAATATCGAATCGGCTGCGACAAAAGTTACGGTATCGCAATACCCTGCTATTATGGTGAGAAGCAGGGTTACGTACCAAATATTTTTTTGTTGAATTTCCATAATTTGTTTTTAGTTTAAATGTGCACGAAGCATCCATGCCATTTTTTCATGATTTTCTACAAGACCTGTGATAAAATCGCTTGTTCCAGCATCTTGCAATTGATTGGCAATAGGGTTAATGTTTTCTCGAAGATAAATAATAATGCTTTCGTGATCTAAAAGCAATTCTTTGATAAAACCATTACTATCGTTTTTCTCTTTTAATTCTTCTGTTAAATGTGTCAACGCAAGAAAATCTTTTAAAGTAGCTGGAGCATAATGGCCTAAAGCTCTAATTCTTTCTGCAACGGTGTCTACAATTTCGTCAATTGCGTCGTATTGCTGTTCAAAGAAAAGGTGTTTGTTATAAAAATCTGGGCCTTCAACGTTCCAGTGCGCTCTTTTTGTTTTGGTATAAAGTACGAATTCGTCTGCAAGGATTTTAGTTAATACATCAACGATTTTTGAGATGTTATCTTGCTTAATTCCGATGTTTGTTTTCATTTTTAAATTAGGTTTAGTAAATAATATTTATGTTTAAGGGGAATTAAATTAAACACATAGAAACATAGATTTTTCTTGTTTTTGGAAAAGAATAAAGAGAGAAACTAGTTTCTAACACATAGTTCTTTGCGAGAACTTTGTCAAAGTTTTAAACTTTGACAAAGTTGAAAAAGGTATGTTTTTATGTGTTAAAAATTAATTGTTTAGTAACGATAATAAATAATAATCAAGTGAATACGTTCCTGCGCCTAGGGCAAGAAGCAATAGTAAGGATAATGTGTACATGTACGGAACATCGCGCACTTCTAGCGAATCATTTCTATGAACCACAAAATACCCAATTGCAGTGACACCAATTGTTGGGAGAACGGCAAGACGTGTTCCGAGTCCGAGAATAATGAAAAACGGAATTACAGTATCTGAAAATGTTGCAACTAAACCGTTTAATTTTTCGGGCAAATGCAACGGATTTGGAACTTGTTCTTTCTGACCGTTTTCGACTCTGAATTTCTTCATTCCGTGTACTCTGAAAAGCTCAATCGCCAGCAGCACTCTAAATGCTAAAAGCGCCGCGTTGTTGAATGAATTTCCTAAATCGGAATTCAATATTTGTTTTATAATTTCGATCATATTTTTAAAATTTAGAAAGCAAAACAAGAACAGCCCAAAGCGCCCCAGAATGCATTATAATTGTTTACTGGAACATTGCTCATTCTCGCAGCATCGTGATTGTGCAAATGAACATCGCAACTTCCAGTACAGCTGTGAATCTGCGAAGTCAGTTTTGGTTTTGCATCCGCTTTTACGTTTTTTTCAATCGCACTCTGGAAACTACTTCTCGCAGGATATCCGTTGTAAATATTGGTTGGCGACCAATCTGGCAAAATCGGAATGTGAGGCGGCGAGAACGAAGAAAAATCTCCATTAGCATACACAATTTTCCCATCGACAATCGTCAAATCGGCTTCGATTTTTTTGATGTCTTCGTCGTCAATGGTAAAATAATCTCGATCTAAAACCACTAAATCGGCAAACATTCCCACTTTAATATCTCCTTTTTTAGTTTGTTCCTGCGAAAACCAAGCACTTCCTCTGGTGTACAATTCTAAAGCAGTTTGTCTGTTCAATCTGGTTTCATTGTATAATTGCAATCCTCCAATAGTTTTTCCGACAGTCATCCAATACATAGAAACCCACGGATTGTAACTGCTCACACGTGTAGCATCTGAACCTGCGCCGACAGGAACTTCCATCTCAATCATTTTTTTAATTGGCGGTGTGTTTTCAGCTGCTTTTGCTCCGTAACGATCAGTGAAATATTCTCCTTGATACGCCATTCTGCTTTGAACTGCAATACCGCCTCCTAAAGCTTTTACACGTTCGATATTTCTTTCGTCAATCGTTTCAGCGTGATCAAAAATCCACGGAAGTCCGTTGAAAGGAACATCTTGATTGATCTTTTCAAAAACATTCAAAAACCTTGTAATGCTTTCGTTGTAAGTCGCATGAAGTCTAAAAGGCCAGCGATTTTCTACCAAAAGGCGAACTACTTTTTCTAATTCAGCTTCCATGTTTTCAGGAAGATCTGGTCTTGGCTGAAGGAAATCCTCAAAATCGGCAGCAGAAAAAACCAACATTTCACCAGCTCCGTTATGACGGTACATATCGTTTCCTTGATATAATTTTACGGTATCAATCCAATCGGAGAAATCTTCAAATTCGTGTTTTGGTTTTTGAGTGAAAAGATTGTAGGCAATTCTTACGGTCAATTGTTTCTTTTCGTTCAATTCGTTAACCACTTTATAATCATCTGGAAAGTTCTGAAATCCTCCTCCAGCATCAATTACACTTGTGATTCCGAAACGGTTCAATTCTTTCATAAAATGACGCGTCGAATTAATCTGATGCTCGTAAGAAAGCGTTGGACCTTTTGCCAAAGTCGAATACAAAATCATTGCATTTGGAGTCGCAATAATAAGTCCAGTTGGTTCTCCTTTTGAATCGCGTTCTATTTGTCCGCCTGGAGGTGCAGGCGTATTTTTGTTGTAACCAACGGCTCTCAATGCTGCTCTGTTCATAATGGCTCTGTCGTACAAATGCAGAATAAAAACAGGAGTATCTGGTGCAATCGCATTGATTTCTTCTAAGGTAGGCATTCTTCGTTCTGCAAACTGAAATTCTGACCAACCACCAACGACACGAACCCATTGCGGATTTGGAGTACGATCTACTTGCTCTTTCAACATTCGAAGCGCATCTGCCAAAGAAGGAACGCCATCCCAACGTAGCTCAAGATTATAATTTAATCCGCCTCGAATAAGGTGAATGTGCGAATCGTTGATTCCAGGAACGACTCTTTTATTCTGAAGATCAATTATTTTGGTTTCTTCAGATGCAAAATCCATTATATCGCTGTCATTTCCTACTGCAATAAATTTTCCGTCTTTAATTGCAACAGCTGTAACGTTTGGAGTTTCAGCGTTGAAACTATGAATTTTTCCGTTGAATAAAATTAAATCTGCTTTCATAGTTCCGTTATTTAGCGTTCAATTTGGTAATTGCTTCTTTTATTCCTTCTCCGGCAACGGTATAAAAAGCGGGGCCAGCAAGCAAGATAACTTTGGTTAGAGGCTTATAATCTGTTAGCTTTTTTTCTTTTAAATACGATTGAGTTCTATAAGCTTCGAAAGAACCTAAAACCACATTTTCGGCTACTAGAGCAGTTGGAGAATCGATTCCTGCATCTTTAATATCGCTTGCAAAAGAATAGTTTGAAACCCCTAAACGTAAAGCTTCGCGCATGGCAGTGCTTCCAACACTAATCATTAAATCGGGAGTAAATTTATTGCGGTCTCCCAATCCGATTAATAGTAATTGTTTGGATGCTAAAGTTCCTTTTGGAGGCGTAATCAATAAAGTTTCAAGAGAATGACCTGTAAATCTGCCGCTTTTGCGTAATTCTGTAATAATGCCTTTTAACGCATCGTCTAAATGCACCATTCCGTTTAAGTTGGCAGGAAGGGCAGGAGGGTTAAAAATATCACCTTCTGTATATTCAAAAACGCAGGCAACTTGCAAGTCAGCTTCTGCTGCAGATGGTCCTTGAACCAATCCGTTTACTGCAATTCCGTCTACTTTCCCCCAAGTTACTGTAGAACCGATTGAAGCTGTTTGTGCAAAAGCATTGTTACTAAGAGAGCCTGCAAATGCTATAATTAGAAGTATTAGATGGGAATATCTAAAACTGTATTTTGAAGTGTTTGTTTTCATTGTTAAGGGTTTAGTGTTGTTGAAATTTTTTAAACACATAGAAACATAGATTTTCTTTACTTTGAAAAAGAGTAGAGAAAGAAACTAGTTTCTAACACATAGTTTGTTGAATGCTTTGTGAGAACTTTGTCAAAGTTTTAAACTTTGACAAAGTTTGTAATGCAAATAGCGCCAGTACATCTTCTATGTGTGTTATTGCAAGTGAAACGCCTTTTTTACGTCTCAAAAACTATGTTTCTATGTGTTAAAAATTAATTTATGTATTTGATTAAAATTTGAATCCAAGACGAGCATTAAAGAAAACCCCGTCTTTTGAGTTCGGAATCATGTCATCGATAAAAGCACCTGTTTTGAAATACTGAATACCGCTGACAATCGAAATATATTTGTTTACGCTATAGGTAAAATTGGCGAGATAGGCAGTTCCGATATATCTTTCGTCAGACTCGCTTCCGCGAAGATTTAGAATTCCGCTTGGCCTATAAACTCCGTCTTGTGTTGAAAATCTCCAGTTTAGAACCACATCGACCTGCATCTTTAGCTGTGGCAATAAATCCATCGTAGCATACGGATGAATATCGATAAGGTTTACTGGTCCAACTTGCGGACTAAAACCAAAATATCCTCCTTTTGGATACAGCGGATTAAATGTTTGAAGATTTCCGTTGCCTTGATTTTTATCTCCTGAGATATAATCGTTTCTAAGATTTATGGTGGGTTTAAATTTTACGTTTTCAAACATATACCCAATATCTACAGAGCCAGTCCAGGCATTGATATTTCCAGAACCAAAAGTTCCGAATTGATAGGCTGCTTCGAGGTTGTAAATAAAACCGCCACCGTATTTCCATAATCTCGAACCGATTGTATGCCTTCTTTCAGGAGCAATTCCTTCTTCAAAAACAGATTCATCTCTTCTGAACCCGAGATAATACAGATCTAGATTTCCTGCTTTTGGAAAAATTATTTTAGAATAGGCTCCCCAAAGGTTAAGCTGTTTAGACATTTTATTATCAAAAACACCGTTATGAACCGTGTCGGCCATGATGGCAAAGGCGTCAACTGATACTCTTGACGAAGTGTACATCAATTTTCCTCCTGTAAAATAAAGTCTCGTATTTGGACCTTCTCTAACAGAAATTAACCTTCCAGAACCATAGTCTAACTCTTGTCTTCCAGCGCGGACGGTTATTTTTTTGTCTTTTTGCTGCCATACATTCACATCTACAAAAAGATTCTGCACATTCAGCTGATCTTCGTCTATACCGCGAGCGCCATTTACACGGCCATCTTCTAGGGCGCTTCTCAATTGGGCAAATATTCTAACGCGTTTTCCTAAATGCACATCGGCATGAAGATCGTAACGCTGGAGTAAGAAATTGTTGTGCCCAATATTGAATCGTCCCCAGTCTTCATTGTTGAAATCAACATATTCATATCTGGCTTCGCCACCAATTGACATGTAAACGTCTTTATCTTGATTTAAGGGAATGAACTTTAATCGTTCGTAAAAGTTTCTGTTTGAATCTTTTAAGAATTCATAATTTTCATCGTAACGGAGCAGCTTAAAATTTTGAGCCGATGCCGTGTTTCCTATCAAAAGAAAAGAAACAATACAAAGGAAAATGATTTTTGATAATATGGATTTTGATGATTCCAACATAATGAAGCGTAAGAGATTTATAATAAAATGAATTAGTCCGATTAGTGTTTCAACATGTTATGTGCGTAGTGAATACCAATTCCGTAAGAACCGCCATATTTTTTCATTAAAGAAGTAACAGGACCGTAAGTTGCTTCGCGTGCCCAGTCTCTTTGAAGTTCTAATAAATATTGAATAGAAGTTACCGGAATTGCTCCAGCTTGTATCATTCTTTGTACAGCACGTTCGTGAGCTTCAGCAGTAACATCACCACAAGCATCTGTAATAATGTACACTTCGTAACCTTCTTCAATTGCAGACAATGCAGGTCCTACGATACAAACGCCTGTCCAAAGTCCAGCAAGCACAATTTTCTTTTTGTTTTTTGCTACGATAGCTTTATAAGCATTTTCGTCTTCCCAAGTATTCATGGTAGTTCTGTCAATGTACCCAGAAGTAGCAATTGGATAAAACTCTTCTAATTCTGGAAAAACAGGTCCAGAAAAGCTTTCTTCTGCAACTGTAGTTACAACTGTTGCTACGTTGAAAATTTTCGATGCTCCAGCAACAATTGCCACATTCGTGCGTAATTCGCTTACTGGAATATTGTGCGTTGCGAAGGCCATTTGTCCTTCAAAATCGATTAATACTAATGCGTGATTATCTGGTGATAATAAGTTAACTGATGGTTTCATACTATTTATTTTTAAGATTTTTAATTGGTTAGGCTAATGAAATACAATAATCATTAGCGATATTTCGTGTTTTTTTTAGATTAGTGCGTAGACAATTTCTTAATCATTTCAGAAGAAATTGAATCTGCATAAATTCCAAAAGCGCTGGTTAAAACACCTTTGATATTGTAGATTTCAGATTTAATCCCGTAGACAATATCTTCATCTCCTGGATCGGTATCTCCTTCAAAACGGAATAGATATTCGATTTTGAATTCTTCTGGTGACATGCTTTGCGTATTGTTATTGTAGCGAATACAGTTAGAATCCAGATTAAAGTTTTCTGTAAAACCTTGTGTACTCAACCATTGCAAAGCTTCTGTAACCGTATCAAAAGAGGGTTGTTGGAAAAAACTCATAATTTGAGAAGATTAAACTACCTGTAAATAAACCTTTACAGGCAGTGGTTATGGATTATTTGATGAAATCTAAAATATCGTTGTTGATCGTTTCTGCCTCTGTTGTAGGCATACCATGAGGAAATCCAGGATAAGAAATTAATTTTCCGTTTTTCAACAATTTTGCAGCTCTTGGTGCTTGACCATAAGGAACGATTTGGTCATCTTCTCCGTGCAATACTAAAACTGGAATATCTAAACTTTTTAAATCCTCTGTAAAATCAGATTCAGAGAATGCTTTAATTCCTTCGTAGTGAGACAATACAGAACCCATCATTCCTTGACGCCACCAATTTGCTTTGATACCTTCTTGAACAGTTTGCCCTTCGCGGTTCCATCCGTAGAAAGGAATAGGGAAGTCGTAGAAATATTGTGCTCTGTTGAATCCTGTTCCTTTTCTGATTTCGTCAAAAACTGACAATGGAACTCCTTCTGGATTAGATTCGTTTTGAATCATTATTGGCGTAACTGCGCTTATGATTACCGCTTTTGCAACACGACCTTTTCCGTATTTTGCAGCGTAACGAATTACTTCACCACCACCTGTTGAGTGCCCAACATGAATAGCATCTTTTAAGTCTAAAGCTTCAGCCAATTCAGCAATATCAGATGCGTAAGTTTCCATGTTATTTCCTTCAGAGGCTTGACTAGAACGACCATGTCCGCGTCTGTCGTGTGCAATAACTCTGTAGCCTTTTTGAAGAAAAAACATCATTTGTGCATCCCAATCGTCACTTGATAAAGGCCATCCGTGGTGAAAAACAATTGGTTGTCCTGTTCCCCAGTCTTTGTAATAAATTTGTGTTCCGTCTTTTACTGTAAATGTGCTCATGATTTTTTGATTTTAGGATTAATTTTATTTTGAAATATTTGAATACTTAATAATTATGTTTAACTTTTTAACAAATGGTTTAGTAGATGTTCAATGTTATGATGTTTCTGATGCAAACTTATTACGGAAAAGCATCTGCATCGATTAACCTAGATTAAGAAGTGAAAAATGATGTTAAAAAATTTAGCTTATCGGAATCTTTCCTAGAGAAATTTGCTTTTTCTTTTCTACAAAAAGCTGGATCTTGACCTGAAAAAGGCTGTAGTTTTGGTCTCATAATGTGTAGCATTTTTAAGTGATTTAGTAGAATGCCATAACAATTGCCAATTAACGTGCCTTATTCGCAGTGTCTTTATTTTAAGGGGTTTGTTTAAAAATGGATGTTTTTTTATTTACGATATTTCGTTATTTTATGAATAGTCCGTTTTTTGTAAATAAAGATTGATCTGTCTTTTATTAAATAAAAAATCAGAATAGTTAAAATAAATACAAAATAGTATGTACTTTTGCGACCAAACTATTTGAACAAGCACTTGAAAAGGTTAATCATCATAGCACTTTCTATTTTACTTATGTCGCCATCTTTTGGCAGCTTGTTTATTTATGCTTCTTTTAAAATCAATCAGAAAGAAATTGCGAAAACAATTTGCGTGCAGCGTAAACAGGCTTTTAACAGTTGTAACGGTCGATGCGAACTTCAAAAAAGCATTAAAAAATATTCTGATAATGAACGAAAAATGCAAGACAGCCTAAAGGACAAATTAGAGCTTGTGTATGTTCAAAATACTGCTGAAATCACTTTTAGCGCAATTCCAGTTATGGAATCAAAAGATAACACTTCAATTTTGTTTGAGAAGAAACCAATCGGTGCTTCTAATCTTACTTTTCATCCTCCTCTCTATACAGTGTAGAGATCACTATTTAAGTTTTAAATTCCAAGTTCCAGATTCCAAATTCAATTATGAATTTTGAATGAATTGGCAGAATTGCTCGAATTAAAAATTCTAAGTTTAGGCTAGGATTATATAATTTATTATTCTAAAAACTGATTTTGATCTTCTTTGTAATTGAAAGGGAAAATTTTCCCGTTTTCATTTACGTTGCCATTCTTTTGGCTCATTCACAGCATTTTGGCCTTTTTTTTTGGTATTCAAAAATTTATGGCAGGCTGCTATATTTTAAACGTTTTTTATAACATCATCAAATGAAATCTTTTAATTTTTGGATAATCGCACTATTGTTTGCGGTTACTTCCTGTACAATTGATAAAACAGATTACGAAGCTGAAATAGGTTCTGAAGTTCCTGAAAATTTAGAATTTAAAGAAGCAACTTCGCTTACAAGCAGTAACTATAAGATTAGTATAGAAGCTCTAAACGGAACTTTTTATAAAGGATATAATGAGCTTCATTTTAAAATTATCAATACTCAAAATAACCAAGAATTGACGACAGCTGCGGTAACTTTTTTACCCATAATAAGTAACGCTGACGGAAGTAAAAGTTCTTGCCCGCATGAGTATAATGTGTTATATGATTCTACCAATAAATACTACAACGGTTACGCTGTTTTTACGGGAGAAAGCACTACAACAGCAAGCTGGAAATTGTACATCAGTTTTACCGCTGATAACCAAAAATATGAGATCAATAAAGATGTTACTGTTCAAAAACAAAGCAATAAAAACCTTAATATGACTGCTTTTGCAGGAAATGATGGCGAGCAATATGTAATTGCCTTGATTTCGCCTCAAAAACCTACAGTTTCAGGAAACGCTTTGGTTGCTGGTGTTTACAAATACAACAAACCAACAACTCCAGCAGGAATTTTTCCAGATCCGTCGCAGTTTTCTTATTCTAAAGTTGTGGGATACACTTTAAAGTTAGATCCTAGAATGCCAGAACCTTCTATGGGAAATCATTCTTCGCCAAATAATAAGGATTTGACACAAGAAAATGATGGTTTGTATCACGGTGTTGTTAATTATACGATGACAGGAAACTGGACCTTAAACTTAATTATGATGAACCAAAACGGTTTAATCGTAAAAGGAACTATCGTTCCAACCGATCATACGCCAGGAGTAGAAGGCGTGAAAAGTGAACTTTATATTGATACTTTATTTTAAAAACATGAAATATATTATAATGCTGCTTTTCTTGGGTTTTTCAGTTACAGCTCAAAATCAGCATGCACATCACGATAGCATAAAAAACTTAGAAGAAGTAACGGTAAAAAACGCGACGAAAAAGAAAATAGAAACCGAGATGAAAATGGCTGTTTCTGTTGATGAATTTTTGTCTTCATCAGATAATATTAGTTTTATAAAACGCGGAGCTTACGCTTGGGAACCTTTATTAAACAACATGAGTACAGAACGTTCTACGGTTACCATTGACGGAATGCATGTTTTTGGCGCGTGTACCGATAAAATGGATCCAATTACGTCTTATGTTGAAAGTAATAATCTGGCGGCAGTAGATATTAAATCGGGTCAGGAGGGAAGCTTGCATGGAGCAACTGTTGCGGGAAGTATTGATTTAAAAAGAAAAAGCACGCCATTTGGACTTCAGAAGAAATGGAATGGAGCGTATCAAACAGGGTTTGAATTTAATAATAAACAGTTTTTCAATTTAGGAAATATTGCTTATTCAGGTACAAAATTTGTGGCCGACGGAAGCATTTCGTATCGTACGGCTGATAATTATTACGACGGAAACAACAACGAAGTAAAGCATTCTCAATACAATAAATTCAATACTTCGTTAGGTTTGGCTTATAAAACCAGCGATTTATCATCGGTTAGATTAGACGCGATTTTTGATGTGGCAAAAGATGTGGGTTATCCTGCTTTGCCAATGGATTTGTGGCTTTCGCGAGCGCTAATTACTTCAGCTTCTTATAAGCAATTGTTCGAAGAAGGTTTGGTTAGAGTAGTGGACACTAAAGTATATTTTAATGCCATTGAGCATTATATGGACGATACAACACGACCAGAAAACTTGGTTCATATGGATATGCCGGGTTGGAGCACAACATACGGATTGGTTTCGAAAGCGAATTTGAAAAAGAATGATTACTCTTCTGAAATTCAGCTAAATGCTTACGATAATTTGTCTATTGCAGAAATGCGCATGTATCCGCAAGATCGTAGCGAAAGAACGATGTTTGCTTACAGCTGGCCCTGGGTTACCACTCGCTATGCAGGACTTTCTATGAATAATTCTTGGGACATTTCTGAAAAAAGCCAAGTGCATTTGGGAGGTTCGTTGGGAGTGAATTACAATTATTCTAAATATGTAGAATTCAATTGGATTTTTCATCCAGGAGCACCTCAGGAAAAAACGAGATTTCTGCCGAGTCTAAATGCGGCATATAACTTAAATATTGATCAGTTTAATTTTTCTGTCGGAACGGGTTATGGCCATAGAGCGCCTTCTGTTTCTGAGGGTTACGGTTATTATATCTATAATAGTTTTGACCGTTATGATTACATTGGAGATCCGAATCTAAAAAATGAAATTTCGTATGAAGGAAATGCTAGTGCAGGTTTTAAAACCGAAAGATTGAGCATTCAAGGAAAAGTCAACTATTTCTATATTCAGAATTATATTATTGGTAAAATCCTAAGCATGGGAAGTCCGATGAATTATCAATCGGTTGGAGTAAAAGGGTATACGTCATTAGATTATGCAACGCTTTTAAATATGTCTGCCAATGTCAGTTACGATATTCTAGAGCATTTGCATTGGAAAGGAACACTTACCTATGCACGCGGAATGGATAATAAAGGAGGAAATCTGCCTTTTATACGTCCGTTAAGCTATTTGACTTCTATTCATTATATGTATAAAAAATTTGGAATCCAGACTTCTGTAAATGGTGATTTTGAACAGATTAATTACAGTCCAGAATATGGAGAAGATCAGACAGCGTCTTATGCCATTTGGAATATTTCTGCCGATTATTCTTTTAAAATAAATAAGGTGAGAAGCACAATACAAATTGGTGCAGAGAACGTATTAAATGCGTATTACAGTACTTATGCTGACTGGGGAAATATACCGAGAATGGGACGTAATATTTTCACGTCTTTAAAATTGAATTTCTAATCTGTTGACTAAAATTAAATTGAAACACATAGAAACATAGTTTTTTTAATGTTGAAAAGAAAATAGAAAATAGAGAATAGAGAATAGAGAATAGAGAATAGAGAATAGAGAATAGAGAATAGAAAGAAACTAGTTTCTAACACATAGTTCTACGACAACGTTTGTCAGGATGACAAAAAAAATGCATAAAAAGGCTAATTACAATTAAAAATGAAAAAAGTTTTTAGTATCACAATGACGATTCTGTTCCTGCTGGTTTCTTTCCAGCAGGCGCTTATCGTGGTGCACTTTAAACTGAATCAAGTTGCTATAGAAAAAGAATTTTGTGTTAACAAAGCTAAGCCAGAACTGCAATGTCATGGTAAATGCCATTTGAAGAAAGAACTTCAAGAATCGGAAAAAAATACCGATTTGGAATTGAGAAGCATTAGCAAAAAGATCGATATTGCTTTAAACACAACATTTGAGTTTCAGGTTCCACTATTAAAAACTATAACCCCCAAGAAAGTGTCAATCTACAAAGAATCGGATCGACTAGAACCTTGCCTTGAAATTTTTGTACCGCCGCCTATTTTATAATCTTCCTTTCGATTTATAAAATACAATACAAAAATTAAAATCATAAAAATGCAAAATTTAAAAAAATACCTTTTATTATCAGTAGCCGCTTTGGCATTTGTTTCATGTTCAAACGATGACGATGCTCCAGTAGCAAACAATGTAACGTTGGAATTCAACAATACGTTTAAAGATAAAACCATTGTTTTGGGAGATGCAACTTCAACATCTGCATCTACAAATACTTCAGCGGTAGGACAAGTGCATCATTTTTCTGAAGTAAAATATGTGATTAGCAATATTCGTCTAATTAAAGATGACGGAAGCGAAGTGCCTTACAATGTAAATGATTTAGATAAAGGTGCAACGGTAATCGATCAGGCAAAAGCGGCATCATTAAGCTATGTTTTGAGCAATGTGCCTTCTGCCTCATACAAGCAGATTAAATTTGGATTGGGTATTAAAACAGAACAAAATACGCTAGACCAAACAAGATTTCCTAAGTTTTATGCAGCAGCTGGTGCCAACGATACAGCAATGATGTGGGAATGGGGAACAGGATATCGTTTTACAAAAGTTGAAGGTTTTTATGATACAGACAATAAAGCCCTATCTATTCATACAGGAAGCACTGTTGCAGGAGAAGAAGGAGCGTATAAGCAAGGTGTAAATGCGTATAGAGATATTACGCTAAACCTTACTGCAAATGCAATTGTGGGTAAAAATGCTCCGAAAATCAAAATTAAAGCTGATTTCGACAAATTATTGAGCGGAAAAATCAATACGATTACGTTGTCTACAGGAACAGGAATGGGCGATAATGCAACTCCAAATGTTCATACTGCAGCGCAAATGGTAAAATTTGTAGATAATTTAGGAGGAAACGGAACAAACGATATTACAGGAATGTTTTCTGTAACTAGTGTAGAAAACTAAATTAACTCTTAGGTTTTGAAGATTAATTGCCTCCATCTTTAGATGGAGGTAAATAAAATTTGCGCAAATAAGACTTTAGCCTAAATACGCTAGTTTGGCTAAAGCCTAGCTAATTTACATTTCTAAAATCCCCTAGTTAAAACTAGGGGCTATTGGAAAACTTTAATCAAGCAAAAATCAAATTTAATCTGCTAAAATCTTTTTTAATCTGCGTGAAATATTTTTGCGAATAGATTTTTTCACGCAGATTAAAAAGGATTAAAGCAGATTTATACAGATTAAATTTAATCTAAATGTTGTAAAAATATTTCAGAGCCGTCTGAAATTTTAAAAGACGGCTCTATTTTAAAATTCATTAAAATGAAAAAAATAGTTGGCTTTATCGTAATGGTACTCTTTTTCACTTCTTGTAGCAGTAGTGATTCCGATGAAACTTATTTTGATAATCCTGAGCTTTCATTGCCTATTCCGACTGATTTTCCAGAGATAAACAGTTATGTGAGTTTGAACAAGCCCACAAAATATGGTGCAGAATTGGGCGAAAAGCTTTTCTCAGATAAAAGATTTAGTAAAGACAATACCATTTCGTGCTCAAGCTGTCATATTCAAGCGAATGCTTTTGCAGATCATAATGCGCGAGCTATTGGAATTGAAGGAAGAGTGGGACTTAGAAATGCGCCACCGCTTCAGAATTTGATGTTTTTAAAATTCTTTAATTGGGATGGAAGCAGATTACAATTAGAAACTCAGCCTTTGGTTCCTATTATAACTCACGAAGAAATGGATTCTTCAATTCTAGAAGTTATCGGGAAAATTAAAGAAGATGCTTCGTATAAAGAGATGTTCAAAAAAGCATTTGGAGATCAAGAAATTACACCAGATAGAATTTATAAAAGTATTGCTCAGTTCGAATACACCTTGATTTCTGCTAATAGCAAATACGATAAAGTAAAACGAAAAGAAGGGCAAACGTTTACAGAAAGCGAAGCGGCAGGTTATGCCACATTTCAGCAGAAATGCGCCAGCTGCCATAGCACCGAATTGTTTACAGATCAGAGTTTTAGAAATATTGGATTTCCTTTAAACACAGATTCTAATGAGGCAGGGCGAGGCAGAGTTACCGGAGTTCCGTCTGATTTTATGAGTTTTAGAGTTCCGAGTTTAAGAAATGTTGAATATACAGCCCCTTACGGAAGTTTTGGTCAGTTTGCGACTTTAAGAGCTGTTTTGGATTATTTTGATAATGGAGTCTTGAGTGCAGAGAATCTAGATCCTATTTTTAAAAATAATGGCAATAGAATTCCGCTTACAGAACAAGAAAAAGAGAATCTTCTTGCATTTATGAAAACCCTGAGCGACAAAGGTTTTACAGGAAATTAGTTTGAAAAGTATTGATTTTACTGATGTTTTGCATTTCTTTTTTAAAAAGACAAAGATGTTTATAATATGTTGATAAATAATACGTTCCGAACTGTGTTAAAATCTGATTTCGATAGATTAAATGTTTTAAATTTATAACTGAATGATAGTTAATTATTTAAAAATTTTTGAATATGGAAAGAGCTATAAAATTACAGGTTCGCAAAGAACTTGACGGAAAACAAGAAGTAAACATTATTAAACTAAAAGGGAGTTTAATAACCAAAGGCTACACAGAAATTATCCATATTAGCGACAAGGATGATGAATTCTACATTAATTCTTTTGCAACTAAAACAGAAGCAAGTAAAGAAGTAAAAGAATTTATTTTGGATTTTATAAACAAAGAAAATTTAAGCAATACAATCAGCGTTCTAGCATAAGAGATAGAATCGCAGGATTGTAATGCTTAAATTATAATACTTAATAAGTAGCTTTTAGTTTAAATTGCATTTGTAAAACTTGTATTTTGATCCAGATAAAGATGCTGATCTTTTAAAATTTCATCTGGTTTCTCGTCCCAATCTCCCCAATCTCCTACATAAGTTTTACGAAATATTAATTCATTATTATCACCATCACAAACCAAAGTTCGGTCTGTACAGGTTTTATTGTTTGGACTGAAATTTATTTGTGTATTTTTCATGGCGCAAGTATTTAATTGTTTGTAAATGAGATCATAAAATTAAAAAGATCAAGTCAGATTTAGTTATAAAATAATATTAAATTATTGTTTAATTTACATGTATATGACTGAAAAATAACTCTATACAAAAAATGCTAAACAATAGGTTTAGCATTTTTTATTGATCTCCAATTTATATTCTTTGCTCTTTATTCTTCACTCCTTTTAGAACATCTCCCTCGAGGTTCATCTCCTTCAAGAAGTATAATATCAGAATGTAAAAACTGAGCCGCATCTGCAGAGCCTTGTACTTTTGTCGCGCTGCGTTCGAGCATTTCAGATTCAAAATCGTTTAAAACACATTCTCTCAATCCTCTTTCTTTCCATTTGGACTTAGCGTTACAGCCTTTCGAAATTTTTCGAGCCAATTTTAAAGCATCCAACAAAGCCTGATTGGCACCTTGACCTTTAAACGGACTCATGGGATGCGCGGCATCGCCAATTAAAGTAATATTCTGATTCTTTTCTAATAATTCTGAACTCAACAACTCGCGATCATAAACCGGATATCCAGAAATTAGATTTTCCTGTGTTGCCTGCAAAATCTGAGGAATAGGAGTATGCCATTGCGTTCTTCGGCAGGCTTCCTCTTTCAAGGCTTGTGGTCCTTTTGCACTTAGTTCTCTGGCTTCTTCTTCAGACATCGGAAAACTCAATTGCCACATAACAGAATCTGCAGTATAAGGCATTATATAAATACGTTCATTTCCGTTGGCAGTCTGAAATATCGTTGCACCATCTAGTAAATCACTCGAAAACCCTTCGAGCGAACTTAACGGACAAATTCCTAAGATTACAATGCAATCCAAATAACGGAGTGGTGTTGCCTCTTCGCCAATTATTAGTTTTCTCACGGCACTGCGAATACCATCGGCACCGACAACAAGATCGGCTTTTGCGGTTTTTATTTCGCCGTTTACCTGAAAACTTAACTCTACACCATTTTCAGATGCTGTAAAATCTATTAATTGATGTCCCCATTGGATAGTATTATTTCCTCCAAGTTGTTCTAATAAAGCTAAACGAAGCGATTGTCTTGCGATATGTATGTTGGTGCGTTTTGTAGGCGTTTTAATTGCGGTTTCCAGCCATTTTCTGGTTCCCCATTCGCCTAATATTTTTCCTTCAGTATTGTGTACAATATGCTTGGTAGAAATTACACCTCCTAAAGAAGTAATTCCTAACCCTTTCATGGCTTTACTGGCTTGCTGTAACGTAAGTCCATAACCTTGAGAGCGGGCATCAAAGTCGCTGTCTCTTTCATAAATGGTAAACGGAATACCGCGATGCAAACAGGCTACCGCTAGAGCAACTCCGCCAATACCTGCGCCAATAATGGCAACATGCGGTTTTGTGAGATCGGGTTCAAGATAGTTTTCAGATAGCATTAATCCAGACCCAGAACAATTTGTGCACAAATGCAAATGTGCCTTAGGACGTATCGGAGCAGTATTAATCTGCTTGTTCTCATATAAAGCCAATTCCGTTTTATAAAGGCGTTGTGCTTTTTTACTGAGTCCGCGATTTATTTTACCTTGTCCCTGGCATTCATGGCATATAGTCCACATATTCTGTTGTATAACTTACTTTGAGTATTGAGGGAGCAAAGTTACGTCAACTAAAGCATTTAAACTACTGATTTTCAAAGCTAAAGTGTTTTTATTATTAAGCAAGTATTTTGTTGAAAATCAGTAGATTATATTTTGTTCCTTTTTTAATTTGATTCTATGAAGTTGTCAATATAACGAGTAACCATTTCAGGGTATTGATGATGAGGACCATGACCTGTTTGAGCAATCGTAATTAAGGTCGCTGTTGGCAGTTTTTGGTTAAGTTCGAACCAGTTTTCTGGCGGAAAACAAACTTCGTGATTGGCAGAAATAATCAATATAGGAATATTTGTCTTCATTAATTTTTCTCTGGCTTTATACGGATCATTCCAATAATCATCATGAGATTTACCATAATACTCCCAAAGTTCTGGTCTTACTTTTGGGTCTTTATCTTTTCTTTTATTTATTCTGTTATGACTTTCTATTGCCGCATTTCGGCTTATTTCAGAGGCAGGTTCAAAGAATAATATGGTTTCATGTTCGATTGTATATTCTGGAATATAAGCTGTTTTAACAAAAATTTCTTCCAAAGGATGATTGACTTTTCCTGGAGGTTTAGTTCCAATTAAAATGGTATGAGTAATTCGATTTGAAAATTCTGTTGTTGCAACTTGTGCAGCCCAGCCGCCTAATGACCATCCGCCCAAAATGAATTTATCAATTTTTAGTGTATCAGCTAGATCAATGGCATCTTTTCCGAAACCTAAAATAGTTTCATGAGGAGTTCCTGTTGAAGAAGCCAATCCTTTGTAATTGAAAATAATAACTTGATATTTTTGCGCTAAATTATCTAAAAATGCAGGATCCCAATCATCTAGATTTCCGCGGAATCTGTTGCAGAGAATGATGGGTAAACCTTCGCCAATAATTCTATACGCTATTTTATAATCTTGAATTGAAGCAAATTTAGTTTCAGATTGATCTGCCTTGATCAAAGTATTTTCTTTTTCCATTGTACTAAAATTAAAGTTTTATAATTGTTTTTGATTTCCTTTGTCTTAACTCCAAGTACCAGACAACGCTTTTTTCTCAATGTTTACTGCAAACAAAGGAGTTTCTTCTTTATTATGTACCTCCAAATTATCTTTCATGCCAATACGGATGGACTCTAAATCTGAAATGCCAGCCTCTTTAAGTAATTGAAGAAAATGTTCGGTAAGTGAAATCACAACATGATTGGAGAGTTCGCAAGAGGAATCGGATCGTTTCCTAACTTTCAATTCCCACTTAATTATCAAAGTGGTTCGGCCAAGAGGCGATAAAGAATCTGAAACTGAATTTACAGCGCAGTGATCCCTTTCAGAAATGTATTCAACATAATGCTGAATTAATAAATTCCCAGCTATCTGTTCTACATTTATAGATATTCTGCGTCCATCTTCTGCTACTGAATTTCCTGCTGCAATATGCGAAGCAGAACATTCCTGATATTCTTTATCCTGTAAAGTAAAAAGCCATTCGGTCAAATTAATAGTTTCCATAGGTGCATTAATTATAGCAGTTGCAGTGCTTTCTGTAAAAGATTCCATCGTTTAGGAATTAATATTATCTATAAATTCATCTGTAGAAGAAAGAACATGTCCGTAATTCGGAAAATTAGTTTCGACCGTTGCTTTGATTTCTTCCCAATTAAAAGCCCCAATTCCGTCTTTTATCAAGGTAACGTGATAACCCAATTCAACACCAAATCTTGCGGTCGAATCGATGCAGGTATTGGCTCTCATGCCAGCAAGAACAATCTGGTCAATGTCATGCTGACGCAAAAGAAAATCCAAATCGGTGTTGGCAAAACCGCTCGCAGTCCAATGATTTTGAGCAATAAGATCGCCTTCCTGCATAATAAGATCGGGATGAAATTCAGCTCCCCAAGAATCTTTTTCAAACAGAGAAATACTTTTGCTCCCCAAATGAGAAGGCGCCATAAATTTCCAATTTAGATAATCTCTTATTTGCGTATGGCGGTGTGGAGCATAGATAATTTGGATTTTCTTTTCTCTCGCAGCCGTTAATAGCTTTTTTATATTACTGACCACATGATTTCCTTCAACGGTTTCTTTTGTTACAGGATATAATTTTCCTCCTTCAGAAAGAAAATCATTAAAAGGATCAATAATAATGATGGCGGTTTTTTGAAGTTGATATAAGCTCATGATTTTAAAATTTAATTTAAGTTGCTGTATTCTAATAATATGCCAGTTATAGTTTTGTTGTATTTATTGCCTTTTAGAAAAAATAGAAAAGATAGGAAACAGCGATATTTAGCAGATTTTCGAAATACAGTAAATAGGTATGAGATAAAATAGCGGGCAGTTTTATTTTATAATTTTTAAAAATGATTATATAAGCCAAGCCATTGTATTTGAGCTAATTTTAATAATCATTTAAAAACTAGGAATTATGGAGAAGAATAATCAAACCCAGAAAAACCCAAATCCTAAACAACAGGGTGGAGGAGATCATCGAAACGATACGAGAAAACATCAATATAAAGATCATGACGAAGTTTTGACAAATGATGAAAACTATGATGTTGACACGAAAAAGTTTAAAGGCACAGAACCTGAACTCGATGATAAATTGAATAACGAAGAAAAAAAATAATACCGAAACGTCTCAAAGTTTATTTGAGACGTTTTTTTTGCGCTCAGAAAACACTTTTTTTTAATAGATAAAAAGTAAAGAAGTAAAAGTATGGTTGGATTTTTATAGATTTGTAAAATTCTAATACAGTTTTTCAAAAAATAATTGAGAAATAATATATAATAAGGCATGAAATCGGTTACTTCATTTTTTTTACTTCTAATGTTTGTTTGTTCAAGTTCGTATTCGCAATTGAGTTCAGACAAAATATTTGAAAGTTTTAAGCAAGGTGAACGTACAAATTGTTCATCGATAGCATTTATTAAAGCTTCTTTAAATGTGTACGGATTGGATAATCTATTTGAAAGCGAAAAACTACACAATAATTCTTATAGGATTACGCTAAAAAACAATGCAACCTTTAATTTGGATAGCAGCGAAGTTACTAAAGCTAGAAAATCTGCAGGTTTTGTTTATATTAAAGATAATTGCGACAGCGAAAAAATACGTGATTATGCTATTTTAACGTATGCTGTTATGGCAAAATACATGCAGATTATCGATAAAGAACCCACTTTTGAGAAAGCCTTAGAAGAATTGGAAGAAGGCACTGTATACACTCCAACCATCTACAAATATTTAGGGTTTAAATTAGGCAAACAAATTCAGAAATTAAAAAGAGAATCTGGAAGCGAATATTGCGGAGTCGTGGCTTGGTCAAAAGCTCATGCTGTTTTTGTCTGCGAAGATTTTATGGATTACTACGGAAACAAGAAAAGCATTTGGATTAAATATCCAGGACGTTTTAGAATCATTAAGTCTTAAAAAAGAACGATTGGAATATCGTAATTTGTAGGCGTTTTATTTCTATTTTGCTAATAACATTAAAAGATTATTATAATTTTAGTAAAAAGGACTTCTAAAAATTGCATTTTAAGTTAATTTATATATTTTTGTTTTTATTCAAGAACCAAATCTATTAAGAAAATGAAGAGTAAAATTATTTTATTATGTGCACTTTTCTTCTTGACGACTGCCGCTGTTTCTGCACAGGCAAAAAACGCACCAAGAAGTATCATTAGTACAACAGCTTTAATCCGTAAATACCACGATCAAAAAGAATTAAGCGGTATGCAAAAAGGAGAGCTTTTAGAATTGTACATTGAACGTATTAAAGTTTTAGTAAAAACACTTCCTTACATTGCTTTGGTTACTAAACCAGGTGTTACAATGGCAGATCTAGGTATTCCTGATACGGCTGACAACAAAAAAATCTTAGATGGTCAGGCGTTAGGTACAACTAGTTTCTTAGATACTACAGTAGAGTTTCAAAGAAAAATGATGCCTTACTCAGATAAAGGAAATCTTATTGCAGCCATTTTATTTTATGAAACGACATTGAAATCCCTACACGAATTCAACGAGCTATAATAAGTTAGAAATACAAAAAATAGAAACTCCAAGGTCTTATGATCTTGGAGTTTTTTTTTGGTTTAAACTTTCCTGAATTGGAATTTAAAATAGCCAGAAAAGGGTTTCTAATTTTAAGATTTTAGTACAATTCTTATAAAACCATAAAAACGCCTATTTTTTATAACTTATTTGTTTTTAGTTATTTATGCTCGTCTGTTTAAAAAGGTTAACATTTTTTTTGCAAAAAGTTTAATTAAAATTTGGGGAATACTATTTTTAATTTACTTTTGTTCTATCAAATTAGTAGAGTTTAAAATATAAGTTAAAAGCCAGAGATTAGAACCACGATATTTCATTCCAAAATAAGCAAAAAGCATTCGGCAGTTTTCGTCCTTATGCATTCTACGGTTAAAAGTCCTCTTTTTTAATTCATTATAAATTTTAAGAAGTACAACAATCCCGAATAGGGGTTAAAATTTTATAGGCCAATTTAAAAGAATAGTAATCCAAAAAAAAAAAGTAAAAATGAAAAAACGAATGTGTTGCAGATAAAAAGAAAAAACCATTTCTGTTGCAGCAGAAATGGTAGAAGCTTAAAAAGAAATTGTCATCTCTAAAAGGGAAAGCTAGAATAGCACAAAGCGCTCTAAGCTCGCCTTATTTATTAAACTAAAACAAAGTAATGAAAATAAAATTAAAAAGATATGCTTGGCTATGTATTTTCTTGATTTCCATAGGAGTTAAAGCTCAAGAAACAAAGCCACTAATTCAGTCTAAACTGGAAGGAACAGTTGTCGATGCCGTTACAAAAGAGCCTATTATTGGGGCTTCGGTAACGATTCAAGGAACTACACATGGTGTTATTACAGATACAGATGGAAAATTTTATTTCCAAACAGGACAAAAATTCCCTTATGTACTTTTAGTTAGTTATTTAGGATATAAAAAACAAGAAGTTGTAGTAAACAAAAACGATATTACGATCGATCTTACCGAAGAACAAAACGCTTTATCTGAAGTTGTGGTTACAGCACTTGGGATTTCAAAAGAAAAGAAATCTTTAGGATATACAACTCAATCAGTAAAAGGAAAAGAATTGGCGACTACAAAAGAAACCAACTTCTTGAATGCTCTTTCTGGTAAAGTAGCAGGTGTGCGTATTACCAATTCGCAAGGAGATATGGGATCTTCTCGTATTGTTATTCGTGGAGAAACCTCTATTGCAGGAAACAACCAACCGCTTTTTGTGGTAGACGGTGTTCCTGTAGATAACTCACAATTGAATTTTGGTGGGGCTACTCGTGATTTCAGAAATGCAATTGCCGATTTGAATCCGCAGGATATTGAAACTTTGACTGTTTTAAAAGGGCCAAATGCTGCTGCTCTTTACGGATCGCGTGCTGCTCATGGTGTTGTACTTATTACAACAAAATCAGGAAAAGGACAAAAAGGAGGATTTGGTGTTACTTTTAATACAGGTCTAACTGTTTCTCAAGTGGCTACTTTGCCTTCTTTCCAGAACACTTTTGGACAAGGTTCTAACGGAAGATTTAGCTACGTAGACGGAAAAGGTGGAGGAGTTAATGATGGTGTTGATGAAAGCTGGGGACCAAGAATGGACGGACGCCTTATCCCACAATTTTATTCTAAAGGAGAAGCAGTTCCTTTTATTGCGCATCCAAATAACGTAAAAGATTTCTTCAACACAGGACTTACTTACGATAATAGTGTTTCTATTGCAAAAGCTAACGACAAATCAGATTTCCGTTTAGGTGTAAACAATCAAAAACAGCTTGGAACTGTACCAAACAGTGAAATCAACAAAACCAACTTTTCTATCAATACTAATTATCAGATTTCTGAAAGTGTAAAAGTTGGGGTTAATGCCAATTATATCGCTACAAATGCCCCTCAATTGCCAGGTGGTCCATCTGGTGGTCGTGCGGCTGGTGTAATGCTTCAGTTTCTTTGGTTCGGACGTCAGGTTGATATTAATGAATTGGAAAAAGATAGAAATACCAACTGGAATAACAGCTATTACAGTAACCCATATTGGAATGCCTATTACAATACAACAAGCCAACAGCGTAACCGTTTAATTGGAGATATCCATTTAGACGCGAAATTGGCTGAAGGATTAAACTTCAGATTCCGTACAGGAGTTGATTATTATAACGATAGAAGAAAATATACTATTAAATATGGTACAAATGGAACTCCTTTCGGATCGTACGCAGAAGATGCTTACACTGTAAATGAGCAAAATACCGAGGGTATATTTCAATATACAAAACAGCTTAATGATGATTTTACTGTAGATGCACTTGCGGGATTCAACATTCGTAACCATAGCGATGCCAACAACTATCAGAAAGCGCCACGTTTAGCAGTTCCAGATTTGTATACTTTAACAAACTCTAGAGATCCGTTAACATCATCAAACTCATTATCTAGATTGAGAGTTTACAGTGCTTATGCTTCTGCTCAGTTTGGATTTAGAAATTATGCTTTCTTGAACGTTACGGCTCGTAATGACTGGTCTTCTACATTACCAAGCAGCAACCGTTCTTATTTCTACCCATCTATTAACGGTAGTGTGGTTTTAACAGATGCATTAAATATTAA
>Ga0308157_10000914_pt1 | contig 74603 bp, 69 predicted proteins | sample PhyBR1_FD_201035 | JGI IMG/M metagenome (GOLD analysis project Ga0308157, IMG submission 201035) | Phyllosphere microbial communities from UC Gill Tract Community Farm, Albany, California, United States - DLSLB.R1 | ecosystem: Host-associated > Plants > Phyllosphere > Unclassified | place: USA...
CGGAAGCTAAGGCCCATTGCGCCGATGGTACTGCACTCGTGAGGGTGTGGGAGAGTAGGTCACCGCCGGACTTAACTTAATGTGGTTTGAGGCCCTGACACAGTGTGTCGGGGCCTCACCTGTTTAAGCCGTCCGCGCATCAGCGGCACTGACGCTCTTTTTCGTCGGGGAACTGGTTACAGTGTGTAGTAGATAAAACGAGATCTGCTATTTAGGGGGAGCCCCGCCTTGACCACCGAGACAACGAGCCCGCTGCGCTACCGAGACGATTCGATTCGTCCCCAGGATGATCTTTACCGGCACAGCAACGGCAAGTGGTTCGAAACCGCCACTATCCCAGGTGATCAGGGAATCTACGGCTCATTCATGGAGCTTCGCGATCAGGCAGAAGACGCCGTTCACGCGATCATCAAGGAAGCGGTCCAGTCCTACGAATCCGGTTCGGCCACCGACGGAGCAACCCAGCGTATTGCTCAGCTTTATGGCTCGTTCATGAATGAAGCAGTCATCGAAGAACGCGGTGCGACACCGGTTGCCGGCTTCTTGGAAGCCATCTCGGATATCCAGAGCACCGACCAACTGCTCGAGGTCACCGGCTCATTCCACCGCAAGGGCATCAGCGGATTCTTGGACATCGGTGCCAGCAATGATGCGGGCAATCCAGACCGCAACCTCCTGACCTTCCTGCAGGGCGGACTTGGCCTGCCCGATGAGTCCTACTATCGCGAGGAGCAGTTCGCTGAAACCCTTGCCGACTATCAGGAGCACCTGAACCGCCTGCTGACCCTGGGCGCCATCGCTGATGCCCAGGCTGCAGCCGCAAGTGTTGTAGACCTCGAGAAGGCCATCGCCTCACACCACTGGGACCGCGTCAAGGTTCGCGATGCCCAGGCACGCTACAACCTGATGACAGGTGCTGATCTCTTCGAGTTGTTCGCTGGCCTGAAAACTTGGCTGGCTGGAGCATGCATTGAAGAGAAGTACTACCAGGAAGTTGTCGTCTGGCAGCCAAGCTACCTGCAGGGCCTCGCGGAGCTGTTCGACAGCCAGCCGCTGGAAGCATGGAAGAACTGGCTGCGCGTGCAAGTGCTGCGTTCCTTTGCCCCGTATCTGTCCAGCGATTTCGTCAATGAGAATTTCTCCTTCTACTCTGCCAAGCTCGGCGGTGTTGAGCAGATCAAGGACCGCTGGAAGCGTGCCGTCGCCTTCACCGAAGGTGCGGTTGGCGAGGATATCGGCCAGCTCTACGTAGCCAAGAACTTCTCCGCCGATGCCAAGAGCGCAATGGACGCATTGGTTCAGCGCCTTATCGAGGCCTACCGCATCTCCATCAGCGAGTTGTCGTGGATGAGCCCTGAAACCATTGAGAAGGCGCTCGAGAAGCTCTCGCAGTTCCGCCCGAAAATCGGCTACCCGAACGAGTGGATCGATTACTCCAGCATCACCACCGATCAGCACGACGTCATTGCGAACCTGGCCTCGGCCAATGAATTCGAGTTCCGTCGTGAACTGAAGAAGATCGACGACGGCGTGGACCGGGAGCTGTGGTTCATGTACCCGCAGACCGTCAACGCCTACTACCACCCGCTGCTGAACGAAATTGCGTTCCCTGCGGCGATCCTGCGCCTGCCATTCTTCGACGTCAACCGCGACGTCGCTTCCAACTTCGGCGCCATTGGCGCGGTCATCGGCCACGAAATCGGCCACGGCTTCGATGACCAGGGCTCGCAGTTCGACGGCACCGGCCAGCTGCGCAACTGGTGGACCGATGAGGACCGCGCTTCCTTCGAGAAGCTCACCGGCAAACTGGTAGACCAGTACAACGCGCTCTCGCCCACGGAAGCTCCAGACCACAAGGTCAACGGCGCGCTCACCTTGGGCGAGAACATTGGCGACCTGGGCGGCCTGGGCATCGCCTACAAGGCGTACAAGCTCGAGCTGGCTGCGCGCGGAATCGAAGAGGACGAGGTCATCGATGGCATCACCGGCGACCAGCGCTTCTTCTACGCATGGGCCGAATGCTGGCGCACGCTGATCCGCCCGGAAACCGCAGTAGTCCGAGTGACCACCGACCCGCACGCGCCAGGTGAATTCCGTTGCAACCAGGTTCCGAAGAACCTCGCTGCCTTCCACGAAGCCTTCGGCACCAAGCCGGGGGATGGCATGTGGCTGGATCCAGAACAGCGCGTTGAGATCTGGTAAACCAGCAGGACGCTAGGCCAGGGCACCGGAAAGCCAGCTTTCCGGTGCCCTGGCCTGTATCTGCCCGGACTTCGGGGTGTAAGTCTGATCATGATGGGCTTTATCCGCGCGCAATGACACGTAGAATGGACTATTGTGACTTCCGAAAATAATTCCGCACAGCCCATTGATCCCAACGACCAGCGACAGGTCCGCACTGATAAGCGCAACCAGTTCCTGGCCAAGGGTGAGGAAGCCTACCCTGTGGGTGTGGCCCGCACCCACTCACTGCTGGAAATCCGCGACAAGTACGCGCACCTCGAAGCCGGCGAAGAAACCGATGATGTCGTAGGCGTTGCCGGCCGTATTGTTTTCATGCGCAACACCGGCAAGCTGTGCTTCGCCACCTTGCAGGAGGGCGGCCCCAAGGGCGAGGGCGTGCGCCTTCAGGTAATGCTGTCGCTGGCCAACGTCGGCGAAGAGCGCCTGGCGCAGTGGAAGTCCCTGGTTGACCTCGGCGACCACGTATTGGTTAGCGGCAAGGTCATCTCTTCGCGCCGCGGCGAGCTGTCCATCATGGCCGACACCTTCGAAATGGCCTCCAAGGCACTGCGTCCATTGCCAGTGCTGCATGCCGACTTGAACGAGGAAACACGCGTCCGCCAGCGCTACGCAGATTTGATCGTGCGCAACGAAGCCCGCGAGATGGTCTACAAGCGTGCCGCTATCGTCCGCGCCGTGCGCAACACCCTGGAGAACCACAGCTACGTTGAGGTTGAAACCCCAATGCTGCAGCTGGTCCACGGTGGCGCTTCGGCTCGACCATTCAAGACCCACCTGAACGCCTTTGACCAGGAAATGACCCTGCGCATCGCTACCGAGCTGTACCTCAAGCGCTGTGTTGTCGGCGGCGTGGACCGCGTATTCGAAGTCGGACGCATCTTCCGCAACGAAGGCGTGGACTCGACCCACTCGCCGGAATTCACCACCCTCGAATGCTATGAGGCCTACGCCGACCAGTACGTGATGGCCGAGCGCATGAAGGAGATCATCCTCAACGCCGCCGACGCCATTGGCGCAGGCCGTACCATCGAGACCCCTCGAGGCACCGCGAACCTGGACGGCGAATGGCGCTGGTTGAGCGTCTACCCTGGCCTGTCCGAGGCCGTCGGCTTGGAAATCACCCCGGAAACCGACGCTTCGGTGCTGCGTGAGGTTGCGGCCAAGCACGAAGTGAAGATCGATCCGGCTTGGAGCGCCCAGAAGCTGGTTATCGAGCTCTTCGGCGAAATCGTCGAGCCTACCTTGATCGACCCGACCTTCGTCTGTGACTACCCGCCGCTGGCTCAGCCTTTGGCTCGTCCGCACCGTTCGAAGCCAGGGGTTATCGAGGCATGGGACTTGATCATCGGCGGCATGGAGCGCGGTACCGCGTTCTCCGAGCTCATCGACCCTGTCATTCAGCGCGAACGCCTGACCGAGCAGTCCCTGCTGGCCGCCGGCGGCGATCCTGAGGCAATGCAGCTGGATGAAGACTTCCTGCGTGCCTTGGAATACGGCGCCCCGCCAATGGGTGGCATCGGTTTGGGCATCGACCGTTTGGTGATGTTGTTTACCAACGTCGGCATCCGCGAAACCATTCTCTTCCCACTGCTTAAGCCGGAGGCATAGAAATGCCATATATCGAGGCAATTGTTCCGACTATCTGTCTGGCGCTGCTTTTTTGGTACGTGATGAAAGCTATTACAAACGCGGACCGAAAAGAACGCCAGGCGGAAGCGGAAGCGGATGCGCTTATTCAAAATCGTCCGGATTCCAATAATCCGGCGAACGAGAATTAGGCTATTCCTGAAAGAACCTTGTGAATTCTTGTGATAATTAGAATTCTCAGTTGCCATTTGTATAAGCTTGAACACTGAAAAGGACTGGTGGGTCTAAACCAGATAGTCCAGCACATTCAAGCTCGGAGGAATCCTCAGATGGCACGTCAGGTTCAAATTGCCCTGATTGATGATATTGATGGTAGCGAAGCAACCGAATCAATTGCTTTTAGTGTTGCTGGCCAGCACTTCGAAATTGATTTGAATGACGAGCATGCTGCACAATTCCACGCGGCTATTGAACCGTATGTAGAAGCTGCGCGTTCGTCGAAGCAGACTGCAACCAGCGAAGCTCCAGCTATTCGCGCCTGGGCAAAAGAGAATAATATTAAGGTCAACGCCCGCGGGCGCCTTAATGCAGAAGTTGTAGATGCCTACAATGCTGCAATGCGCAAAGGCGGTCGCAACCGCACGAAGTAATTCATTCGGTTGCAGATAGACTTCAAATGAGTCGGCACATTCTATGTGCCGACTCATTCTCTTATAACGGCGACCGTGATATATCCATTTAATTTGGTTGAAGATAATAGTGTTTGTGCAATAACTAAAATGCATTCGCTCCCGTTTCCCGGAGCCGGTAATCAGGGCTGACGCAACTGATCGGGTTATCCCCGTGGCGAACAAGGGCGAATTGAAGGCGCTAGATGCGTAGCATCGAATTATTGGTAAGCAAGGAGTGTGCCGAAGATGTTTGAGAGATTTACCGACCGTGCCCGTCGAGTTGTCGTGCTCGCCCAAGAAGAGGCGCGCATGCTCAACCACAATTACATCGGCACCGAGCACCTGCTGCTCGGCCTAATCCACGAAGGTGACGGTGTAGCCGCAAAAGCGCTCGAGTCGCTGAATATTTCGCTGGGTGCCGTACGTGAGCAGGTTCAGGAGATTATCGGCAAGGGCCAGCAGGCGCCTTCCGGTCATATCCCGTTCACTCCTCGCGCCAAGAAGGTCTTGGAATTGTCGCTGCGCGAAGCATTGCAGCTGGGACATAACTACATTGGGACCGAGCACATCCTGCTCGGCCTGATCCGCGAAGGTGAGGGCGTAGCCGCACAGGTGCTCGTGAAGCTGGGCGCTGACCTCGGCCGCGTGCGCCAGCAGGTCATCCAGCTGCTCTCGGGCTACCAGGGTGGCAAGGAAACCGCCGCAGCTGGTGTCAGCTCGGGCGGCCAGCAGGAAGGCACCCCGGCAGGTTCGGCAGTGCTGGACCAGTTCGGCCGCAACCTCACCGCCGCTGCCCGCGAAGGCAAGCTTGATCCGGTGATCGGCCGCGAGCACGAGATGGAACGCGTCATGCAGGTCCTCTCGCGCCGTACCAAGAACAACCCTGTTCTCATCGGTGAACCTGGTGTTGGTAAGACCGCCGTCGTAGAGGGCCTGGCCCAGTCGATCGTTCGCGGTGACGTGCCGGAAACCATCAAGGACAAGCAGCTTTACACCTTGGACCTCGGTTCCCTGGTGGCAGGTTCGCGCTACCGCGGTGACTTCGAAGAGCGCCTGAAGAAGGTCCTCAAGGAGATCCGCACCCGTGGCGATATCATCCTGTTCATCGACGAGATCCACACCCTGGTGGGTGCAGGTGCCGCCGAGGGTGCTATCGATGCTGCATCGATCCTCAAGCCTATGTTGGCTCGTGGCGAACTGCAGACCATCGGTGCCACCACCTTGGACGAGTACCGCAAGAACATCGAGAAGGACGCTGCGCTCGAGCGCCGCTTCCAGCCGATCCAGGTCAAGGAGCCAACCGTCGAGCTGACCACGCAGATCCTGCGTGGCCTGCGTGACCGCTACGAGGCACACCACCGCGTGACCATCACCGATGGCGCGCTGCAGGCTGCCGCAACGCTGGCCCACCGCTACATCTCCGATCGCTTCCTGCCGGACAAGGCAGTGGACCTGATCGATGAAGCCGGCGCCCGCCTGCGCATCCAGCGCATGACCGCACCTCCTGCCCTGAAGGAAATGGACGAGGAGATCGCGACCGTACGCCTGGAGAAGGAAGCCGCGATCGACGCCCAGGACTTCGAAGGTGCAGCCTCGCTGCGCGACAAGGAGTCCAAGCTCATCGAGGCGCGCAACGAAAAGGAAAAGTCGTGGCGCAACGGTGACATGGATGAAGTATCCGAGGTCACCGAAGAACTCATCGCTGAAGTCCTGGCCAACTCCACCGGCATCCCGGTAGTGAAGCTGACCGAGGAAGAGTCCTCGCGTCTGCTGAACATGGAAGAGGAACTGCACAAGCGCGTTATCGGCCAGGATTCGGCTATCAAGGCCATTTCCCAGGCGATCCGCCGCACCCGTGCAGGCCTGAAGGATCCAAACCGCCCAGGCGGCTCGTTCATCTTCGCCGGCCCGACCGGTGTGGGTAAGACCGAGCTGGCCAAGGCGCTGGCAGAGTTCCTCTTCGGCGAAGAAGACGCGCTGATCACCCTGGACATGTCCGAATACTCGGAGAAGCACACCGTTTCCCGCCTGTTCGGTGCCCCTCCAGGCTACGTCGGCTACGAAGAAGGCGGACAGCTGACCGAAAAGGTCCGTCGTCGTCCATTCTCCGTAGTGCTCTTCGATGAGGTCGAGAAGGCCCACGCCGACTTGTTCAACTCGCTGCTGCAGATCCTGGAAGACGGCCGTTTGACCGACTCCCAGGGCCGCGTGGTGGACTTCAAGAACACCATCATCATCATGACCACCAACCTCGGTACCCGTGACATCTCCAAGGGTGTGATGACCGGCTTCCAGTCGGCCGCGGATACCAAGACCGGTTACGAGCGCATGCAGGCCAAGGTGCAGGAAGAGCTGCGTCAGCACTTCCGCCCAGAGTTCCTGAACCGTGTTGATGACACGGTGGTCTTCCCTCAGCTGAACCAGGAAGAGATCGAAGAGATCGTCGACCTGTTCGTCAGCCGCCTGGCCAAGCGCCTGAAGGAACGCGAGATGACCATCGAGCTGACCCAGGCTGCCCGCAGCCTGCTGGCACAGCGCGGCTACGACCCAGCTATGGGTGCTCGTCCGCTGCGCCGCACCATCCAGCGCGATATCGAAGATCAGCTTTCCGAGCGGATCCTCTTTGGCCAGATCGTCGCCGGACAGAAGGTCACCGTGGATGTCGAAGGCGAGGGAGCGGACCAGAAGTTCGTCTTCCACGCTGAAGGCGGCCAAGGCCAGCTGGAAGGCGAGCCTGCACCAGCAGCGCTGGAGGGCTAAGCCCGGATAATTACCAACAGCAAGCCGCGGAACCAGATGAAACTGGTTCCGCGGCTTGCTGCTTTAACACCTGGGACCTAGCGCCCCACGGCCTTGGCGACCAGCTGCGCGATCATTTGCTCATGCTTCTTATCCAACGTGATGATCGCAAACGAGGTTGGCCAGAGCGTCCCCTCATCAAGTTGCGCCACATCGTTGAATCCGAAGGTCAGATAACGGGCATCGAACTTCTTGGCGTCCTGGATGAAGCAGAGGATTTTGCCATCCAAGGCGTAGGCCGGCATGCCGTACCAGGTCTTGGGCTCCAATTCCGGCGCGGTCTCGGTGATGATCTGATGTAGTTTTTCGGCGAGCACCTTGTCGGTGCCATGGAAGGAAGCGATCTTCTCCTCGAGCTCCTTGCGCGCTTGGGCGGCCTTTTCGGCCTTGGTCATGCGCTTCTTCGGTGCACGCACCTCCGCCGCGCGTTCCTTCATCGCCGCTTTTTCGGCCGCCGAGAAACCTTCCTGATCTGCCTGGCTCATTTTTCCTGCCCCTTCATCGCTTGGTTGATTCGGACCATGTTGCCCGACGGGTCGCGGAAAGCGCAATCGCGGGGACCCCACGGCTGATCCATGGGCTCCTGCAGCACTTCGGCGCCAGAAGCGCTGAGCGATTCGAACAGCGGATCAAGGGCATCAACGCTGAGCACCAGCCCGCCCAAGGCGCCCTTGGCCACGAGTTCTGCCAATGACTGGGCATCGGCGTCGGAACGTCCTGCACCCGGAGCCGACAGCACCAGGTTCAACCCAGGCTGGCCGGGCACCGCAAGACTGACCCAGCGGAATCCCGCATTGGCCACATCGGAGACTACCTCTAGGCCCAGGCCGTCCCGGTAGAAGCCCAGGGCTTCATCAACATCGAGGACGGTGACTGGAATGTACTGAACTGAAATCTGTGTCATGCCTACAGCTTATGGACGGACGGCAGGTCCGCGCTTCTTCAAAACTGCTCAGAATCTCGATGGGCGCAATAAGACCTTGGCGATGCACGCCGGGATCTGCTCCGAATCCTCATGCTCGCGCTCCCGATAGGCGGTTGGCGTCTCGCCCACCACCTCGGTGAAGCGGGTGCTGAACGAGCCCAGGGAACTCCAGCCAACCTGCATGCAGGCAGCGGTGACCGGGGTCCCGGAACGCAAAAGGTGCATGGCCCGCTCGATGCGGCGCGTCAGCAGATAGGAGTACGGCGTCTCCCCATAAGCACGCTTGAATTCGCGCGAAAAATGGGCGGGGGACATCAGCGCCTTGCTGGCCATCGCCGGGACATCCAGCGGCTGGTCATAGTGCCTATCCATCATGTCCTTGGCCCTGCGCAGATGCGCCAGGACCTTCAGCGCCTGGGTATCCATGGGCTACCGGCTCCGAGATGAACGCAGGACCAGGAAGATTCCCAGCACCGTGCAGCACAGGTACACGCCGATAACGCAGATCCAGCCCGCGGTGAAGCCTCCAGCTGATCCCACGAGCAGGCCCATGGCCAGCGGCCCCACGGTGAAGCCGCCAAACTGGCCGGCAGAGACCAGTCCGCTGGAGCTGCCCAAGCGATTCGCCGGGACCACTCGAAGCAACGCCGCCATCAGCACCACGGATACTCCCAAGGCCGAGGCGCCATGCAGCGCGACCGCAAGCCAGAGCAGGATCGGGGAGTGCAGCTGCTGGGCCAGCAGGAAACTCGCCCCGCCACAGGTGGCCAGCACGGCCAGCAACAGCAGGAGCTTCGGCGCGGCAACTCCCCGCGACATCATCCGGCCCCAGCCGACTCGTGCGCTGACCCCGACGATGCCGGCCACTGCCGCGGTCAGCCCGCCGGCAACCAGCGAGAAGTCCAGTTCGCGCACCGCAAAGAGCGCCAGGTACACGTTCGTGGCCTGCACGCCCACGCCGTTGATGAATCCGAACAGGCTCAGCGCGTAGATGATGAACCGGGTGGAAGCGGTCGCGCTGGCCATCGGCTCGCCGCTATCCATCCCGCTCTGCTTGCTCTTGCTTGGCGCTGGTGTGGCAAGCACCGGGGTGGCATTGATGATGCGCACTGCAAGGATGGCCAGGCCCGCGGCCAGCACCGCCCCGGCCAGGGAAGCGCCCTGCCAGCCGATAAAGGCAGCCAGCAGCGGGAAGCCAAGGCTGCCGACCAGCTGCGAGACCTGGACCCCGGACTGCTTGATGCCGGTCCAGGTAATACGCTGGGCGGCCGGAACCCGTTGGGCAAGGATCCGGTTGGTCACCCCATTGGGGAAGGACTGGGCAAAGCCGGCGATCCCGGAGGCCACCAGCAGCAGCACATATCCGGCATCCACCGCGGCCAGTGCCATGGCGGCCGCCGCGGTTCCGAATATGATCAGCACCAGCCGGGAGTCGGGCTGCGCATCGGAGAACTTCCCGAACACCACATTGCCGATGGCCGCGCAGCCGAAGCACACCGTGGCCAAGAGCCCGAATTGCGATTCGGTGATGCCCAGGTCCCGGATCACCAAATCGCTGGTGGCGCTCAGCCCGTAGTTCAGCAGCGGCGCGATGCCAACAGCCGCCAGGAGGATGGCCAGCAGCCCGAATCCGGGGCGTGCTTCTTTGACTGACATCCTCATCCTTAGCCTTGTTCCGCAGTGCTTCAAGCTAAGTTTTGCACAGCCGAACCAGCTTCCCGGGCACTATGACATATCTGGCAACGGCTTCGAATCTTCTTGCCATCGGGCATAGGATTTGAAGGTGAATACTTTTACCGTCCGCTCCGCCAAAACCAGTGATGTCCCGGCCATTCGCGATCTTGTGCGACCGTTGGCCGAACAACGCATCTTGCTGGATAAGGAAGCGGTCACCTACTACGAATCCATCCAGGAATTCGTTGTAGCCCAGGACGCCCAAGGGAATGTTGTCGGCTGCGGCGGCCTGCACGTGATCTGGGAAGATATCGCCGAAATCCGCACCCTCGCTACCTCCGATACGGTCCGCGGCATGGGAGTCGGGCACCTTTTGCTGGGCGAATTGCTGCGCCGCGCCAAGGCCGTTGGCGTATCCCGGGTCTTCTGCCTGACCTTCGAGGTCGCCTTCTTCGAACGCCAAGGCTTCAGCGTGATGGCCGACCAGAGCGCAGTGGATCCTTCGGTGTACCAGGAAATCCTGCTCTCAAGGGATGAAGGCGTGGCCGAATTCCTGGACCTTGCCCGGGTCAAGCCCAATACGCTGGGCAATACCCGCATGATCATCGCCCTGGACTGATATGTAGGAAATCTTGTCAATAGGCATAGACGACCGACCTCGGACCGTTTTCAGAAGCGTCCGAGGTCGGTCTTCTGGTACCACCGCGAATCCGCTGTCGTGCAGGTGCGTCTTGACGACAAACAAGGTCTGACTGATATCCGCGTGTTGGCTATCGCATGACGATTGTCCGGCTGGAGCATACCCTGGTCTAGGAGCGAGCGTCACCAGCCAACGGCGGGTGGCTCATAGTCCAGCCTGGGATTAGCTCCTCATGCTCCCTGAACACCACAGCGGGATCTCGCGGGGTACGTTTAGGAGAAGACTGCGATCATGCAGCCCTCACGTTCTTTGAGGAAAAGACCGGGGATTGCTTGCGTGCTTGTTGCAACGGCGCGGCCAAGGCCCAGCACCAACCAGCCATTTCCCGGGCGATGGCGGTATTCGCCTTGACCCGCAGCTTGCCCCGTTGCTCAAAGCCCTCCCAACGATCAGACAATCGGTGGTTGGCTTTCAGCGCTGTCACCCGCGTCTGCGAACCGACCAGATCCAGCCGCCGTTGCAGGGTGATGCCGGGCCGGGTGAACGTGGGTTTCTGATGCCATGCCGCTTCCACCAGCAACCGCCGGGCATACGTGTTGCCGGCTTTAGTAATCGATCCCTGGCTTCGCTTCTGCCCGGAAGAGTGCTCGCTGGGCACCAGGCCGAGGTAGGAACCGATGGTGCTGCCGGTGAACCGGGTCCAATCGCCGATCTCGACAGCCAAACCGAAAGCAGTGGTCAATGCGACCCCGCGCAAGCACATCAGCGCGTTGACGACTTCCGCGTACTCGCAGGTTGCCGCAACCTCGGCGATATGCGCGTCCAGCCGTTGTAGGTGCGCATCAAGCAGTTCCACCAGTTCAAGATCCGCCTGGTAAGAGTACTCGGTGCCGGCGTGCTCGAAATGCTGGCGGTGCAGCCACTGCAGGTGCGGCCGGTTCCATTTGGTGGGTTCCGGATAGCGCATTCCGTGGCGCAGCAGCAGGGCAGTGAGCCGCTGCTTGGCCAGCTTTAGTGTCTTCTGCGCTTGCAGCCTGGTTCTGGACAGATCCCGCAGTGCTTCTTGTTCCACGGTAGGGATGTGCACCTCGGTGACCTCGCCCAGGGACAGCATTCTTGCCAGGCCCAAAGCGTCGCGCTGATCGGTTTTGACGTGGTCTCCCGGAGCGCGAAGGAGTTTCGAGGGTGCGGCGATCACGCAGTCCACGCCGTGATCCAGCAGGTGGCGAGCCAAGGCGTACCCGGTGGGACCAGCTTCATAAACGGCTTTCGCGTCTGATGGGAATCGTTGGATCCAGGACAGGACCACGCCTGAGTCCATGGCCATTTTGGTGCGTTCGATTTCGCCGGTGGCTGGGTTCAGCGCGCAGGCGACAACGGTTTGGGCATGGACATCCAAACCAATATAGGTATTCTGAAACACGTCGGGACCTCCCCAGTCTCAAATGTGGTGCTCCCCGTGAACACCCTGTCAGCCGTTGGCTGGAAGGGACTTTTTCACTTGGGGTGACCCACGATGAAATTGAGTGGTGGAGGCCCCGATGCGTCTCTTCACCTAATATTGTCTAGGCCCGATGCGGTTAAGGTTAGCCGCCAGGCCCAAAGTCAATTACCCATACATGGGGCAAGAACGGATGGACCCTGGCAAATCCTGCTGTGCCCGGCGGTTATCGCCTTTGGTTCGTCAAGCACCTCTACGAACCTGCAAATGCGCCATCAACCGAGGTTGCTGCCAAGGCCTGCGGAACGCTAGCTGGAAGCGATCGATTTCGCGTGAGAAGGCTTCTTCTTCAGCGAGACAGCTATCGCACTGGCCAGGGCGGAGAAAAACAGTACGGTTGTCGATGCTATCGTGAAAAAGCTGCTGTTTGCGGCGATGATCTGAAGCAAAGAATTCCCTCCTTCAACCGTGTAATCGGCGTATCTGGCTGGACGCTGCGTGGCAGAAATTGTCGCTCCTTGGCAAAGGCAGGCCGCAGCAGAAACCCAGAGCAGAATGGCTACGGTCCTTTTTGGCACCAGCATCAAGGTTTTGCTATTCCGCTTGGCTCTTTGCGCCGCCATGGCAAAGAAGATAGCCCCGAAAATGAGCGAACTAAAAAGGAAGAATGGGGATCTCAAAGAGACGATGGAGATCGCTACCATGAGCAGCCCCGCCCACGACAGCTCCTGAACTTTAGGGCTTGAGGGTTCACGCAATGTTGATAATCAGCTTTCTCTAGACGGGCTAAATGATGCTGAGGCGAGGACACCGCAACCCAGGATGGGAGGCGGTGACTTCACCTCAGCATATGATTCACATTCAGCTTTTACAGGACTACTGACCAGTTTCCCTTGTAGTCAAGGTAGAAGCCAGTATAGAAGTCGTAACTTCCTTGACCGGTTACCGCGGACATTTCAGTGTGGTAGCGGGCATGCGCCTTGTTGCCGATTGAAGATTTTGGTTTCCACCCATCTCGCACGGCACCAGTAGCTTTCCACCCGATAGATGATCCAGCTTTAGCGTTGTAGCTCCTCAGGATTTGGGCATATGCTCCAGAATACTTCTCATAGTCGACCTGGAACTTCAAAAATGCTTGGCCGTTATCTCCCTGAACGTTGCACCCCTTGTAAGTTGCCCACCCCGAACCACCGGTTGCTGAGCATCCGGTGAATATCGTCCCGAAAGGAACAATCGTTCCTTCGGGTTCCTCGGTTGGAATCTGTGCAGTGATGACAGTGATGGAGCCATCCGGGTAGGTCGCTGTAGTAATCGAATATCCGTCATCTTCACGCACAGATTCTGATACCGGCTTACCGCCCTTTGCGGAATCAAGGATCTTCCCTGAGGCGACCTTGTCCTGGAGCGCCATTTGCACGTCCTCCGAAACCCCATTGGTCTCAAGGAATTTTACGAATCGGTCATCTGTAGCCGACTCTGAGACGCTAGTTTGTGCGTTCGCGACCGCCGGCGAGAGGAGGCAAGCTGATAAAGTAATCGTTCCTAGAATCGAAAGGCTTTTGTTCTTCAAAGACATTGTCGTGCTTCTTTCTAGACCCAGCTGGTCCATGCTGTGTTACCGCGGACGTTCAGTGCCAATACATGCTCAGACGAACTTCCACTCCACCTCGTGAACACCGTTTTGGCGGTTGCCTGGGCGCCAGCAGAAGCGGTTTCTTTGGGGCGATTAATTTTCAAATATGGCCTCGTAGCCGTACCACCCTCAACAAAATGGCTCGGCGAATTAGTGTCAGTGATCGTGTCATAGCCACCGTTTACAATCGTGTAAGTCGCTCGAAAGTAGATGCTCACTGAGCCGCTTGTTCCTGCAACACGGCAATCCCGCCAAGTCGCGTACCCTGACCCAGAATTACCACCAAGGCACGAACCAACCGAGGCGGGATGAGCAATTGGAAGATAGCTCTTGTCGTTGGAAACCAATTTTATCGTCATTTTGACCTCGTCAGAAGCTTCAAGAGGTATAGCTTCAGGAGTCTCGATGAACGAGAACGCTACGGAGCCGTCCTCGAAGGTTTCGGTGGTCTCAATGTATCCTGCAACAGTTTCAATGTCGCGAGAAACTGCAGAACGATCTTCCTTGTCGGCGTCTAGCGTGACCCCGGATGATACCTTCTGAGCAAGCTTCTTTATCTGTGGAGCCGAGACGTCAAGCATTTCCCAGAGCTCAATCTGTGCAGCGCTGGGAGAAGTCCCAAGATTTGTATTACTTGCTAGAGCAGGTGACATGACGCCAGCTCCCAGTCCGATCGCAATGGCACAGCTGGATGCTGCTATTCGACCCATTTTTCCCAAAATCAAATTTCCTCCTCAATGTCTTGCGTGTGATGTGTGGTGAAGGTAGCCGGCGCGTCAAGCTGCTAAAGGCTTTCGACTCGACTTCCAATACACAACCTACTGTAATTAAACCAATGATGTGATATTCCGCGACGATCGTTACCTGGAAGTTATGAATAGCTACCGCCCGAGGTAGACGAGGAACTGCTGCGCCAGCCAGCGGACAGCCGCGCACCGGCGAGACTCTAAGTGCTGGGTCATTGGTCAGGCAGTCGGTCGCAAGCAAGATTCCGTCCGGACAGCCCGCTAGTCACTATCGATGGTTATGCTGTTCGGAGGAATGGAAGACGGTGCCAAGCATCGACACCGCAACGCCCGGTGGATTCAGAGCAAGCGAAATTTGGCAAATACTTTCGTCCGCAGCTGATCAACGCCGACTGCAACACCTTGGTTCAGCGCGTCAAGGTACGACACGAGCTGCCACCGGCGGAGGCGGCCGGGGTTTAGCAGCATCACCGCAAAGCCCGGAACTTCACGTGATGTCCCGGGCTAACCTATATCGAAGCGGACAAGAGGAAAAGAATTCGTCCTTTGCTAGTCCGAACTCTCGCTGTGGCCGCCAATCAACGGAGATAATTCAATACTGCTGCCACGGTTTGACGTGCAAGGGCCTCGTCTATGGGCAACCCCATGGGTAGAAGTACTCTCGCCAGGAGTGGTCCGAAGAGAAGGTCGGAAATGAACTCCGAATCGGGGTTAACGAACGCAATTTCCTGCCTACCCTGAGCCCTCATGAGAACCTTGCGGACGTTATTACGGCGAGGAATAAGCATCTGCTCAAGATACATTGCACGCGTTTCGGAATCTGACTGGATTTCCTCCAGAAGTCCTGCCAGATTGTTCAAGATCAGTGGCGTTGACATCATCGCAACGTCTATTATCTGGAGCTTGAACAGGTCGCCCTCAAGACTGCCCGTGTCCACCTCATCCTGTTTCCCGAAACGGGCGAGCAGGATCTCCAAGGCCAATGTTGACAGGTTCCGATAGCGGCGGTAAAAAGCTTGTCGTGTAGTCCCAACCTCGGTGACAATTCCATCGACTGTGAGCTTGCCGAAACCAGCAGTCTCCATCTGCCGTGTGGCCGCGTCAACTATAGCCCGGGTTATGGCAACGTCCCGGGGGCGCCCTTCCAGCTTCGCAGTCATTTTGATGCCCTCGCCTGTTGAAGTAGGTTATCGGTGTCTGGTTTGAATACCTATTTGAGTAAAACTAGGGTTACAGACTAGTGTGTATTTATATGATACTCCGGGGCAGCGACAAAGAGATTGTTTCTAGAACGTTTGAAGACGTCCTAGGTCCGGCGCGAGGGCGATATTTTGGCGCTGGGCACCACGAGGTGAAACATGAGTTGCTCGCGCAGCCTAACCAGCATGGCCCCTACCTTGACTTCACTGCCGAGGTGAAGTACCCGGTATCATGGTCATTGAATCGTGATTCAGAAGTCAAGAAGCCACATCTCAGCGCAATAGACGCGATGACTCTGGCATTGCTTGCTCTCAGTTCTTCATCCCGCTTGGATGCCGTGGCAATTTCACGAGTTAGGCTCTACGCTGGCACAAAGCCATGGATTGAGCTGGATGCCGTACCAGTTCGCGTCCACGTCAGCCAAAATAAAGATAGCGTCCACGAGCCGGCAGTCCTTCACGTGCAGGTGGGGCGGATCCGCGTCGTGATAGAACTTGGAACGCCCACTGCAGCTACCCGGCTTCACGCAAACGCATTAGCCACGGCATCGCATAAAACCCTATTGCAACTTGACGCTTCCACTGATCAAGTGAAATTCCTGAAATCCCCAGAGCGTCTTGAAGGGACTCATACGCGACCGTGCCTGCGTACCGAAGTGGCAAGCCCCGATAGTGGAATCACCCTTGGCAACTTCATGTTCTCCACCGTTGATTACATGGCGACTATGGGACAGATGGCACAATCATTGGTATCGATCAAACACGGTGCCGGCCGAGAAGGAAACCTATGGATGCGGAGGGTTGAGATAAGTTTCGGTAGAAGCAGCCCGCTACTACCGAAAAAGTACACGAGTTCAATGTCGATTGAACGCGACAGACTTATCGAGCACGGCATGAGAAAACTTCGCGACTTCTCGGTTTCCTCCTCGCTCTCGAACGATGTCCAGGTAGACGCTCTGCTAGCCCATGAGAGCCAGGCGCAATGAGCGAGAATCGCTTGAGGGAAAGCATCATCGCCAGCGGTTCAAGGCTGCTCGCCAAGCGTCCATTCGAGACGGTCACGAGTCGCGATATCGCTGCCGCGGCGAGCATATCAGAAAGTGATTTCAGTAAATGCTTCTCGTCCATGCATGATCTTGGGGCAGCCATTCTCACCTACGAGGGATCTAGTATGAGGGCGGCGCAGAAGAAGGCAACCGCTATGGCTGATACGCCGCTTGATCGTCTAATCCTTGCATTCCGGTTCGTAGGTGAGAACCTTGCTGTCGATTCCACGGTGCGCGCCGGCATTCGGATCGCAGGCGAATCACATCATTGCTTCCCCGAGCGGCAGATCGACCCGTTTCGAACGTGGCAGTCTTTCATCCTTGCAGTTCTGGCCGAAGCCGACGCTCACGGTTCGTTGCGTAAGGGATCCGACTACGAGGGAACAGCCTGGTTGTTGACCGCTGCAGGGCTGGGTACCAAGGACCTTCTGATGTTTACAGAGGCCTGGCATGATGCGCCACAGTTGCTGGAACAATGCGCAAGGTTAACAATCTCAACAATCATCCAGTGAGGCATCATAGGCATGAATACACCTGTGCCGAATAACGGCAGACCTTTAGCGGTGGTTACAGGCGCGACAGGAGGCATTGGAAGCGCCATCTCGCTGCGCTTGGCATCAGAAGGGTTCAATCTGCTTTGTGCCTACAGTTCCAACCATGGGCTGGCGGCCAAGCTGCGGCAAGGCATCCAGCAGCAAGGCGTTCAGTGTCAAACTGTCTGTTGCGATTTTGCTGATCCCGAGTCGGTAGACGTCGTCGAATCCGCGGCACAGGATGCCTTGAACGGATTCGGCGGGCAACTTTCGGGATTAGTGAATAATGCGGCCCTGCTTCTAGGGCCTTCCTTGCGCGACGCTACCGTCAGGCAGTTCGATGAGTACATTTCCGTCAACGCCCGTGCTCCGTTGTTCTTAACGCAGAGATTATCCAAGTTCATGGTCCGGGGTGGCGCCGTGGTGAACATATCTTCTGCTGGCGTTCACTTTTCCAGCCCTGGAGATATTGTTTATTCCATGAGCAAAGCCGCGTTGGAAGCTCTCTCGTTTCACGCGGCTGAATTCCTCGCAGAACGAAAAATTCGGATAAATACAGTTATTCCTGGATTCACCGACAACGGCCACGAGTTGTTCTCTGTCCCCGCCGCCAAGGAGCATATGTCCTCATATTCAGTGTTGGGCGGAGTCGCCTCTCCAGGAGACGTTGCAGAAGCCGTGCACTTCCTGATCTCGGAGAGGTCCTCGCGAGTCACTGGAACGACCCTCGACATCAGTGGCGGCAGCCTCTTGGGCGCTCGACAAAGGACAGACGGCAGCCTATCGCTTCGATCCCTCAGAGATGAGTAGTTGCTGGGAATCCCATTGCGACAGCAGAAAGCGGGCAATCCCGTCGCAGTGAATACTGGGCTTGCTCGCTTGAGTGGCCTACAGCATGGAACTGACGCAGTTATCGACTTCCGTTCCTACCAGCGCTAACTGTCAGATGCGGATGTAGTACAAGGACTCGATTCCGTTCTTCCATGCGTAGACCTGTGCCATGTTGATATCACGGGGTGTAGCCGTGTCTTTGAAGTCCAAGGTTAGCGACAGCCCTGATCTACGTGCTCTGTGGCTGCCGCGTACAGGGCAATGATCTTTTCGTAGCCAATTTCGTAGGCATCGGTGAAGTGCTGCATGTTTTCTTCGTTCATAGGGCGCAGGGTCGTAGACGCGGCCTGTTTTCCCTTCCTTGCGAATCTCGATCTGCGAGGCGATGGGATAAGCCGAAAAGGGGGAGTGATTGATGTACGAGCTTGATCCCGTTGAAGGAACAGCTAGCAATTAGGCGTATAGATTCCATGACGCATCACCGACTCACGCAGTCCGCTCCAATCCGCTTGAGCTGGCAGGATAATACCCTTAGCCATAAATAGATCTTGGACGCGTTCGCTGGTTGGCAATTAGGACTTGCCAATGAAATTATCGAAGTTGGAGCCATGGGCGTAGTCCGAGTCAGCAAAGCCAACAAACGGGTCCGCCCAACCAAGGATTCCTGTCGGGCTGGTGTATTTGGTGTGGATCTGCGAGGAATCTGGCAAAGTGAGGAGGGTTCCGTCGATGGCCTAGGTCTCGTAATCCTAAAAGAACGAGCCTTTCGTTGTGACGGTCGCGGACGACCTGCGCAGTACCTTGAAAGCCAAGACAGCGGTTTCACCCCTATCCTGCGGCGAACGCCCGGGCCAACGCCGAGACGCTCACCGCAGTGGGGAGGAGCGTGCGCTGATCGAGGCAGGCGAAGATGGCGGCCTACTCCAGAAGCGGGAGCAAGGCTAGGGTTAATACGAATTACGGCACTGCCATCGAGGGCAACCGGCGGGTGCGCCGCTGCTGTGTGCAGATGGCGACCAAGTTTTCGTGGACCATGTCTGTGGGCACATGGTCGGCCAGGGCACCCAGATGCGCGGCAGCGAAGATGCCGGTGTTCCCGACTGTTGATTGTCCTTGAGCGCCGGTCGGGTGAGATGGCGGCATGCAGGAAATCCTGTGAGAAATATGGGCTTGAACATTCACATTTTTGTCAGGAGTTCTGGCGCATTAATAGGGTTTTTCCGTAACGTCTTGCATCTTAAGATGTATTGACTAGGGACATCGGTAAGTCACGTTGGTTCAAAACAGTTCGTCTTCTAGGGTCCATCCGGTCTTGCCCCTTGTATGGATAATTGACTTTGGGCCTGGCGACTTAACTTCATCGCCCTGGACTAGCCCCGGCTAGTCCATCCGGTCATAGCGGGCACGCAGGGCCAGGTACAGCGCATAGCTGAGCAGGCCCGCGGCAATCGCCACCAGCAGCACCGAACCGTAGGCCTGGTCGCGGATGGCCTTGAGCGCGCCATCGATTCCGCTGGCCTCTTCGGGATCACCCTGGATGGTCGCCACGATGAACAAGAGCCCCAGCGCCCCGAGCACCAGCCCCTTGGCCGGATAGCCGATCATCCCGGAATAGCGGATCGCCGAGGAGATCTCGCTGCTGCTCGCTCGGTGGAGGTCATCAAGGAACTTCCGGCTCACTCCCTTGTAGATGTAATACCCGGCCATCCCCAGCAGCACCAGGCCCAGGATGATCAGCGCGGCCCGCCCCGCCAAGGATTTCATCAGCACGCCGCTCAGGCTCGTGGCGCTCTGGCCAGAATCGCTGGGATTGCCCACGGCAAAACGGCCGAAGGCGAAGCCCACGGCCAGGAACACTACGCCGGTGCCCGCGAACTTGAGCCGGTCCTTGGTTTCCTTCTCGGGCAGCAGCAGCTGCGCCAGCGACCACAACCCGAGCAATAGCGCGCCGATGGCGCAGATCCACAGCAGAACCACGCCAAAGGGCTGCGCCGACAGCGCCCGCATCGCCCCGCTCTGGTCGGCCTGCGCATGCCCGCCGGTGGCGAGCACCGCGGCAAGAACCCCCATGGTGGCGTGCAAAATGCCATTGGCGATATAACCGAGCCGGGCCAGGCGTTCAAACCACGGGTGCCGTGCGGCCTGATGGGCGGCAGTGGCCGGATCAACGGAAGCGTTCATGCGCTAAGCATAGCTAGGAAGGCAGGCGCACGCCGTCATCTTCGAGCACTGCAAGCCCGTCCTTGAGCAGTCCGGCCAGGGCCCGCTCGCGCTGCGCGGATTCAGCCTGCAGCTTTTCCAGTGCCACATAGGTGGCGTGGCTCTGCCCGGCAAGATCGGCCAGGAAGGAAGCTTGCGGAACCGGATGCTCATGTTCGCGCAAAACAGCCATGATCGCGCCGCGCACCTGGCGGTCGGTGCCCTTCCAGGCCTGGCCCTTCGGGGTGTAATGCGGGGCCGGCTGGCCGGCGGCGATCCACGCGCACTGCTCGAAGACGGGGCAGGCATCGCACCGCGGGCTGCGTGCGGTGCATAGCAGCGCACCGAGCTCCATCACCGAGACATTCCACAAGTTCGCCTGGCCGTCATCCTCGGGCTGCACCTGCCGGGCGCGCGCGAATTCGCTGGCGCGCGGGCTGGGCTCGGGCAAGGCCATGCCGCCAAAAAGCCTGGCGTGCACCCGCCGGATATTGGTATCCACCACCACTGTGCGCTCGCCGAAGGCAAAACAGGCAATGGCCGCGGCCGTATAGTCGCCCACTCCCGGCAAGGCCCGCAGTGCCTCTTCGGTGCGCGGCACCTCGCCGTTGTATTCGGTGGTGATTTCCACTGCCGCGGCATGCAGCCGCTGCGCCCGGCGCGGGTAGCCCAAGCGGCCCCAGGCCTTCAGCGCTTCGGAGAGCGGCTCGGCGGCCAGATCCTGAGGCCGCGGCCAACGGCGCATCCACTGTTCCCACACCGGCAGAACACGCACCACGGGGGTCTGCTGGAGCATGAATTCGCTGACCATGACCTCCCAGCCGCTCACGCCCTCGCGGCGCCAGGGCAGGTCCCGGGAATTCTTCTGGTACCAGTCATTGATGAGGTGATGGATTTGTTGCACCCCACCACTGTAGCCAACGAGGCTTCATTGCCTCGATTCCCCTGCCATTACCCGGATCCCGGGCAACAATGAACTAGCCTTAAGCCATGAGCAATACATCAGGGGGAAAGCTTCCAGCCAGCGTCTATCGGCGCCGGCGCATCACCGTCGCGGTGGTCGCCTTGGTGCTGGTGGGCTTGATCATCTGGGGTGTTGTTGCCATTGCCGGATTGCTCTCGCCGGACCCGCAGGATCCTGCCGCACCGGCCCCTACCGCGCAGTCCAGCGCCCCGACCCAGAGTGCGGAATCCGAAGAGGACGCGGGCAAGAAGTGCAAGGCCGATGAAGTGAAAGTGACCGCTTCCACTGATGCCAAGAGCTATCCCGCAGGCAAGAAGCCGGTGCTGATCCTGACCGTGGAAAACACCTCGAAGCGCGAGTGCGACATGAACGTCGGCACCAGCATGCAGGAATTCTTGATCTCCAGCGGCGCCGACCGGGTCTTCTCCACCGTGGACTGCCTGCAAAACGGCGAAGATGTGCCGCTGACCTTCGCCGCCGGGCAGAAGGAGAACGCCCGCTTCACCTGGAACCGCGACCGTTCGGCCCCGGGCTGCAAAGCCGTGGGCGTCCAGCCGCGGCCGGGCACCTACAAGTTCACGGCGGCCATCGGGGAATTCGAATCCGAACCGGTGAGCTTCACCCTGGAGTAGGTCCTAGATGTAGCGGTCCAGCAGCGAGGACTCGGCCATGCGGGCCAGGCCTTCGCGGATGGAACGGGCACGCTGTTCGCCCACCCCTTCGATCTCCATCAACGCGGTCGTCGAGGCCGCCATCAATAGCTGCAGATTATCAAAGGATGCCACCAGCCGGTCGCCAATGGCCTTGGGAACCGTGCGGATCTGCGAGAGCAGGCGGTAGCCCTTGGGCGTGAGCTGGTCATCGTGCCCGATGGTGCCCTGCGGGAACAGGATCTTGGTCAGCGGCTCAAGGTCGATCAGCTGCGCATCGGAGACTTCATGCAGCCGCTCCAGGGCGATATCGATATCCAGCTCCTGGCCCTCGGCCTGCGCATAGTCGCGCATCAGCAGCTGGTTATCGACCTGGATCCCGGAGAGCAATTCCGCATGCTGCGCGGCCAGCAATCGCCCATCCATGCCCAGCTCCAGTACGTAGCGGGAAATTTCCTCGCTGGTGCGGCGCAGCATTTCGGTGCGCTGCAAGACTGCCAGGACCTCGCGGGCGGTAGCCACATCCTCGATCTCCGCCGCGGACAGGGCGCTGGTGACCTGGTCCAGGCGGTGGCGGTAGCGTTCCAGGGTGGCGATGGCCTGGTTGCCTCGGGCCAGCAGCCGTTCGGCCGGCTCGAGCACGTGGCGCTCGCCGGCGGCGTAGAGCGTAATGGTCTGCATGGACTGGGAGACCGAGATGGTCGGGAAGCCGGTCTGCGCGGCAACACGTTCGGCCGTGCGGTGGCGGGTGCCGGATTCCTGGGTGTCGATCTGCGCGTCGGGCATCAGCTGCACCCCGGCCTGGAGGATCTGGCGGGCGGTGCCGTCCAGGATGATCGCCCCGTCCATCTTCGCCAGTTCGCGGATGCGGGTGGGCGTGTAGTCGGTGTTGATCCTGAAGCCGCCGGAGCTGATGGATTCAACCACCTTGTCATGTCCCAGAACGATCAGGGCGCCGGTGCGGCCGCGCTGGATGCGCTCGATCCCCTGGGCAAGTTCGGTCCCCGGGGCGATCTGGGCCAGAATGGCCAGGAATCCGGGGGATGGGTTCGCTTTCAACTTGCGTCCTTTCGGCGGGCGGCAACACTCTAGTTTATCGTGTTGGCTTCTGCCGCTGGGTGAAGGCGATATCCAAGGCCTGGGCGATGTTCTCCACCTGGAATACGCGGATCCCGTCCGGGATGTTCTTCAGCGGTTCCGGGGTGGCCGGAGCCATTGCGAAGGAGAAGCCCAGGCGCTGCGCTTCGGTGATGCGCCGCGAGATCTCTGGCACCTGCCGCACCTCGCCGGCCAATCCGACCTCGCCGAAGGCCACAAAATCCTGGGGCAGCGGGAACTCGTTCATCGAGGAGGCCAGCGCCAGCGCGCAGGCCAGGTCGGAGGCGGGTTCGGCGATTTTCACCCCGCCGACGGTGGCGATGTAGGAATCCATGGAGGACAGGTCCATATGGGCGCGGGCCTGCAGGACCGCGACCACCATCTGCGCGCGGGCCGCATCCAATCCGCTGGTGGCGCGCCGGGCCGCCGGGGCGTTGCTGCGCGAGAGCAGGGTCTGCACCTCGGCGACCAGCGGGCGCCGGCCCTCCAGAGTCACGGTGATGCAGGTTCCCGGCACCGGATTGCGGGTGCGGGTGACAAAGAGCTTGGACGGGTCGGTCAATGATTCGATGCCGTCTTCATTCAGATCGAAGCAGCCCACCTCATCGGTGGCCCCGTAGCGGTTTTTCAGCGCGCGCAGAATGCGCAGCCGCGAATGCTTTTCGCCGTCGAACTGGCAGACCACATCCACCAGGTGCTCCAGCAGGCGGGGGCCCGCGACCGAGCCTTCCTTGGTCACATGCCCGACCATGATGGTGGACATTGCCCGGGTCTTGGCGGCGTTGATGATCGAGGCGGCCACCTCGCGCACCTGCGAGACGCCGCCGGCGGCCCCATCAACTTCGGCCGAGGAGAAGGTCTGCACCGAGTCCAGGATCAGCAGCTGCGGGTCGATCTCCTGGATCTGGCCCAGGGCCAGCGCCAGGTCGGTTTCGGCTGCCAGATACAGGGTGTCGGCGATCGCGTTGATGCGTTCGGCCCGGGATTTGACCTGGGCGGCGGATTCCTCACCGGTCAGGTAGAGAACCCGAAGCCCGGTCTGCGCGGCCTTGGCGGCCACATCCAATAGCAGCGTGGACTTTCCGACGCCCGGTTCGCCCGCCAGCAGGATGGCTGCGGCCGGAACCAATCCGCCACCGAGCACGCGGTCCAATTCGGAGACTCCGCTAGGCCTGAAGGCCGCTTCCGAGCCGTCGATCTGGGCGATCGGCTTGGCTGGATGGGCCACCTTGGCGGCGGCCACGGTGCGCGCGGAGACGACCCCTACCTCTTCAACGGTGCCCCAGGCCTGGCATTCGCCGCAGCGTCCCACCCATTTGATGGTGGTCCAGCCGCATTCAGAACATTTGAATGTCGGCGAAGACTTGCTGCGTGTGGAGGTTTTGGCCATAGGCCCATGCTATCGAGCCGGGCGGACAAAATTGCTCAAGACAGCTTGGGCAACGCGCTGATGGCTTCGTCATGATTGCGCCCGGCAGCTTCGAGCAGATCCACGATCATCGGCCGCAGCAGCAGCACCAGGCCTTCGCCCTGCAGGCCCTCGACCCCTAGCGACTGCGGGTCGAGCTGCGCGGCCGCGTTCTCCAGCTGGCGCACCGCGGCCTTTTCGTATTTGCGCTGCCCGGCTACGGTCTGCTCGCGCACCGAGTGGGCCAGCGAGTTCGCGGCCTCCGAGACCTCGCGCAACAGCGGTGCCAGGGCTTCGGCCCCTTCCGGGGTCAGCGCCCCATTGCTGAGCACCGATGCCAGGCGGCGGGCGAAAACACGCAGGTTGCGGGCGGTCCAGTCGTAGTGGTTGAAGCGTTCGGACAGCCGGTTCAGCTCGTGGCGGTGCCGTCGACCGGCGGGGGAGATCATCGCGATCTCCTTGGAGGCGCTGAAGGCCCCGGGCAGCTTGTCCAGGTGCTTCTGGGTTCCGCGGGCCTTGATCAGCGCGTGGAAAGCCGAGCGCCGATCATCATCGCGGATGGCCCACGAGCATTCGAGGATCGCCTCGGAGAGCTCCTTGAACAGTTCGCTAAGGGCCGCCACCGGGGTGCGCCGCGGATCGGTGGGCCAGAAGATGATCACCAGCAGGGCCAGCAGCGAACCGGTCAGCGCGTCGATGGATCTGGCAAAGGGACCGTCCACGCTGACCGGCAGCAGGACGACCAGCGCCGATTGCATGCCCAGCTGGGTGGAGAAGATCGCCCCTGAATCCAGATAGCGCGCGATCACCAGGCTCAGCGACATCACCAGGGCGGCCTGCCAGATGCCCTGGCCGAACCAGTGCATCAAGGTATCGCCCAAGGCCACGCCCAGGGTGCAGCCCAGGGCCACTTCGGCGGTTTTGCGCACCGTGGTGGAGGCGCCGAAGCCCAGGGAAATCAGGGCGCTGGTAGCGGAAAAAATCGGCTGGGTGTGCCCCCAGATGCTCTCGGCAATCCAGAAGGCGCCGATGGCGCCCAGCGTCATGCGCAGGATCCTTGGCAGCGAATTGCGCGCGCGGAGCAGCCCGGAGCGGTTTCGCGCAGCCAGGAAGCCGGCAACCTTTGCCGGCATGCGCTTCTGAGTACTCCCAATAGCCATAGGCACAGTCTCCCATGGACTGGCCGCGAAGCCGATGAACATGCGGCGATATTGCTTCAGTGAGCAGGATCACCAGCCGACGTAGAAGCTGTTAACCTCTTGTTCACCTTTGCCGGGGTAACTGGTTACCTTGGCTCCTTACCGTCGTAGATGAAGCGGGGCAGAATCCGCTGGCAAGTTTCTTACATTTCGTATTCAACATGGGGAGTACAACTCGTGAAGCTCAATCGCTTTGGCAGTGCAGCTGCCGTCCTTTCTGTCGCGGCACTCGCACTGACCGCTTGCGGTTCAGACAGCCCAACCGCTAGCAGCTCCGAAAGCGCAGCAGGCGGCTCGGCGGCAGCAGCTGGCGTCACCGGCACCCTGACCGGCATCGGCGCTTCCAGCCAGAAGTCGGCCATGGAAGCCTGGGCAACCGGATTCAAGTCCGCCAACCCTGAAGCGCAGGTCCAGTACTCGCCAGATGGCTCCGGCGCAGGCCGCGAAGCCTTCCTGGCAGGCGGCGCGCAGTTCGCCGGCTCGGATGCCTACCTGAAGGAAGAAGAAGCCACCAAGGCCAAGGAAGTTTGCGGCCCAGACGGCGCATTCAACATCCCAGCCTACGTTTCGCCGATCGCTGTTGCCTTCAACCTCGAAGGCGTTGAAGAGATCAACATGGACGCAGCCACCATCGCCAAGGTGTTCAAGAAGGAAATCACCAAGTGGAACGATGAGGCCATCGCCAAGCAGAACCCAGATGTGGAACTGCCTGACACCGCCATCACCGTGGTTCACCGCAACGATGAGTCCGGCACCACCGAGAACTTCGTCGAGTACCTGAAGGCCGCCGCAGCCGATGTCTGGAGCTACGACGTTTCCGGTGACTGGCCAAGCGACATCCAGTCGGAGAACGCCAAGGGCACCTCCGGCGTGGTTTCGACCACCACCTCCACCAACGGCGCCATCACCTACGCTGACTTCTCCGCAGTGGGCGGCCTGTCCACCGTGAACGTCAAGGTCGGCGACGAGTACACCAAGATCTCGGCTGATGCAGCTGCCAAGGCACTGGAAGCCGCAACCCCGGTTGAAGGCGCGGCCGAGAACGATCTGGCACTGGATCTGAAGCGCGACACCACCGAGTCGGGCACCTACCCGATCGTTTTGGTTTCGTACCACATCTTCTGCGGCAGCTACAAGGATCAGGCCACCGTGGACCTGGTGAAGGCCTTCGGCAACTACGTGGTTTCCGATGAGGGCCAGAAGACCGCTCAGGAATCGGCCGGCAACGCCCCGATCTCGGCAAGCATCGCCGAGAAGGCTGCCAAGGCGATCGACTCGATCACCGTAGCCAAGTAGGACTTACGCCGGGCGACCGGCACATGGTGCGGGTGGTGACTCAGCCACCCGCACCAGCAACACCCCTCCACCCCCAGCAGTGAAAACTGCTTCACCCCCGTTTCGTAAAGGCTTTAGCCATGACTACCAATGCTTTGACAAGCAAGTCATCGACTTCCGGCCGCGCAGGCGACAAGATCTTCTCCGGCGCCGCCATGGCTGCCGGTGTCCTGATCCTGATCACGCTCTTCGCGGTCGCGGTCTTCTTGCTGATCCAGGCGCTGCCGACGTTCTTCGCCGATCCGGCCGAGATTTCCGGTGGCAAAGGATTCTTCGCTTACATCTGGCCGATTGTTATCGGCACCGTTATCGCAGCGGCCATCGCGCTCGTTGTCGCCACCCCGATCGGCATCGGCGTGGCACTGTTCATCTCGCACTTCGCTCCGCGCAAGGTTGCCGGCCCGCTGGGCTACCTGATCGACCTGCTGGCCGCGATCCCATCGGTGATCTACGGCGCCTGGGGCTACATGGTCCTGGCACCGGCCCTGGTTCCGGGCTTTGAATGGCTGTCGAAGAACCTGGGCTTCATCCCCATCTTCGAAGGCCCTGCCTCGCAGACCGGCAAGACCATGTTCACCGCCGGCATCGTGCTGGCCGTGATGGTGCTTCCGATCATCACCTCGCTGAGCCGTGAAATCTTCTTGCAGACTCCTAAGCTGCACGAGGAAGCCGCACTGGCCCTGGGTGCAACCCGCTGGGAAATGATCACCACCGCGGTGATCCCCTTCGCCCGTCCGGGCATCATCTCGGCAGTCATGCTGGGCCTGGGCCGCGCCTTGGGCGAGACCATGGCCGTGGCGCTGGTGCTCTCCACCGGCAACCTGATCCCATCGCTGATCAAAACCGGCAACCAGACCATTGCCGCGGAAATCGCGTTGAACTTCCCAGAAGCCTTCGGGCTGCGCCTCTCGGAGCTGATCGCCGCCGGCCTGGTCCTGTTCCTGATCACCCTGATCGTGAACATGATCGCCCGCGCAATCATCGCCCGCCACAAGGAATTCTCGGGAGCTAACTGATGAGTGCCACCACTACCAACCTCAGCAACAAGGCCAGCGGCAATTCCACCCCGCCGGTGCGCAAGCGCAACTCCCTGGCCAAGGGCAAAATGCCAAAGTGGGCCATCTGGGCCATCGCTGCCGGCTCGATCGTCATCGGCGCCGCAGCCTCCACACTGACCGGCTTCAACGTGGCAGCATTTGCCATCTACTCGGCGATCATCTTCCTGATCGCGGCCTCCGTGATCACCACCGTGGTGGAAGGCAAGCGCCGCGGCAAGAACGCCATGTGGACCTATCTGATCTACGCCGCCTTCATCGTGGCGCTGATCCCGCTGGCCTCGGTGCTCTTCACGGTCCTGCAAAAGGGCCTGCCGGGCATCAACAGCCACTTCCTTTTCTCCTCGATGAACGGCGTCACCGGCGCCATCGATAACCAGACCGTGGCCAACGGCGAGCCAGTCATCGGCGGCGCCTACCACGCGGTGATGGGCACCTTGCTGATCACCCTCTGGGCCACCTTGATCTCGGTTCCGGTGGGCATGCTCACCGCCGTCTACCTAGTCGAATACGGCCAGGGCAAAGCGCTGTCCAAGGCGATCACCTTCTTCGTTGACGTGATGACCGGTATCCCATCGATCGTCGCCGGTCTGTTCGCGGCCGCCTTCTTCGGCCTGATCCTCGGACCGAATGCCCGCATGGGCATCGTTGCCGCGGTCGCCTTGAGCGTGCTGATGATCCCGACCGTGGTCCGCTCCACCGAGGAAATGCTCAAGATCGTCCCGAACGAGCTGCGCGAAGCCTCCTTCGCACTGGGTGTGCGCCGCTGGCGCACCATCTTGAAGGTGGTCATCCCGACCGCGATCTCCGGCATCGCCTCGGGTGTCACCTTGGCTATCGCCCGCGTGATCGGCGAAACCGCTCCGATCCTGGTTACCGCCGGCATCGCGAGCCAGATCAACATGAATGTGTTCGCAAACTGGATGTCCACGCTGCCGACCTTCATCTACTACCAGATCCTGACCCCGACCAGCCCGACGAATATCGACCCGTCGGTACAGCGAGCCTGGGCCGCGGCCCTGCTGCTGATCTTCATGGTGATGGCTTTGAACCTCATCGCCCGACTGGTCGCCTCGATCTTCGCTCCAAAGAAGGGCCGTTGAGCTAAGGCTCCGGTCCGGACAACTCCAAACTTTTCAAGGATTACATCATGGCAAAACGCATTGACGTCAATGATCTGAACGTCTACTACTCCAAGTTCCTGGCCGTTGAGGGCGTCTCGATTAACATCGAGCCGAAGTCCGTCACCGCTTTCATCGGCCCATCGGGCTGTGGCAAGTCCACCTTCCTTCGCACCCTGAACCGCATGCACGAAGTGATCCCTGGCGGCCGCGTCGAGGGCCAGGTGCTGCTGGACGGAGACGACCTCTACGGTGCCGGTGTTGACCCGGTGACCGTGCGTAGCCAGATCGGCATGGTCTTCCAGCGTCCGAACCCATTCCCGACCATGTCCATCAAGGACAACGTGCTCGCCGGCGTGAAGCTGAACGGCACCAAGATCTCGCGTTCGGACGCCGATGACCTGGTGGAGAAGTCGCTGCGCGGCGCCAACCTGTGGAATGAAGTCAAGGACCGCCTGGACAAGCCGGGCTCCGGCCTTTCCGGTGGCCAGCAGCAGCGCCTGTGCATCGCCCGCACCATCGCAGTGAAGCCGGACGTGATCCTGATGGACGAGCCTTGCTCGGCACTGGACCCGATCTCCACCCTGGCCATCGAGGACCTGATCAACGAGCTGAAGAACGACTTCACCGTGGTGATCGTGACCCACAATATGCAGCAGGCCGCACGCGTGAGCGACAAGACCGCCTTCTTCAACATCGCGGGCACCGGCAAGCCGGGCAAGCTCATCGAGTTCAACGACACCACCGCCATCTTCTCCAACCCGGAGCAGAAGGCCACCGAAGATTACGTCTCCGGACGCTTCGGATAAAGATTTCGGATATCGCCGCTCTGTGAGCCGGCGGTAGACGAACCGGAAGGGGGGTCTTCCGGGGATCCTGGAGGGGATCACCGCCAGCGGCGCACCATGAATGGTGTGCCGCTGGTTTTTAAGCTGGCATGTAAAGCACCCTTGACTGTAAAGCGTGCTTGTCATTAGGGTGGAGGTGCATGGCAAACGATGGGAGATAGCAATGAGTACTCAGACAGCCACACGAAGCCGCTGGGGCCGTTCGCGCTTTGGCGGCGGTCCAGGCGCCCTGATCACAGTCAGCCTCGTCGCAGGGCTTGTCCTGTCGGCTGGCGCCGGCGTCCTATTCGCCCGGCTAAATGCACCGGCTCATTTCATGCTGGCTGCATTGATCATGACCGCTGGTTTACTCCCAGTTTTGTCCACGACTTGCTGGGCGTTGCTGCTGGATCGGAACACCTTGCGCGGTGCCACAAGAAACCCGGAATTATCGGTGGAGAGCCAGTGGTACGACAAGGCGGCCGTCGGCGTATTCCAAGACCTGCTGATCATTTGCGGCCTGGGTGGGGCGCTGTTTTCCTTCATGCCGGTATCCGTCTCGCTGGGACTCGTCCTAGCAGGCGTAGTCCTGGTCGCCATGATTGATTTCGCAATCCGCTACCTGATGATCAAGCGGGCGCAGAGCTAGTGGAGAACAACCTCACCGAGTACCGCAAGGAACGCGGGTTCTCCCAGCAGGCCTTGGCCGACGAGCTCGGCGTTTCCCGGCAGACCGTCATCTCCCTGGAAAAAGGGCGTTATGACCCATCCCTGCCCCTGGCGTTCAAGCTCGCGGCGCTGTTCCAATGCCGCATCGAGGACATGTTCATCCCCGAAAGCTCCTAGCTCCCGGCGAAGAGCGGACGCACCGCCAGAGTGAAAATCGCGCCACCGATCACGCAGACCACCGGGGTCAACAGCCAGTGCCAGAGCACGCGGTTCACATTGCGCCAGGCCACGGATTCAAAAGCCTGGTTCCGGCCCGCGCCGACAATGCCGCTGGTGACCGCCTGGGTCGTTGACAGCGGCAGGTGGACCACCAAGGAACCGACAAAAAGCATGCCAGCGGCAACACCTTGGGCGATCATCCCGCGCAGGGGATCGAAGTTCACCAGGCGGCGTCCCAGGGTATAGGTGATTCGCCAGCCGCCCAGCAGCACGCCGAAGCTCAGGGCACAGGCCGCAGTGAGCTGGATGGCTACGGTCAGCGGCCCGGGAGCCATCATATTGCCGGTGATGAGCACCAGGCTCAGCAGGGCTCCGGTACGCTGGCCATCCTGCAGCCCAAGTCCCAGTGCCACCGCGCCAGCAGCCACGGCCTGCCCGGCCCTGGAGCCGTCGTTCACCGAGCGGGAAGTGTTGTATCGCAAGAACCGAGTTGCCGGGAACACCAGGAGGTAGGACAGCACGTAGGCGATGATCGAGGCGAGCACCATGGGGATGATCACCGAAGACAGCAGCAGCCCCCACACATTGCGGGTGGATTCGTCGCCCATGATCGCCGCGGCGCCACTGCCGCCAGCCAGGGCCGAAAGCAGCGCATGCGTGGAGCTGATCGGAAGGCCGCGCCACCAGCAATATATGCCCCAAATGCCGGCTACGATCAGCCCGCTGATCAGCAGCTTCAGCCCGGCCACGCCCGTGGGAACGTTGATGTTCAGCTCCTGCACCAGGGACACGCTCAGCCCCGAGGTCGCCATAGTGCCGATGAAGGCGAAGACGGCGGCCACGGACACCGCAATGGCCGGGCGCAAGGCCCGCGTGCGCACCGAAGCGGCCACAGCGGTGGAGGCATCACGCATGCCGTTGAGCACGGCGTAGGCCAGTGTCAGGACAACAGCAATCGCCGTGAGGACCGAAATCAGGGTCATCGGACTTAGGACTCCTTGACCAGAACACGACCGAGGTGGTCGGCGAACTGGCGCAGGGTGTTCGCGGCCAGCATCAGCTGGTCCGCCACCTGCTGGTGCCGATGGATGGTGCTGGCCTTGGAGAAGTTGGCGATCTCATCGCCCCACACCAGATGGGTGCGTGTCGCGCGCTTGGAGAACTGCAGCATCTGCAGCCAGTGGTCTTCCAGGTCATCAAGATTATTCAGGCGCTGCACCGCATCGGAAGCCAGCTCCGCGAGCTGCGAAATCAACTCCAGCTGCTCCGAGGAACGCTCCGAGAGCGGGGTGGAGCCCACGGTCATGATCAGCTCGCCGGTACCCCGCAGATGCTCCATGGTCTCGTGAAGGAAGCGCGATAGCGCGTACATGTCTTCGCGCGGTAGCGGGCTGACGTAACTGGTGCGCAGGTGGGTCATCACCGCGTGCAACAGGTCCGACGCCTCGGCTTCGGCCGAGGCCAGGTCGCGCAGGCGATCGGAACGCGTTGTCGGGCTGCCGATCATTTCGGCCACGCTCTCAACCGAGCCACGAATGGTGGCGGTCAGCGCGCGCAGCAGCTCAATGCCACGCAAGGCGGAGGGAAAGACCTGGAACTTCACTTTTTGGGCGCACCATTCGGATCGACTGCTTTTGGTACCAACGCTGAACAGTTTACGACGTGGAAGTTAACGCCGGGTCATTGATGATGTCGGACCGGGAACGCCTCTCGGCGGAAGGCCGCTCGAAGCGGCAGAATTTTGGAGCCCGGGGTTACCAGCGGCCCGACACCGTTACCTAGTTTTCTCGCCTAACGCCCCTGCTGTCAACCACAGCAAGCGGTGCGTGTAATTTCTCACGCTAATGCCGAAGATTCTTCTCCACACCGCTCAGGCACAACAGCGCGCAGCAGAACCAGATCGCGCCGGCCGGCCCCATCCCGGCGGCTACCGAACTTGAAACCAGCGGCAAAGCTACTTGTCCAAGCCGGTTTCCCATCAGCCGCACGGCCAGCGCCGCGCCGCGATCCACCGGAGGCACGGAGGTGGAAATCATCGTCATCGTCATCGGCTGGCCCAGTCCCAGGAAGAAGCCGCCGATGAGCAGCGCCAGCCCCGAAGCCCACAGTTCATCGATGAAGATCGGCGCCAGCGCGATCGAGACGCCTGAAGCGTAGAGGCTGGCCACCAGCAAATGCCGGCGTTCAAAGTGCGCGGAGAGCTTGGGAATGAACAACCTGGATACGACCGAGGCGCAACCACGAATGGCCAAAAGCACACCCACAGCTGTCGGGGAGACGTCATGTTTCTCGGCGACCAGGGGCAGGAAGGCGGTCAGGATGTCCAGCATGGACAGCAGCATCATGGAGGCGAACATATGCGAGGTCATGCCCTTGATCCGCATAACCGAGCCGATCGAGGCCGAAGAGCGCTCCGGCGGGGCCGCCGACACGGACTTGGAAACCCGAGGCTGGAAATTGGGCAGCAGGAACGGCACCGCCAGCAGCGCGCAGCCCGCGCCGATCCACAGTGACAGGCTGATATCGGCGATTCGTTCTGCCGACACGGCATCGGTATCGGTGCCCAGCACCAGGCCGGCGATCAGCGGGCCGATGAACTGCCCGGCCGCATAGGCGGCGGTAAACCAGCCGAAGCCCTTGTCCAGGTCGCGGTCCGGGAAGTAGCGGGCAATGGAGGATTGGCCGCCGATGGTGAACATCAAATGCCCCAGGCCCAGCACGGCGCTGGCCAGTGCCACTGTGAGCGCATTGGGCGCGAGGTTCACGCCTAATCCGCCCAGGGCAATCAGGCCCACGCCCGCAACCATCAGGAAGCGGATGCGACGGATCCGGGAGCTGACCCGGCCCAAAAGCATGGCGGTGAACAGCGGAAGGATCGCATAGGCCGCGGTCACCGCGCCAACGGTAAAGGAGCCAGAGCCAAAGGAGATGAGCTTGTAGGTGGTGACCGGCCGAACGAGGTTCAACGCCGCCTGGGATAGCAGCCCGGTGGCAACCAGGACGATGAGCCAACGCATGATCCCCGAAGAGTTCGTTTTCGATCCGGCGACCACACGCACCTGCCTAAAATTGCGGGACTAGTTCCTCATCCATCCTAGAACTCCGGCCCGGCTATTTAGTCCAACGCGCCTTGGCGCCACAACCGGGCGCAAATTTCCAAGTCGGCGGCGGTCTTGCTCAATGCCCGGGCCTGTTGGGTCAGCTTGCTGCCCCGGTCGGAATTGGACAGGTCAGCGGCGTCTGCGTGCTCGGTCATGCCCAGAACCAGTACTCGGCAATAGGCCGCGGTGCGTTCGAGAGCGTGGGCAAAATCTCCGTCAAAAGCGCCGGTGAGAATCGATCCGGTCATCTTCTTGAGCTCTTCCGCCGTCGGAGGCTCGGCGACGCCGGCCACGATGCGTTCGACCTGCGCGCGATGGGCGCCGGCCTGGAAACGGGCCGAATGCACTTCCGGCTTGCCCATGGTCGCTGCTCGCACCGCATACAGGCGCCAGAGCGCACCTGGCAGCGAATGCGCCGGAGCTTCACTCCACAGCTCTGCCAGCACCTCGAGGCCTTCGTTCTCCGCCACGGCGATCAGCCGGTTGGAGATCTCCGGGTCATTGTTCTCGATGCCGCGGCGCACGAACGCCTGGGCTGAAAGGTGGGCTGCCTCGGAAACGCGCGCCGGGTCGGCCCCGCCTTCGTAGGGCTCGAATTCCTCTGGAGCGAAGGGGCGTGGTTTGTGATGGCGGAATCCCGCATCCTGGGCAACTTTTGATCCTGCGCGTGCACCTCTCATGGGCTCAAGGATACTCGTCGAACCTTGGTTCTTCGTTAACAGGTGTTGCACCACATATTCCCCGGGATTCAGCTGTTTTTGCCTTCTGTCCGAACGCGAAAACGGCCGATTAATACTCACGCGGTTACATCAGGTAGTATGGATTTTGGCCTTGTGCCGTGCGCCTTTAGCTCAGCTGGTAGAGCACTGGACTTTTAATCCATTGGTCGCGGGTTCGATCCCCGCAGGGCGCACAACCAGAAGATCCCCTTCACCGATTCGGTGGAGGGGATCTTTGGCTTTCGCATTGCCCGTCTATTTAGAGGGCGCTTTCCGGGGAAGCCAGGCCTAAGGCTGAGTCGGGCCGCTTGAATACCTCACGGGCTGGCGCATTGAGCTTGGCGCCCATCGATTGACCGCTACGGATCGGACCATTGCCTCGATCGCTGAGGAAGTTGGATATGGTTCGGAAGTCGCCTTCGCCCTTGCGTTCAAGCGTGAATTGGGATGCGCTCCAGGGGCTTATCGGCGTTCAGACTTGCAATGACCAGACAGCCAAGCAGCTCTGGACATCCGGCATTTCAATGGCGTGTAAGCGAGGTCGAGATTTTCCCGGAATGTTGGATGCATTGATGGCAAAAGCTGCCGTCCCATTCAGATCGGACGACAGCTTCTGCCGTTACTTGGGTGAGCGTGGACCTTACACGTAAGGCTCCAGGAACTTGATGACCCGTTCCATGACCAGCGCGCGGGCTTCGGGATCATGCGAACGCAACGAGCTGTCGGTGAACAGGTGCTTGTTTCCCGGGTAGGTGAACAACTGGGCGAGGTCTTTGCCTTGACCTGCAACGAAGTTCTGCGCGGACTCCAGATCGCCTTCCTTGGCGAAGAACGGATCCTCGTCCATGCCATGGATCTGCACCGGAACATTTTCCGGCCAGGGGCCGAAGCTCCACTCCGCGTCAAGATCCACGAAGGACTCCAGCAGTACGGCGGCCACCGCGCCTTGCCGCTGCTGCGCGCACTGCTGGGCAAGGGCCGCGCCCCATGAGGTGCCGATGTACACCAGTTCTTCGGGGAGCTTGCTGAAGAGCTTCTCCACTCGTTCCTGGATCTTGTCTTCGCTCAGTTTGTTGGCCATGCGCATGCCAGCCTCAAAATCTTTGGGCAGCTTGCCCGCGTAGAGGTCAATGGCGTGAACCGTATGGCCCGCGGCACGCAATTCGGCGGCCATTGCTTGGACCCCGGGAGTGAGCCCTTGGACGTGGTGGAACAAGACAATGGTTGCCATGAGAGTACTCCTGGAGTTTTCTAGCGTTCGTCGACGAGGTTGTTGATGCGCTGGGGGAGGTGTTCCAAGGCGGCGTCCCAGCCCGGCATCTGGCTGTTGATTTCTACGCTGTAGCCTTCAACCAGCATGAATTCTGCGCAGGTGAGGACCTCTTGCTCGGATTCGGTTTCGTAAATAAACGCGCGTTTGATGTCACTCCAGAGCAAGGTGGCCGACTGGTCGATAACCAGGCCGGTCTTTACTACTTCAACGGTGCGCTGGGGATAGGACATGTTCCACTTGCTTTCGAGATCCGCGGCGGTGTGCTTTGCTCAAGTCTAAACCTGTTGCACACCGCCTGCCGGTGATCAAACCGGGTTGGGGTAGGACTTGCTCAGTGTTCCTTGCGCCGAAAGCTCCAGGAAGTAGTCCAGGTTCAGCTGGGCCAGGAAGGTCTGGTCGTGGCTGACTACCAGCAATGCGCCACGATAAGCCTGCAGGGCTTCGGCCAGCTGGCGCACGCTGTCGATGTCCAGGTTATTTGTCGGCTCATCGAGAATGAGCAGCTGCGCGGTCGGCTCAGCCAGCAGCAGCGTTGCCAGATAAACACGGAATCTTTCACCACCGGAAAGCACTGCCAGCGGACGGTCAGCACTTGCCCCGCGCAGCAACAGCCGGGCGAGCATATTGCGAATCTGCCCGCTGTTTGCCGAAGGGGCTACTGCAGCGACATTTTCCATGGCGCTGAGCTGGTCATCCAGCCCCACCAAGCGCTGTGGCAGGAAGCCAACCCGGTCTAGATAGATTCCTCCTTTCAACTTTCCGCTGGCGGCATCGCCGGAAACCATCTGCCGCAGCAAGGTGCTCTTGCCTGAACCGTTAGGGCCGATCAGCCCCACGCGCTCTGGCCCCTGGATTATCTGCTGCGTCGTCCCGGAAGATACGATCGCGACGTTCTTGCTGGACGGCAGTTCAGGGTCCGGCAATTCAAGATTGATGTGCTCCACCTGCCGGACTTTGCGGTCTGCATCATCAACCTTGGCTTGCGCGCTTTCAACCTTCCCGTCCAGGTGCGAGCGCATCTTCCCGGCGTTAGCCTCGGACTTCTGCCGTAGGCTATTGGCCAGGATCTTCGGCAGGCCGCCGCCGAGCTGTTCGGCCCGGCCCTTGCGTTTGGCCCGGGCCAGCTTGGTCTCGGCTTCCACGCGCTGGCGCTTCTCCACTTTCAGAGTCGCCTGCGCGGTTTTTGCCGCCTGCTGGGCAGCTTGCTGTTCGGTCTCCAGCTGCTGAACGTACACGCTGTATGGCCCGCCGAAAACGCGAAGCTCGCCAGCGTGCAGCTCGACGGTGTGCTCCATCATTTCCAGCAGCTCAAGGTCGTGGCTGACCACGATCAGCGTCCCTTTCCAGGAACGGACCAACTCGTAGAGCAGCTCGCGGGTGGGCGCATCGAGGTTATTGGTGGGCTCATCGAGCAAGGTGATCTCGTTCCCTGCAAGGCGCAGGCCAAGAACTGCCAGAAGCATCGTTTCGCCGCCGGAGAGCGAACCAATCCGGCGTTCCAGGCTCACGTGCCCTAATCCCAGGCGGTTCAACTCGACGTCGACACGGGCTTCCACATCCCAGTCATTTCCTACCGCATCAAAATCAGCGGGGTCGACGCTGCCAGCCTCGATGGCCTTGAGCGCCACCAGCGACTTCTCGACACCGAGCAGCTGCGCCACCGTCGCGTCCTTTTCCAAGGTGATCATCTGTGGCAGGTGGCCGATCTGCGCGTTGGCTTCCACCGATCCGCTGGTTGGTGCCAGCAGGCCGGCGATGAGCTTGAGCAGAGTCGTTTTGCCGCTGCCGTTGCGGCCGGTCAAGCCCACCAAGCCGGCCGGGAATGTGCCGTCCAGATCTGCCAGGGCGCGTTCGCCGGTGGGCCATTCGAAGCTGAGGTTTTTCAGGGTAATTGGTGGAGTCAAAGACATATATTCCTCCCACATGTGGTGAAGAGGCTGCCGACTGGCGGAATCAGATAGCTGGCTCAACCCACAGGGGAGCCAAGAAAAAAAGGGATACCGTAGCCGGTAGCCAAAATGAACAGGTTGCGCCTCAGGTGACGGGCGCAGGGTCATTGGCTGGCTTAGTAGGTATCCATGGAAAAAAGTGTAACAGGAGTTTCCAAGCCCGTCGTTAAAGAACTTTCGGCCCGCATCCATCACCGGATACGGGCCGAAGAACAAAACTACGGAAGGGCTACTTCCAAGCGCGGTGCACCGCAACGATGCCACCGGTCAGATTGCGGTATTCCACATTCTTCCAGTCCACGTTGACGAACTTGGCGCCCAGTTCTTCCTGGTTTGGCCAGGCCGCAATGGACTCAGCCAGGTACGCGTACGCGGTCGGGTTGGGCGAAACCAGGTAGCCCAGCGCAGGAATCACGCGTGGCAGGAACTGCTGGTAGGCCACCTTGATCGGGGTCACGGTTGGGGTGGAGAACTCTGCAACCACGATGCGTCCGCCGGGCTTGGTCACGCGGCGCATTTCCGAGAGGGCCTTCTCGGTGTCATCGATATTGCGCAGGCCATAGGAGATGGTCACCGCGTCAAAGGTGTCGTCCTCGAAAGGAAGGTCGTGGGCATCGCCGTATACGAAGTCCAGATGCGGGTAGCGCTTGCGGCCCTCGGCGAGCATGCCGTTGGACATGTCGCAAGCGGTCACCTTTGCGCCGGCTTCGGCCAGCGGGACCGAGGAAGTGCCGGTGCCGGCAGCCAGGTCGAGGATGCGCTCGCCGGGCTTCGGCGCGATGGCCTCGGTGGTGATCTTGCGCCAGTAGTTCACAATGCCACCGGTCATCAAGGTATTGAGCAAGTCGTAGCGTGGAGCCAGCTTGTCGAACATGTTCTGAACCTGATCGGCCTGCTTATCCAGGCCTGCGCGCGCATTGTGGGAACTCATGGGACTAAGTGTTTCATATTTGCGCGCGCCTCGGCGCCGGATGTGGGGCGAATCGCCCTCTAGAGAATCGATTCGAGCCGGGCGTAGCTGGCCTCCATTCCCTCGGTCATTCCGGTGGCGAGCACCGTGTCGCGGGTTTGCGCGTCGGGATAGGTAATGAGCGCGGTGAGCAGGGTGCCGCCGTCATTTGGTGTCAGCGTCAGTTCGTTGACCGTGGCTGGGTAGTCCGTGTCGATCATCTGCTCGGTGGTCTGCTCATAGGACTGCGGCAAGGACTCCAACACAGTGCCGGTGAAACCGAATCCGGAACCCCTATCAGCTGAAAGCGGCTCCCACCAGTACCGGTATGTCTGTCCAACCTCTTGCGCGGTAACGCATTCGGTCATCTGCCAGCCGTCGGGGCCGAGCATCCAGCGCTTCATCAGTTGCTCATCATGGTGGGCCTGCCAGACTTGCGCGAGGGTCCCGCGCACCAATCGGGAGATGCGCACCTGGGTGTCGGAGAGGACTTGGGCCTCGGTGCTGAAGGTCTGCGCATAGTTGCGCAGGTCGATCAGGACCTGTTCGATCTGGCTCATTGCCGAGCGTGTTCCGTCAATCATGCCCATGGCCACCACCTGTTCGAGTTCCGCTGCGGATGCGAAATTAGCGGTGATGGTCAGTTTTGTTCCCTCGGTGCTCGGGTCGAAAGAGAAAACTGTTCGGGTGATGGGTAAATCAGGGTTCGGCGTGCCATCTGGATGTGCAAAACCGTCATCGACTTCGAAGAACTTGTGCTCTACAACTTCCTTCCACTGCCAGTAGCCATGGAACTCTTCACCCTCAGGAGAGGTCATGTGGTAATTTGAAAAACCGCCCGGGGTTCCGTCGTGGCGGGTGAAAGTCGCCGGGTACGTAACTGGTCCCCAGAACTTTTCAATTTGCCGCGGATCAAGGTAGGCATCCCACAATCGGGACACCTTGACCGGGAATTCTGCATTCACGGTGAGAGTCAGTGATTCTGCGTCTTGGATTACTGATGTGACGGGCATTCGAAGCGCTCCTTAGGTTGCCTCGTCGGCGAGGAAATCGTCGAGCCTGCTGACGCGTTGGCGCCAGATGGCTTCAAGTGATGAAAGTAGTTCTTGTGCGTGCCGGATGGTGTCCGGCTGTCCGCAAACAATTCGTTCGCGACCACGTGCGATTTTGCTGACCAGTCCTGCAGCCTCCAGCGCTGCGACATGCTTTTGCACTGCAGCAAAAGACATGTCGTATGCGGCAGCCAGTTCCGAAATGCTCACCTCAGCATGAAGGGCCCGCCGCACGATATCTCTTCGTGTGGCGTCAGCCAAGGCGCGGAAGACCTTGTTTGCCTGTTCTTCGCTCAACTCATATACAACCATTTGGTTGTATATTACCTCCGTTGGGCCGCAAGGTGAAGTGGTTGAGTGAAAACTTTTGAGTACCCGGCGAATATGATGGGTGCAATGTCTCCTAATTATGCTCGTTATACTAGAGGATTTATCCACTCGGCTACGGGTGTGATCACTGTTAAAACGGGGCGTGAGCCTTCTCAATGCATCGATATTCATCTAGGCTGGCCGATACTGCAGCATCCGATTTTCCTCAGAGTGGAGGAACATGAGCACGTCCCCAATCGACTGGTCCGTTGCCTCTCGTCGCGCCCGGCAAGCCCGCGAGCTGCTCTCCACCCAAGAAGCTGGCTTGCGCGATCTTCCGTTGCGCAAGGACGTGCGCGAATCGTGGAAACGTTCACTGGCTCAGTTATCTTCGGTTCAAAGCCCATCGGTGCTCACTGATGATCGGCTAAGGCTTGCTCGTGAGCGCAGCGAATTGCAACGAATCTGGCCGGTCTTTGAAAAGCTTCTAGTGCCAGCGGCCACCGATGCCAATCTCTTAGTTGCCCTGGCTGATGCTGGTGGAACCTTGTTGTGGGTGGCGGGCAGCAATAGTTCCATGAGTCAGGCCGAGCACGTCGGATTTATGCCGGGTGCCGATTGGGCCGAGCGAAGCGTGGGAACTTCAGCGCCCGGCATTGCCGTGGCGACGGGGTCCGGCTCCCAGGTTTCCGGTGCCGAGCACCTGTATGAACAGGCCCAGCAGTACAGCTGCTCGGCAGTACCCATCCGTGATCCGCGTAGCGGCCAGGTGATCGGAGCAATCGACCTCACCGGTGGCCCGGAAGCCATCGCGACGCATTCGCTGCCGCTTTTGCAGGCGGCCGTGATGGCAGCCGAAACCCAGCTCCTGCTTCCCGGCGCCGGGGTTGTGGCCGACCCTGACTACTTGGATTTGAACCGGCCCGATGGCGCGCATCTGGGATCCCATGCCGTCTCTTTGCGCCACGCCGAGATTCTGACCCTTTTGGCGCAGCATCGCGATGGCCTGACCAGCGCGCAGCTGGTTGATGAGCTCTTCGAACGCCGGGATTCCGCCGCCGAGGGCACTGTCCGTGCCGAAATGGTTCGGTTGCGCAAGGTCCTGGCTGCCTCGCCGGGCCGCACCCTCACCTCGCGTCCCTACCGTTTGCAGTGGGAACTTCAAACCACCCTTGGCCGGCTTCGCCGGGCTCTGGAACAGGGCGATGTCGACTCGGCGCTTCAGCTATTCACCCCGGGGATGCTCGAACGCTCGCAGGCCCCGGGCGTACTCGCCTTGCGCTACCGCGCCGAAGCAGCGCTGCGCGAGTTGGTCCTGGACCGCGGCAGTGCCCAGCAATTGCTGAATCTCGGCCGCCAGCTGGCCGATTCCAGCCTCCTGCGCGCCGCCTTGCGCGAGCTTCCGAGCAGCTCTCCGGCCCGCTCGCTGATCGTCGCAGAGATCCAAGAGCTCGAAATGTAGGACGATCGATGCTGGCTATCGTGGTAAGGGGGAGATGGTAGTAGTCGTTTCGTCGAAAAACCAGATCGTGAAGGCGACCTGTTTCTGTAAGTGGAACTTACTCTTCTCCCTACTCACTTAATGTTGGCTCATGCCCCTGTTTGCTTAGGTATTCTATTGCTCGTTGCACGGCGGTCAGCTTGCGTCGGATTTCCCCGATTCCGGGGGCGTTTGCGTCAGAAAATTCATCTAATCTTTCGTATTCCCTGCGAACCTGAATCTCTGTTTCGGTTAGAGCGATCCAGATAGCGGGGTTCATCGGCAGGTGCAGAAGTTCGCGAAGGATTTCATTTGCAAGCATTCGTTCGATGACTGATTCCAAATCAGCTGCTGAAGTCGTAGAGCTGGCCAGACCGTAGGCCAATCCTCCGCCGCCTACTCCGGCGAGGGATCCTGCAGTGATGAGTCCGCCGACCATGCCGCCGGGACCAAAGCTGGCTAGAGCGCTCGTGAGCAATGCGGCTCCGGCAACTCCGGGTGCAGCGGCAAGCGCTAGGCCACCGGTTGCCGCCACAATTGCTACGGCTCCCACGCTCACTGCTGTCCATCGTTTCCAATTTACGATCTTCGGCCCAGTTAAAATTTCGTGTGCTTGTTTGGCGGCAGTGACAACATTGGTTCCAAAAGCACTTGTGAGTCCAAGTTCGGCGGAAAGATCTTCGAGTGCTTTTTGCTTGGTCTCTGGGGAGACCGCAATTTCGAATGGTCTGATGATGTTCTCAGAAACCAGCGCAGATAAAGGCTCGATTGCCTGATCGACGTTCAGATGCGCGCAGGGGGATGGCACTGGAGGTATCGACGTTGGGTCAGCCAGGTCAAATGCCAACCTAGACAGTGCTGCTGGCGTTGTTCGTCCTTGTTCTGAGTTCCAATGTTGAATGCCATCAATTAGAGTTGCCTGGACCTGTCGCAGGGCCCCTTGATACCGATTTTTCTGGTCACCTTCTAATCTTATGCTGATTAGATGCGCGTACCTCAGAGCTAGGTGAGCGAGGTATTCGGTATCGTTGAGCTGGGCTGCAACGTCACCTATATGTGTAGTGAGTTCTTTGGATTTTGATCCATATAAGGCATAGCCAATTGCCTCTGCAACCACGGGAATGCCAAGATATTGGACTGCGCCATGGGCTTTGTGCGGGTTGTTGGTTCCGGAGGATACTTTATAGTCGGTCATCCATGGGAAGACAGACGAAAGGCCACGACCGGACGTTATCAAGTCTGTAGCATTCCAAAAATTGACCCACCAAGACAGGTGAGCCGGTGGTTCCTTAAGATTGTCCCAAACTTTATCGATATTGAATGTGCTGTGGCCCAATGGACTACCGATGGTGACAAATCCGATGACTTCGATACTCGCCGGTAGTCGTAATAGTAAGTCAGCGGCGATAACGGAACCAAGGCTGTGGCCTACTAGCACGAGGCGACCGGAAGATGGAAGCTTGGAAAGAATCAGTTTGAGAACCTGAGCTCTAAGATCGCTGTTCTTCAGGTAGTTCGACGCCTGCACCATCTGGGGGGCAAACTCGACGCCCGCGTCGATCATTAGCGGAACACCGACGTGTCCTCTTCCTGCATCATGTCGTCCAAGCTTGAACTCAATGCCTGACATTCGGCGTTCAAAATTGCGACGAATTTGGGCCGCATCCGATTTGCTCGGACGCTTGTGGACTATTGGCGGAAGTTTCTCAGCTTCGTCTACACCTCTGAGGGCATGTGCGAATTTGGGAACAATTAACTCCACTCCGTCCAAAGCTGGGTAACCGTTATTGGAAAGAGACTGAGCAAGCTGGTGCTTCCAATTATCCGAAGGGTCGCCGTTTCCGACACCATGCAGAAATAGCAAAATTGGTTTGGTTGTCAATTGGCAAGCCTCCGGCCACTGCGAGTGGAAAGTATGAATATTTTTCGATTTTTATCGTATCTTTTTAGCCCCGGATCGAGAACGATAAATTCGCATCGTGTGAAATGTTCTTCAAAATATTTAGGCCATGATTCCGAAACAGTCATCTGGTGTGAACAAGAGGTTTAACTTTAATGGTTCTCGCGAAAACAGGGAGAACGGAAGTGTGAGATGTGTGCTACCCGAACTATTTATGGGTACTGCGCAGAATAGTGGGGCTATTTCGCTCATGTGCAAATCTGAAGGTGGTGGATGCGGTGGCTTTAGGTGCCATCCAAGGGTGCTGAATTTCCACGGGCACTGCCTCCCACGTTAAGTTCGCAACCTTCCCGCAACGTTCATGTGACTAGAGTCACACTCAAGAGGCTGCGGAGATGAATTCGCGGCATCATCCACTGACAAAGGAGTCATGTAGCCATGAGCGTTTACGCAAACCCGAACACCGATGGCGCGCTGGTTAATTTCAAGGAGCGCTACGAGAACTACATTGGCGGCCAATGGGTCGCCCCGGCCAAGGGCATGTATTTCGAGAACGTCACCCCGGTGACCGGCAAGGTCTTCTGCGAGGTGGCCCGTTCCACCGCCGAGGATATCGAGACTGCCCTGGATGCAGCACATGCTGCAGCGCCGGCCTGGGGCAAAACCAGCCCGGCCGAACGCGCAGTCATCCTGAATAAGATCGCGGACCGCATCGAGGAAAACCTCGAAATGATGGCCGTGGCCGAAACCTGGGACAACGGCAAGGCCATCCGCGAGTGCCTGAACGCCGACCTGCCGCTGGCAGTTGACCACTTCCGCTACTTCGCCGGAGCAATCCGCGCCCAGGAAGGTAGCCTCTCCCAGCTCGACGACGACACCACCGCATACCACTACCACGAGCCGCTGGGCGTGGTCGGGCAGATCATCCCGTGGAACTTCCCGATCCTCATGGCCGTCTGGAAGCTCGCCCCGGCGCTGGCTGCCGGCAACGCGATCGTGCTCAAGCCCGCCGAGCAGACCCCGGTCTCGATCCTGGTGCTCATGGAGCTGATCGGCGACCTGCTGCCAGCCGGCGTGCTGAACGTGGTCAACGGATTCGGCGTGGAAGCGGGCAAGCCGCTGGCATCGAACAAGCGCATCCGCAAGATCGCCTTCACCGGCGAGACCACCACCGGCCGGCTGATCATGCAGTACGCCTCCGAGAACCTGATTCCGGTCACCCTGGAGCTGGGCGGCAAGTCCCCTAACATCTTCTTCGAGGACATTGCCTCAAAGGACGATGCCTTCTACGACAAGGCCCAGGAAGGTTTCACCCTGTTCGCGCTGAATCAGGGCGAAGTCTGCACCTGCCCATCGCGCGCGCTGATTCAGGAGAGCATCTACGACCGCTTCATGGGTGACGTGGTGGCCCGCACCAAGGCCATCAAGCAGGGCAACCCGCTGGATACCGACACCATGATGGGCGCCCAGGCCTCCAACGACCAGCTGGAGAAGATCCTCTCCTACATGGACATCGGCAAGTCCGAAGGCGCCAAGGTGCTGCTCGGCGGCGGACGCGCTGATCTGGGCGGAGAGCTCTCCGGCGGCTTCTACGTACAGCCGACCATCTTCGAAGGCACCAATGACATGCGCATCTTCCAGGAGGAGATCTTCGGCCCGGTGGTCGCGGTGACCAAGTTCAAGGACTACGACGACGCCATCAACATCGCCAATGACACCCTCTACGGTTTGGGCTCGGGCGTGTGGAGCCGGAACGGCAACGTGGCCTATCGTGCAGGCCGGGCCATCCAGGCCGGCCGCGTCTGGGTCAACCAGTACCACGCCTACCCGGCCCACTCGGCTTTTGGTGGCTACAAGTCTTCGGGCATCGGACGTGAGAACCACCTGATGATGCTCGATCACTACCAGCAGACAAAGAACCTGCTTGTCTCCTACTCGGAAAACAAGCTCGGCTTCTTCTAAACCGAAAGTTATTCACAAAACCCAAAGGTGCGGGGCGACCTAGGCAACGCCGGGGACTCGATTGGTCTCATTTCCCCAACGACGCTGCCGCCCCACACCTTCGTTTCTCTTGCAAAGGACAAAGTACATGAGCACGATGAAAGCTGCAATAGTCAAAGGTTTCGGCGACGAGCTGGAAGTCGAAGACGCCGCCATTCCGCAGCCCGGTCCCGGCCAGGTGTTGGTCAAGCTGATCGCCTCCGGTGTCTGCCACACCGACCTTCACGCCGCCGAAGGCGACTGGCCAGTGAAACCCAAACTTCCATTGATTCCCGGGCATGAAGGGGTGGGAACCGTTGAGAAACTCGGCGAAGGAGTCACCGAGGTCGCGGTGGGTGATTTGATCGGCAATGCTTGGCTGGCCAGTGCCTGTGGACATTGCCAGTATTGCCGAACCGGTTGGGAGACGCTGTGCGAAGCCCAAACCAACGGTGGCTACTCGGTGGACGGGTCGTTTGGCCAGTACATGCTGGTCGACGCCCGCTATGCCGCGCATATCCCGCAGGGCGCAGACCCTTATGAGATTGCACCGGTGCTGTGCGCCGGAGTGACGGTATACAAGGGGCTAAAGATGACCGAGGTTAAGCCCGGTCAATGGGTTGCCATCTCTGGCATTGGCGGACTGGGGCATATTGCCGTGCAGTACGCGGTGGCCATGGGAATGCGAGTTATCGCGATCGACGTGGCCGATGACAAGCTGGCCTTGGCTGCTAAGCACGGTGCAGAAATTACCGTGAATGCCTTTGCCCAAGATCCAGCCGCGGTGATCCAGGAGAAGATTGGTGGAACGCACGGCGTGCTCGTCACGGCGGTGCATCCCAAAGCCTTCGGTCAAGCGATCGGCATAACTCGCCGTGGCGGAACCATTGTGTTCAACGGGTTGCCGGCCGGTGACTTCCCGGCTCCGATCTTCGACATCGTGCTCAAGGGTCTAACCATCCGCGGTTCAATCGTCGGAACTCGACAGGACATGATCGAGGCGCTGGAGTTCTACGCCGCAGGAAAGATTAAACCGACGTTCCACACTCGTCCGCTAGAAGACATCAACGCAGTCTTCGACGAGATGCGCCACGCCAAGATTGATGGCCGAGTGGTCATCGACTACGCCGGAGCAAAGTAGTCACAAGCGCACACCCGGGCTTGGCCGCCGATTAACGTCGACAGCCAAGCCCGGGTGTTTTGCTTTCACCAAAACCATGGACGGCGTGTGCCAAGTAGAGGACACTTGGACCCAAGGATTGACTCAGGAGTAGAGCATGAGCACTGTAACTGAAACTAAGGCGAGCATTGCGGGAGAAAGCTTTTCGCGGGTGGCCTTCATGCCCGAAGCCATGGAGCTATTGCGCAAACTATGGGGAATTCACGGTCCGCTGATGTTCCACCAATCCGGTGGCTGCTGTGATGGCTCCTCGCCGATGTGTTATCCGGCCGGAGAATTCCGCACCGGCGGATCGGATATTCTGCTCGGCGTTCTCCCACTGGATGACGGTCAGGGCCAAGATTTGGGAACCATCGACTTCTGGATGTCCAAAGAGCAGTTTGAGTATTGGAAGCACACCAAGTTGACCGTTGATGTGGTCGCCGGCCGCGGTTCCGGGTTCTCGGTAGAGGCTCCGGAGGGCAAGCGCTTTTTGATCCGTAGCCAGATCATCGAATTCCCGGTCAGTTAGGAAAACATGTCTTCCCTCATGATCTACGTGCTCTTCCCCGGAAACGCGCGCGAAGCGATGAACTTTTATGCTGGCATCTACGGTGGGGATCTGAAGCTTTTCACCCTTGAGCAGTTCAATCGCACCGATGGCGATCCTCATGCGATCGCCCATAGCGAGTTGAAAGGGCTGGTCACGCTGGCCGGAGCCGATGCAACCGGCGATCAGGCATCGGTGAAATCTGAGGGGCTGATGCTCTCGTTACTGGGTACGGCCGAACCTAAAGTGCTTCACCAGTGGTTCGAGCAACTTTCCGTCGGTGGCCAGGTGCTGGACCCGCTCGCGGTTAAGCCTTGGGGCGATACCGATGGGCAGGTGGTTGATCGTTATGGGTTGCGTTGGCTAATTGGCTACCAAGCTGAGAACAGCGAGAGCCAAGCACCCAACTGATGTTGTTGTCCTTTGTCCCACTGATCCAGTAGCCTCATCGATCCATCCTCTAACGGCGTGAGGATGCCGATCCGTTCGGCGCCAACGCCTTCCAGAGCCGCGCCAGCCGGGGAATCAGGAGAGGCGCTGGCCGGGGTGGAGAGGAAGAATTCACTCGGGGACCGGCCCCAGGTTTCTAATATGGACAAGTGCCCGCGCAGGAAGCTGAGGGTTTCACTGGCCTGCAGCCAACCCGTGCGCTCGCCGTCTGGGGCATCTGGGCGATCGTCGCCGGCATCCCGCAATTGATCACCGCAATCCGCAACCGCAAGGCCGGAGGACAGATCGCGCAAATGCTCTCCGGAGGCATCTCCGTCGTCGCCGGATCCGGTTTCCTGCTCCAGGGGATCCAGGGCAAGGCGATGATGACCGGGCCTGCCGGCTACGCGCTGCTCGGTGCCATCTTCTTCCTGATCTCCGCCATCCGCCTGGGCATCAAACTTCGAAAGGCCAACGCATGAGCGAGCAATATGACTACGATCTGATCGTCATCGGAGCCGGCCCCGTCGGCGAAAATATCGCGGACTACGCCGCCCGGCAGTCGCTGAGCGTGGCCATGATCGAATCCGAGCTGGTCGGCGGTGAATGCTCCTACTGGGCCTGCATGCCCTCCAAAGCTCTGCTGCGCAGCGGCCACGCATTGCGTGCGGCCCAGCGGCTGCCCGGCGCAAGCCAGGCGATCACCGGAAAGCTCGATGCCAACGCCGTGCTGGCGCGCCGCACACAATTCACCAGCGGCTGGAAGGACGACGGGCAGGTGAAGTGGCTGGATTCGGCCGGGATCGACCTGATCCGCGGTCGCGGCCAGCTGGCTGGACCGGGCAAGGTGCAGGTGGGCGATCAGTTCTACACCGCCCGCGCCGTAGCGTTGGCCACCGGATCGATCCCCACGCTGCCGGATATCAAGGGCCTGGCCGAAGCCCGGCCCTGGGGCACGCGCGAAATCACCTCCGCGCAGCAGGTTCCGGACTCGCTGATCGTGCTCGGCGGCGGGGTGGCGGGCACCGAAATGGCCCTGGCCTTCGCCAGCCTCGGATCGAGCGTCACGCTGATCTCGCGTTCGGCGCTGCTGGGCCGCGAGGAGCCATTTGTCGCCGACTACGTGGCCGCCGGCCTGGAGGAAGCCGGGGTGGAAGTTCGCCTCGGGGCCAAGCCCACCGAAGTGCACCGCGCCCAGGATGGAACTGTCAGCTTGTCGCTCGATGACGGGTCAACGGCGCAGGCCAGCGAACTGGTAGTGGCGGCCGGGCGCACCCCGGCCACCCTTGATCTCGGGCTGGAAGCACTTGGCCTGGATGGCAAGCTCAGCGTGGATGACACCATGCTGGTGGCGGGCACCGACTGGCTCTACGCCGCCGGAGATGTGAATCGCCGGGCACTGCTGACCCATCAGGGCAAATACCAGGCGCGCATTGCCGGGGAAGCGATCGCCGCTCGGCTTAATGGAACCCCGCTGGAAACCAGGCCATGGGGACAGCATGCGGCCACCGCGGATCATCACGCCGTGCCGCGGGTGATCTTCACCGACCCCGAGGTGGCCGCCGTGGGACTGACCGAAGCCCAGGCGCGCGAGGCCGGATTCCCGGTGCGAACCGTGGCTTACGACTTGGGCAACGTGGCCGGGGCCAGCCTTCACGCCGATGGCTATACCGGGCGCGCCCAGCTGGTGATCGACCAGGACCGCCAGGTGATCCTCGGTGCCACCTTTGTTGGCCAGGACGTGGCCGAGCTGCTGCACGCGGCGACCATCGCGATCGTCGGCTCAGTTCCGCTGGATCGGCTGTGGCATGCGGTGCCGGCCTATCCGACGATGAGCGAAATCTGGCTGCGCCTACTGGAGGCCTGCCGCCAAGCTGTCTAGGTGCGCGGCCAGCCGGCTGCTGGCATTCTCCAGGTGCTGGGCCAACGAATTTGGCCGTGGCTTGGGCAAAATGTCGGTTCTATCTGTTTTGATCAAGTTGGGAACGCGGAATGTGGGGAAGCGTCCCGATGTGCAAACGACAGTTAGCACTCGCGGAATGGAACGACGAAAAGTGGAAGCAATTGAGCCAACGGGTGCGAGCAGGTTGATCACCGCCGCTTATCGGATAGCTACACGACGTAGCGACGATTACCATAAAGGCGACAACAGGGGCTTAGGAATTGCCACGACTGTACTGCTCGTTGTACTGCTATGTGGATTGCTGATCTTAGGATTTCTTGGTGCAGGGGCCTATCAGCAACAAGGCTCGCACGCAGCGGTTTCTGTTCTCATTCAAGTGTCATTGGCTCTCGTGACAATAGCCGTAATGTTTAAAATGACCACCGCGCTCAGCAACCGAGCCTTCAGTCAATTGACCTCGTTTTTAGGACACTTTTTGAGGCTCTTTGCGGTTTTTGTTGCCGCTTTGGGAGTGATCGCTGTTTGTGTAGCATTGGTCTTTGCATTTGATCTAATCAGTACCTACGGTGCCGACAAAGGCAACTCTAAACCGGAAGACTTTGCTGCCATTGGCGGCGCCTGTTTAATTTCTGTCTACTTTACGAGCACGATTCAAAAACTTGCGCCGCCATACTTGAGCGCTACTCGCTTGCGGACGGGAGTCAGGTGGCAACTGTGGCTACGGTGGGTTTCCTTGCTCTCCATAACGCTGGTCATAGTTGCGGGGCTCGGTGTCCTGCTCGCCGTGAACGATGTAATTCAGTTGCTGGTTGGTGGTTCGATGATGGCAATCTTATTGTTTTGGGCCGCTAGAACTCTGAGTATTCGAGAAGACATAAACAAGGCGGTAACTGAGATGCAGAACCAACTTGGTCGAGTTATCGCGTGCTGTAACAGTGGTGCGAAAGGGATAGCGCAGGATGCTGATAAGAGGGCAGCGCTACTCGGATTAATAGATGCGTTCACTGATCCGAAACTAAAAATATTAAGTGGACGGCCTTACAGCGAACGTTGCGATAGTTCTATTGTTACCGTCCTGCAGTACATAGCGATTCGCATTGGCTGCGGCATTAGGACAACGCATCTAAATGCATACGAAAAGCTCCTGGATTCTCATCTTGGCGGTTTGCGGGAAAATGACTTGGAAGACGAACTGCGATTGGCTTGTATCTTGTGGCGGGACCAGCTGGCAAATGAAAACCACAGTTGCGTTTCACCGCTCAAGCGTCAGTAATTGAATTCAGATCAGAATAATGCGCATTTTGGATTGAAATCCCCGAACCTCGGCAGCTCGGGTGGTTGGGCCCTCAGAGCTAAGTCAACAGTCGTGTCGAAGTTCTAAAATGTGCCCTACTGGAGGCCAGCCGCCAGGCTGTCTAGGTGCGCGGCCAGCCGGCTGCTGGCATTCTCCAGGTGCTGGGCCAACAGCTCGGCGGCACCCTGCTGGTCGCCGGCGGCGATCTTATCCAGCAGCCGGGCATGTTCGTTGGCGATATCGGTGGTGTTCAGCAGCGTCGCGTCCTGGACTTGGGTCATGCACAAACGGATTTCGTCGCTGAGCTGGCTGTAAATCGCGCTGGTGCGCTCGGAATCCAGGGCCTGGACCAGCGCGCTGTGGAAGCGGACGTCGGGATCGACGATCTGGATCGGCGAGGCCTCGCTCAGGGCGGTGATTTCCGCGTTGGCCTCCCGCGCGGCGTCGGGGACCTGTCCGGTGCCGGCGAGCAGGCGCACCGCTTCGGCCTCGATGATGGCGCGGGTGCGGTAGATGTCGCGGGCATCGGCCGAGGTCAGCCGCGTGACCCGGGCGCTTTGATGGACGTTGCGGGTGAGCAGGCCGCTGGCCACGAGGTTTTCCAGTGCGGCCTTGGCGGTGGGGCGGGCCACCTCATAATGGGTGGCCACATCGACTTCGCCCAAGGGGGTGCCGGGAGCCAGCTCACCGCTGAAGATGCGGGTGCGCAGCGAGGCGATGACGGCCTGCACGACCGAAACCACTCCTAATCGGGCTGCCACGTGTTTCCTTTCGGGCCAAGAAAATAACCTCACAAGTATCCCATGAATCGTACTACTATTGGTTGTGTACTTGTTAGACAATTTTCCTTTTGGGCAGTAACCACCTGCCCGCGACACAGGAGCGCACCATGGCATTGAGCACGCCAGCACTCGGCGAACCAACGGTTTCACCCAGTATCCTCGACCTCGTTGGCGAACCGGGCCGCGTCAAGACCCGTTCCATCGACCGCGTCGCCTACGCCTCGGATGCCTCGCACTACCTTTACACCCCGCAGGCGGTGATCCTCGCCAAGGACGCCGCCGAAGTCTCCGCCCTGCTGCACGCCGCGGCCAGCAACAACCAGCCGGTTACCCTGCGCTCCGGCGGCACTTCGCTGGCCGGTCAAGCCAGCGGCGATGGGCTGATGATCGACGTGCGCCGCAATTTCCGCGACATCCAGGTCCTTGATAACGGGGCGCGCGTGCGCGTAGAGCCCGGCGCCACGGTCCGCCAGGTCAACGCGCGCCTGGCCGTCTACGGCACCAAGCTCGGCCCGGACCCGGCCAGTGAAGCTGCCTGCACCATCGGCGGAGTGATCGCCAACAACTCCTCGGGCATGGCCTGCGGCACCGAGCTCAATACCTACCGCACCCTGGAATCGATGACTTTCGTGCTGCCTTCTGGCACCATGATCAACACCGCCGATCCTGACGCCGACCGCCAACTGGCCGCCGCCGAACCCCAGCTGGTCGCCACCCTGGATCGCCTGCTCAAGCGCGTGCGCAACAACCCTGCGTCGGTCGCCAAGATCCAGAAGCACTTCGCCCTGAAAAACACCATGGGCTACGGCATCAACGCCTTCCTCGACTTCGACACCCCGGCCGAGCTCATGGCCCACCTGATCATCGGCTCCGAAGGCACCCTGGCCTTTGTTGCCGAAGCGGTGTTCCGCACCGTGCCGATCCGCAAGCTGGCCATCGCCACCCTAGCCGTTTTCGACAACCTCGATCTGGCCACCCGCGCCCTGCCCGAACTCCTGGATTCCGGGGCGGCCACTTTGGAACTGATGGACTCCACCTCGCTGCGCGTGGGGCAGGAACTGCCCGGCGTCCCCGAAGCGATTATGGGTTTCGAGGTCGACCAGCAGGCCGCGCTGCTTGTTGAATACCACGCGGATACCGCCGAAGAACTTGCCGGGCTGCAGAACGCCGGCCAGCGCCTGCTGGATTCAGCAGCGCTGCGTGCCCCGGCGCTGCTCTCCCAGGATGCCAAAAACCGCCAGGCCGCCTGGAAATTCCGCAAGGGCCTCTACGCCTCGGTGGCCGGCGCCCGTGTTTCCGGCACCACCGCCCTGCTCGAAGACGTCGTCGTCCCGGTTCAGTCGCTGGCCGAAACCTGCGGCAGCCTGCAAGAGCTGTTCACCGAGTACGGCTACGAGGATTCGGTGATCTTCGGGCACGCCAAGGACGGCAACATCCACTTCATGCTCACCGACCGCTTCGAAGGCGAGGCGGCGCTGAACCGCTACAACTCCTTCAATGACCAAATGGTCGCTCTGATCCTCGCCAAGGACGGAAACCTCAAGGCCGAACACGGAACCGGCCGCGCCATGGCGCCATTTGTCCGCGCGCAGTATGGCGACGAACTCTACGAGGTGCATCTTGAACTCAAGGCCGCCTGCGACCCGCGGCTGATGATGAACCCGGGCGTGATCATCGACGAAGACCACGCCGCGCACATCCGGAACATCAAGCTCAACGAGACCATCGAGGTCGAGGCCGACCGTTGTGTGGAATGCGGATACTGCGAGCCGGTCTGCCCCTCCAAGGACCTGACCCTCACCCCGCGCCAGCGCATCGTGGTGCGCCGCGCTATCGCCAAGGCCGAGGCCGAAGGAAACACCGAACTGGCCGCCGAGCTGGAACGCGACTACGAATACAACGGCGTGCAGACCTGCGCGGTGGACGGCATGTGCGTCACCGCCTGCCCGGTCGGCATCAACACCGGACTGATGGTCAAGCGCCTGCGCCGCGAAGATGCGCACCCGGTGCTCGCTGCTGGATTCAAGGCCGCGGCCAAGGGTTGGGGCCCGGCGACCCGGGTTGGCTCGATGGCGTTGAACGTGGCCGACAAGTTCCCTGCTCCGCTGGTTCGCGGCGTCACCGATGTGGCGCGCAAAGTCGTGAGCACCGATGTCATGCCGCGCTACGACGCTGATCTTCCAGCCGGCGGTGCCGCGCGCAAGCCGCTGGCTGGCAACTTGGGTGCTGAAGGCACCGAGCCGCTGGCTATCTACTTGCCAGCCTGCGTGAATTCGATGTTCGGCCCTGCCGGCGAGGGCGAAGGGGTGGCGTCGGCCTTCACCAAGCTGCTGCACGCCGCCGGGGTTTCGGTCTTCGTTCCGCAGGGTATCGAATCTACGTGTTGCGGTACGCCATGGACCTCCAAGGGCTACGCCGACGGGCACGAAGTGATGGCGCAGCGGGTCCTCGACGAAGTGCGTTCGGCCATGCCGGGCAAGAACTTGCCGGTGATCTCGGATGCATCCAGCTGCACCGAAGGCTTTGCCCACACCCTCGAAGAACAGGGCTACGAAGTCATCGATCTGCTGGCCTTTACTACCCGGAACCTGCTGGATAAGCTGCCTGAGATCGACAAGATCTCCTCGCTCACCCTGCACCCCACCTGCTCATCGACGCAGATGGGCCTGAATCCTGACCTGCAGAGGATCGCGCAGGCCGTGGCGCAGACCGTGAACACCCCGGTGAATTGGGGTTGCTGTGCTTTCGCGGGGGATCGCGGCATGCTGCATCCGGAACTGACCGACTCGGCCACCGCCCGCGAGGCCGCGGAGGTCCGGGCGCTTGATGGCCAGGCCCATGCTTCGTGCAACCGCACCTGCGAACTTGGGATGTCCCGGGCGACCGGAAAAGAGTACCGCCACGTGGTCGAACTTCTTGCTGAAGCCGCCACGAAGTAGTTCCTGTGAAGCCACCTGGATGATCCATCCGGGTGGCTTCGTGGTTGGTGCGAAAAGCACTTATCTACCTTGGTTCGGTGCCAAATACCCTATACGCGTGAAGTGCCGTTCCGAATAGGGTTAAACCTAGTCATCAATGGTGCTCGGAGGGAGCCAAATGCGCATCGCTGTAATGCAGGACGAAGCTGAGGTCTTGGGGATTGAGCGCAATCTCGATGCCATTGATCATGCTGCGCAACGTGCTGCCGCCGATGGTGCCAAAATCCTGCTCACTTCCGAGCTTTTCACCGTCGGCTACGCACCCTACGTCCTGCGCGATTCCCTGGATATTTCCCTGCTGCCGGGTGCTCACCAGCGGTTGTCGCAGATTGCCGCGAAGCATACGATTGCGTTGGTTTACTCCCTGCCCGAGATCACCGATGCCGGTTGGCTGATTACAACGACCTTTGTTGATGATCAGGGAGTGAAGCTCGCGCATTATCAGAAGGTGCAGCTATTTGGCGTTGAAGAGCATGAAGTATTCATCGCAGGCAGCAACCCTCCAGCGTCCTTCGACTATGCAGGGCTGACGCTGGGCATGGTGATCTGCTTTGACGTGGAATTCCCGGAGGTTGTCCGCGAAGCTTCACGACGTTCGGTGCAGTTGCTGCTCGTACCCACTGCCATGGGCCGTGGATACGAACAGGTATGCACTCGCCTGGTTCCAACCCGGGCCATGGAGAGCCAGCTTTTCATCGCCTACGCGAACCACAGCGGTTCGGAAGCTGGATTCGAGTTGGCAGGCACCAGCGTCATCGCCGGTGCTGATGGCACTATCCTGGCGCAGGCTGGTGCGGGTTCCGAGCTTCTTGCTGCGGATATCGACGTGAGTTCACTTCCGCGGATCAGAGCTGAAGTTCCGTATCTGGAACAGGCGCGCAAGGACCTCTACGCACAATGGTTAACAGATAAGTAACCATCCCTCTGGGCGCTTCCGCAGGCGAAGTTGTCGTGCAGAAGCACCCGGAGGCCTGAGGTTGTAGTCAAGCGGCCGTGGGTTTCGCGAACCCAGATCTTCTGAGTTTGCCTTTGAGTTCCTCGAACCAACGCGAGTCACTCATGAGATGCGGGAAGGGCTTGTGGACTAAACCCGTAGCTGGCGGGGCCGTCGATCTATACGACGTCGAGGACACCGGATTGATCAACATGGTGTGCGGACCCTTCATGAGCGTCAACTCAAACCAGCCAGCAGCTTCCTTGGCTTTATTGCAGATTTCGCAGCGACCGCAGCCGTTGTACGCACTGGTCTTGCCACCTCGAGCATGCTGCTTGACGTGGTCTGTTTCTTCGACAATTCCGTCGCAAAATGGAGTGCGGCAATGCCGGTCACGAACTCTGATGAACTTCTTGAGGTTTTCCGGGAAGATCCGGGCTTTGGAGTCCATCGCTATCAGGTCTTGATCTCCAGGTGCCGTATAGAACCTAGCTAGTTCAGTGAGCACTTCGATCTGTTCGATATGGTCCGGAGTGAGCTTCGCTTCCATCTCTTCGAACGTTAGCTCGTTGTCGATTTGATGTCCGCCGATCCATGCCCGCACGTCCTGCGCGGGCATGTAGCCGTAGCCTTCGAGGTATGCAGGTTCCCGTTCGCCCTGGAACAAAGCCCGGTCGGTCATGATGACTCCGACTTGCAGGTTGATGGGCATCTTTGAGGGCTCGCCGGCCATCATATAGCTGTGGAGAATGTCGGCCCTGATTTGATTCAGGGTTCGCTCGTCACCCTTTTTCTTGAGCCTCCGGGATTCCTTGTCGAGATAGTTCTTCAACCCCATGCCGGGAAGCAACGGATACATCGCGGTGAGCTTGATGCAGCCCTTCGTTGTATCAATGTCCATGCGGGCGTAGCGGCTCTCTTCGACCGTCTTCTGCTCTTTGGATACCTGATCAGAGTTGTAGGAAAGCGTGAACTTCCGGACGGTGTCTTTGATGCGCTTCGGCCCCATATTCTCGAACATGTCAGGGTTCTCGCCGTAGAAATCATCAAATTCGGTGCGACGTTGCGCCTTGACCGTCTGCAATTCATTAAGGATTGCCATGATCTGACGTTCGGTAAATTCACCGTGTGAGAATGCGGTCGCCAAATTTGGGGTGTCTTCCATGAGGACGCGGCAATTGGTCAGGTAATTGCGGAATCCTTTAGGTGATTGTCTGCGTGCCATGGCAACGCTGGAAGCTGCGCCTCGCGTTTGATCGTCCAGGTTGACTCCGCGTTCTTCGTGGTCGCGGACTACGTCTTTTTCTACCTGATAAGACAAAGAAGCCTGCTTGTAGTTCGCCGAAGAGGTCAAGCTTTCCAAGCCTGCGATGGCTTGAAGGCGTTCAGCTGTGCTGCCGTGGTCTTCAATCCACGCCAGGTCATCTTGCAGTTGCAGCAAGTGGGTTTCGAAATCCTCTTGCGTCACTGCTGGGTGCAGGCCATCTCCGTGCGCCTTTGCTTCGGACATACTCTAATTGTAATTCTTAAGCTCGAATATGTCTTCGAACAATGTGGATAAGTTTTGATGCGGCGCTGCTAGCTCGCGGCGAGGAAATTCAGTGCGAGATAGAGCTCCTGGCGAACGTCAGCGCGGTTCAGGTCCTTGTCGAGAATCTCGCCGATGGAGGCGATGTGGCGGCGCACGGAATTGCGATGCAAGTCAATGTTCCTCGAAGTCTGATCCCAGGATCCATTGGCTTCCAGCCAGCCGGTGAGCACCTCAAGGTAGAGGTCGCGACGGGGTTCGGGGAGATCGAGGATCGGCGCGAGGGCCTGTTTGGCAAGCTGCTTCCCGGCCTGGGTGGGGAGCAGGGAAAGAAAGGAACGGGGGATGGAGCGGGCGTCGAGGCTCTGGCGTTTTTCGCGGATCTGGGGGAGCAGGCCGGTGGCTTGGGCCTGGAGATCAGCGAGTTTTTCGCCGAGTTGGCGATCGGCGGGTTCCGGAGTGCTGAAGCCGGCGACGTAGCCGGAGGATTCGAGTCGTTCGAACATCGCGGTGGTGGGTTCGGCGCGGGTGAGGGCGACGAAGTGGTCGTCGGCCTGCATCACCAGGCGGGTATCAAAGAGCGCCTGGAGGTGGGTCAAATGCTGCGAAGGCTGCTGCGCAGCGGAGGAGTCGAGCGGGGAAACCACCGCAACGCGCACCGGATTCGCGGCGGCTCCGCCAAGGCTGGCGGAGAACAGGTCGAAGGTCGCGGTGTTGAAGGCGGAGCGCGAGGCGAACAGCAAGGTGGTGGCGAGCTGTGTTGAGCTCGACGAGCTGGCGGCGCGTTCGCGCGCGAGGACATCAAGCAGGCCCAGCGCGGTGGTGATCAGGTTGTGGTCGAAGGCCGAAGGAGTGTGGGCGAAGCCGATGGACAGCACGCCCAGCAGCGGCGCGCGGCCTCCGGAAGTGGTGCTAGCACGGATCGGGAAGGCCAGGTCAACCAGCGAATCTTCGCGATGCATGGCGAACTGCTGGTTGCCGGCTCCGCTGGCGGCCTTCTCGAAGAGCTCGGATTTGCGGTCCTCGTCGAGATCGGCGGTTTCGTCGAGCGACACCTCGTGGCGGACTTGGCCTTCGGCGCCGAGCATCCGGACGCTGGCCTTGAGCCGTTGGGAAAGCACCGAGACCAGCTGGGCTTCGGGGTCCGGGTGGGCCATGCAGCGCATCAGGGCGCGGTTGGCTTCGGCGCTGCCGCGCAATTGGGCGGCGTTATCCGCCTCGATCAGCCGCGCGAAGGCGATGCCGATGGCGGCGAAGGGAACGCTGGCCGGGATTTCCACCAGCGGCAACTGATGGGCGAGGCAGGCATCGATCACCGTCTGCGGGATGGCGGTGAAATAGGGTTCGAGGCCGAAGCCCAGCGCGCTGACCTTGGCCTGGGCGAGGCGGGCGATGAACTGCTGGACCTGATCGGGGTCCTGGTCATGGCCGAGCAACGGGAAACCGCTGGTGAGGATCATTTCCTCGTCGAGCAGGTAGTCGGTGGGATCGTCCATATCGCTGGCTTCCACCCAGCGCAGCGGCCGGTCGCCGGCATCGTGGACCAGGGTGATCTCCGGGGGAAGCTGGCGCAGGAATCGGCGCAGGGTGATGCCGGGAGCCACGGGCTGGAGCGAGGATTGTGGTGGTGCGGAATGTCCCATGAGAAACTATTTTAGTTCAAAACTTCCATTCTGAGAGCCGGGTCACAGATCTAGGCTTGAAGGCGGAAGAAAAACCACAGTGCAGCAAAATCCACAGTGCAGCGAGGACCCGAGATGAACAGCACCACGAGCGCCAGGCCGAAACCAGCCACTGGCCTTGGCCCGCAGCTGCGGAGGCGCAAGTCGATCCAGCAGATGATCGGCGACGCAGAATCCAGCTCATCGGGCGGTGCGCTGCGCCGCACCCTGGGCATGTGGCAGCTGACCATGATCAGCGTCGGCGCCACCATGGGCACCGGCATCCTGGTGATCCTCGGTGCGACCGTGCCGATCGCCGGCCCGGCCATCTGGATCTCCTTCGTGATCGCCGGCGTGACCGCGCTGCTCTCGGCCGTGTCTTACGCGGAAATGGCGGGCATGGTGCCGGTGGCCGGCTCCAGCTATTCCTATTCCTACGCGACCATGGGCGAAGGCATCGCCTGGATCTGCGGATGGTGCCTGGTGCTCGAATACGCGGTCTCCGTGGCCGCGGTGGCGGTGGGCGCAGGCGAATACGTCAATGAGACGCTGCGCGCCTTTAACATGGAGCTGCCCGCCTCGCTGGCCGGCGGACCGGCTGAAGGCGGAGTGGTGAACCTGCCGGCGCTGATCGTCGTCGTGCTGGCAACCCTGCTGCTGATGCGCGGAGCGCGCGAATCGGCCATCGTGAACACCGTTGTGGTGGTGATCAAGGCCGGCATCCTGGTCTTCTTCTCGATCGTCGCCTTCAGCGCCTTCAACGCCGGGAACTTCGAGCCATTGCTGCCGATGGGAGCTGCCGGCGTGACCGCGGCGGCCTCCAGCGTCTTCTTCTCTTACATCGGTTTCGACGCGGCCTCCACGGCCGGCGAAGAAGCCAAGAACCCCAAGCGCGATCTGCCGCGCGCGATCATGCTCTCGATGCTGATCGTCACCCTGACCTACGTGCTGGTGGCGGTCTCCGCGATCGGCGCCCGCGAATGGACCTGGTTCGAGGGGACCGAAGCCGCGCTGGTGCAGATCGTCGGCGAAATCACCGGACAGCCATGGCTGGTGCTGGTCTTTGCGCTGGCCTCCGTGCTGGCCATCGCCTCGGTGGTGCTCACCGTGCTCTACGGGCAGACCCGCATCCTGCTGTCCATGTCCCGCGACGGACTGGTGCCCGCCGCCTTCGGCAAGGTCTCAAAGCGCACCGGAACCCCGGTGATCGGCACCCTGATCACCGGCATCCTGGTGGCGATCACCGCCGGCTTCATCCCGCTGGGCGCGCTGGCCGACGCCACGAGCATCGGCACCCTGTTCGCCTTCGCTCTGGTGGGCGTCTCGGTGATGTACCTGCGCCGCAAGCAGCCGCTGGCACCACGCACCTTCAAGGTCCCGTTCTACCCGATCACCCCGATCCTGGGCGTGCTCGCCTGCCTGTTCCTGATGAGCCAGCTGGGCTGGCACACCTGGGTGGTCTTCGGCGGCTGGATGCTCGTGGGCATCATCTTGTACCTGGCCTATGGCCGCCGCCGCTCGGTGCTTGGGCAGCTGTGCAAGCAGGAATATATCGACAGCCACCTCGGCAATAAATAGGAGCCATTTTGAACCCCATCACCATGCTCAATCCGGACTTCCCGTTCAGCTACGACCACTACCTGGCCAACGACGCCGGCCTGGGTTCCGTGCCGGAATCGCTCTACGGCACCGAGGTGGCAGTGATCGGCGCCGGGCTTTCCGGCCTGGTCACCGCCTATGAACTGATGAAGCTGGGCCTGAAGCCGGTAGTCTACGAGGCCGATCAGATCGGCGGGCGCCTGCGCACCGCAAGCTTCGCCGCGGCCCCGCAGATCACCTGCGATCTGGGCGGCATGCGCTTCCCGGTCTCCAGCAAGGCGCTGTACCACTACATCGAGCTGCTGGGGCTGGACACCTACGACTTCCCGAACCCGCTGGCCGAGCCCACCGACTCCACCGTGATCGAGCTCAAGGGCCAGAAGATCTACGTGGAAGACCCCGCCGACCTGCCGGTCTTCTACCAGGAAGTAGCCGATGCCTGGAAGCAGGCGTTGCGCGAAGACGCCCATTTCGAGCAGATGCAGCAGGCCATCCGCGACCGCGATACGCACACCATCAAGGCGCTGTGGGACTCGATGCTCGAGGAGTTCGACGAGGAGAGCTTCTACGGCTTCATCGCCAACTCCAAGGCCTTCAAACAGGCCGGCTTCGAGCACCGCGAGGCCTTCGGCCAGGTGGGCTTCGGCTCGGGCGGCTGGGATACCGACTTCCCGAACTCGATCCTGGAAATCCTGCGCGTGGTCTACACCGACGCCGACGACTACCACCGCGGCATCACCGGCGGAGCGGCCAAGCTTCCCGAGGCGCTGTGGAACCATGCGCCCGAAAAGATGGCGCACTGGCCAGCGGGCACGTCCCTGTCCACGCTGCACGGCGGCGCTCCGCGCGGCGCGGTCGCCAAGGTCTACCGCACTTCCAACCCCGGGTTCAACGGCGCGAATACCATCGAGGTGACCGAGCGCTTCGGCCGCACCCAGGAATTCGGCGCCGTGGTCTCCACCGTGCAGTCCTGGCTGCTGTCCACCGGGATCGACACCGACGAGGACTTGTTCGCCCCGGAACTGTGGACCGCGATCGAACGCAGCCACTACATGCAGTCCTCCAAAACCTTCGTGATGGTCGACCGCCCGTTCTGGAAGGACCGCGACCCGGTCACCGGGCAGCACCTGATGTCCATGACGCTCACCGACCGGCTCAGCCGCGCCACCTACCTGCTGGATAACGGCGAGGACCAGCCGGCGGTCATCCTGCTCTCCTACACCTGGAACGACGATGCGCTCAAGTGGCTGTCCCTGTCGGCCGAACGCCGCATGGAGCTGATGCTGCACTCGCTGGAGAAGATCTACCCGGGGGTGGATATCCGCAGCCACATCGTCGGCCAGCCGATCACCGTGTCCTGGGAGTCCGATCCGAACTTCATGGGCGCGTTCAAGGCCAACCTGCCCGGCCACTACCGCTACCAGCAGCGCCTCTACACCCACTTCGACCAGCAAAAGATGGCCGCCGAACACCGCGGCATTTTCCTGGCCGGCGACGACGTGTCCTGGACCGCCGGCTGGGCCGAAGGCGCTGTGACCACCGGGCTGAACGCCATCTGGGGTGTGCTGCAGCACCTGGGCGGAAGCGACGCGCCAGCCAACCCGGGCCCGGGCCAGTTCCTGGCCGAGTTTGGTCCCAAGGCGATTTAGTTACACGTAGATATCGCAAAAGTCTCGTCTGCTACCTGCAAAAGGTAGTAGGCGAGACTTTTGGTTTTAGAGTACGGCAGTTGCGTTGGCTGGTGACCCGGTGCCGCCGACAACGTTCAGTGGCTTGATGGTCAGCAGGCAATCCCAACGTTGAAGTTGCCTCATACGTTGGGCCAGTGGCCCCAAGCGCCACAGTTCACCGAGCGGGAGGCCGAGCTTGGCCAAAAACTCTTGGTGCATCATCCCGTGGTCATTGGGCGCGGAGGTAATGAAGGGGGAGTCGGCCACAGGTGGCAGGCATTCAACAGCAAAGTTATCGGCCGCTAGGACGCTCAGCCCGGAATCCCAGGCCCAATCCAGTACTTGTTCGGACTGGACCAGTCCGGTGGCTCTTCCGTGATCGCGTTGCCAGGATTTTCCCTCCGGTGACAGCGCCAAGAACCATTCGCTCCAGCCGGTGTGAACCATCAGAACATCGCCTTGTTCAACGCAGATACCTTGATGGTCTATGGCATTGAGCAGCAATGACAGCGGGATCTGTTCTCCGGCTTTATGGTCAAGCCCGCGGCCCTGTGCTTGGGTGAATCCATCGAGGTCGATCAACAGACCGCGAGTCACAATCGGCTTTTCCGACCAGTATTGGATGCCCAGCTCGCTGGTACCGGGAATGATTTGTTCGTCTGGCACACCGTTGTAAAAGCCGACTTCATCCGAACGTCGATGGCGCAGCCCATCGATCTGTGATGAGCCTTGAAGGTAAAAACTGTCGAGGTAATCGTCTCGATGAGCCGGGTGGTTACCAAAAATGTGGTGCTCTGGGGCGCCACGGGTTTTGGACATACCAGGAGAAAAAGCATCGATCGGATAATCCAGCCCGAAGATCTCACCTAGGCGGACCGATGTGGCCGCCTGGATGCGTTTGGCTTCGCTGATCTTCTCGGGAGTACCAGCCGAGAGGGAGCTAAACAGATCCCACGATGTACCGGCAAGCCGTCCCGGGCGCGCTTTAAGCTGCGCACGCGTAGGGTACGTTTTCTGCTCACTCATTTTGACGACTTCTCCTGCGCATATTTCACCGGGGTAGTCCCGACATGGAGCAATAAGTATGCAGCGATCGAGGCGATTGATGCGCAGATACAAAGCACGGTTTTGAACACGGTGTTGGGTCCGGTCAGCAGTCCTGCGCTACCAAAGAGTATTCCTGCCAGTTGTAACAGGACCAGGACGACTCCTCCACACAGGGCAATAGCCAGTGAGAGGACAAAAGCCTTCTTAAGGATGAAATGGTACATTTTGGTTCCTCGTGGGTTAGACCGGCAGGATTCCGGACGCGATCAACACGCCAATGGCCAATAACGGTAGTGCATAGAACAGCAGCATGCGACGGAAGGTGCTGTAGGGGTTGACCCCGGCGATGCCGCAGGCAACATACAACGGCGCACCACCTGGCGGAACTGCTGCTTCGCAGGAGGAGAAGACCAGCACTGCTACTGCCGCGGTCGGCGCCGGGACTCCCGCGGCGACCAGTGCGGCCACTCCCACGGTACCCACGGCCGCCATGGTCGCGGTCGAGGAGAGCGGAGCTGCTACGGCAATGACGATCAGCCCGATGACCAGGGCCAGCAACCACACCGGCAGCGATAGCTGGTTCAACACTGCGGTCAGTTGCTCGGGCAATCCGGTGCTGGCCAGCGCATTGGCGCCGGCGAAGGCGAATAGCACGGTCACCCCGACGATGCCGAAGCGGGGGATGGAATCTTCGAGTATGGCGGACCAGGCCTTGAGGGTGCGCGGGAGCTGGCGGTATCCCAGCAGCAGGCCCATCAGGATCAGCGCGATAGGGATCCAGAAGATCGGGCTGATCGCCTTGGCCACGTTGGTTTGGGTGTAGCTGCTTAATGCATCGGCGATGGCTCCGCTGGTGATGATCATCGGGATGGCGACGCCGACAAAGAGCAGCAGGGTGCTCCATCCTTGCCTGAAGGCCACCGATAGCGCTTGGCGTTGCTCCTTGGGAGTGGCTTGCGCGCCACTGCGGCGAACCAGCAGGTAGGTCACGACCAGCCGGTGGGCCACGCACCATAGGCCGCCGAAAATCAAGGGGATCAATAGTTCATTGGCCGAGAGCAGAGGGCCCACGGTGGAGGAACCGACCAGGACAAACATGGATGCGCTGAACGGGAAAGTGATGCCCATGCCCGCGTTGCCAGCCACGATGGTGGCCGCGGTCGGCCGGTCGATCTTCGAGCGTTCCATCCACGGGATCGTAATGGAGCCTACCGTCGCGGCGATGGCTGCCTGATTGTGCACGATGCTGCCCAGCCCGGCGGAGGACACCGTGGAGACATAGGCCGCGCCGCCCTTGCTGCCGCCGATCAGCGAATCCAGCAGATTGATCATCCGCTCCATGACGCCGGCTCGTTCCAGCAGATAGCCCATGAAAACGAAGATCACCGTCGCATAGACGATTTCATCGGTGAGCGCCTCGTACAGCGCGCCCCATCCTGCCGAGAGCATCTGGCTGCCGTTGAACGCGGCCGCCACGATGAAGCCGAGGATCATCGCTTCGCCGACATTGCGGCGCATCAGCACCGTCCAAATGATGATGACCGCGAGGTAGACGCCCAGCGCCCAGATGCCAATCATGCTGTTTCCTTCCAAAGCTTGCCAGCGTCGCTGCTAGCCAGCTGTCATCCTATTATCGATAGCCATGCGCTCCATGGCGCTGGCTGAGGCGTCGGCCATTTCGTGGGGGACGCCAAGGTCTTCCAGATACCCGCCGGTGGAACGCATTTCTGCCGCACGGCGTACTGCATGCTTGGCGGTGCCCGTCAGGAAGCGATCGATGGTTGCCTGCCCGTCACCGGCCAGCGTCTTGGAGATTTCTTCGCGGATCCATGGCTCCAGCCCGGCGGCAGCACCGGCGCGCACCGCTTCAATCACCACAGATGCCAGGCCCTTGGTGAAGACGCTGCGCAGCAGCTTATGGGCCATGGCGCTGCCCGGCCCGCCATCAACGATCTGGACCGATGCCCCTACGGATTGGAGCAGATCGGCAAAGTCCTGCGCTCCGCGGCCGCTGGCCATCAGGGGGGTCTTCGCTCCCTGGGCAATGACGGGGCCGAGGATGGCTACATCGATGAAGTTGGCTTCGCCCGCGGTGGAGCCGAGTTCTTCCATGGTCTTGGGGGATGAGCTGGTCAGGTCGGCGTAGCCGGCACCTGGCTTCATCACCGGCAGGCATTCTTCGGCTACCTTGGGCGCAGCGCCGGCGCCGGTGAGGACCAGGACCATGTCGGCTTCCCTGGCTGCTTCCGCCGCCGATTGGGCCAGCACGGCCCCTGGCGGGGCGGTGGTGATGAACGGGTCGTAGCCGATGATTTCGTGTCCTGCGTCGAGCAGCGCGGCGGCATAGATCTGTCCGACTTCACCGAGTCCGATAAGTGCACATTTCATAGTGTGAGGCCTTTGATTGTCAGGAGTGGGAGAGTTTGCGACTGGCGAGAATGGCGGTGCGGCGCTGGGACTCATCGAGATTCACGGCTTCAGCGGCGGTGGCGATGTCTTCGGCGCGCTCTGCCGGAATGATGACCAGGCCATCGGAATCGCCGATGACAATGTCGCCTGGCGAGACGGCAACCCCGCCGAAAGCGATCGTTCCGTTCACTTCGAAGGGGCCATTCTTGTAGGGGCCGGCGGGGCTGGTGGCTCGGGCGAAGACCGGAAGATTGATTTCGCCGAGATCCACGGCATCGCGGACCGCTCCGTCGACAGCGAATCCGGCCACGCCCTTGGAAATCGCGCGCTCGCCGATGAGCTCTCCAAGCAGCGCTCGATCGGTGTAGCCGCCGCCGTTGACGACGATGACTTCTCCGGGCTGAACATGTTTGAGCGCTTCGTGGATTCCGGCGTTGTCACCCGGAGCCACCCAAACGGTGTAGGCAGGTCCGGAAATCTTGGCGCCTTCCCAGACTGCCTGGATTTGCGCTGAAGCAATGCCTAGGCGCTGCATGGCGTCGCCGATGTTGGCGGCGGGAAGCGCAGCGAGTCGATCGATAACGGATTGCGCGACGAGAAGAGGCTGCGTCGATTGATTCATGGGGCACCTATCCCAAATGCTGGGGCGAGCGTGAAACCTTCGAATAAATTTCATTAGACGTTCTATAGTTTCACACTACGCAATTAATTGATGATGTACGGAATCATGACATGGGCTACATCACAGTGTCAAGGCGCACGAAGGCATATTTCCCGCCCAACGCGGAGGGCGCTGGAAATTCAGGGCGCGCAAAAACAGGCGCGTGTATCACGCGCCTGTTTAGGTGGTGGCGGCCTTTAGTAGACGCTGCTCGCCAGGAGATCCGAGAGTCTGCGGGCAGCTTGGAGGAGCTCCGGGGCGCGGGCCTCAAGGGTTTCGCGGGTGACCGTGTGGATCGGGCCGGTCAGCGAGAGGGCTTCGGTGGGCGGACCTTGCCGCGAAGGGATGGCGGCGGCGATCGAGATGATGCCAAGCGCGCGCTCGTCTTCGGAGATGGCATAGCTGGCGTCCGCCTTCGGGGCGCGGGCCTTGATGGCCTTGAGGTCGAAGTCCTCGTTTTCGTAATGCAGATGCCGGGAGGTTTCGGCAATCTGCGTGAGCTCCTCGTCGTCGGCACCGAGCAGGAAGATGCGTCCGGCTGCGCCGGCGGTAAGCGGCAGGCGCCTGCCCTGGGGCAGGTTGTAGCCCAGCGAGCTTTCGCCCACGACGCGTTCGACCAAGACTCGCTCGCTGCCCAGGCGGGTATAAAGCGAAGCCGTTAGCTTCGTGGCCTGGGACAGCTGCTGGAGGATCGGCTGGGCGACCCGGGGCAGCGGGTCGTTTTCGAGGAAGACGCGGGCCGCGGGAAGAACTGCTGGACCCAGGCGGTAGCTCTTGTCGGTCTGGCTGACGAGGCCGGCTTCCTGGAGCACCCGCAGGATGCGCAGGGTCGTAGGCGAGCTCATGCCCATGTCGGCGGCGATAGTGCTGAGGCGACGCGGATGCTCGTAGCGCTGGATCTGCTCGAATACGGCTATCGCTCGGGTCAACGACCGCATGCCGTTGGGTGCTTCGGACTTCTCTTTTTCTGCCGCCATGATTTCATTCTATGCAATTAATTTGTAATTTGATGCACTTGCTTGACGACCTCTTGTGCCCCATGTCACTATTTCATGGAACGCTAGATAATTTTACTGTATGAAATTTATGAACAAACTATGCAATTGGAGGAAGCTGTGTCGAACGATGCAACGGGGAGGCGGGTTCCAGCTGGACGATGGCCAATCCTCATCGGCCAGGCTGTCATCGCACTCGTGGGCTTGTACGCGCTGCTGGGTTCATTAAGCCTTGGACTCTGGAGCAGCCTCGGTCCGGGTGCCGGCTTCTTTCCAGCAGTTCTTGGCATTTTCCTGATGGTTCTCGTCGTGCTCTGGTTTGTGCAGGAACGCGCCAAGCCAACCGAAGATGCAGGCGCAGAAGCCTTTGACAGTGCCCAGATATGGGCCGTTGTCCTCAGCCTGGTGATTCTGGCGGCCGCTTTGCCATTCCTCGGCTTCCAGCTCAGCGTCTTCATCTTCCTCATGTACCACCTCAGCTTCCGGGCGCGGATCGGATGGGTGAAGGCCGTCATCATTTCTCTTTGCGGGAGCGTCGGGGTCTTTTACCTGTTTACGGCCGTCCTGCACGTCTCTCTGCCGGTGGCAACGGTGCCGCCGTTGAGCATGATTGGACTTTGATATGGATGTTCTCAACGAACTCATGATGGGTTTTGCGCAGGCGATGACCTGGCAGAACCTCCTCTTCGCCTTCGTCGGCTGCCTGTTGGGCACCGTCATTGGCGTCCTGCCGGGCATCGGGCCTGTTGCCGGCATCGCCCTGCTTATCCCGCTGACGCTGAATCTTGATCCTGCCGGATCCATCATCATGTTGTGCGCGATTTTTTATGGCACGACCTACGGCGGAACCATCACCAGTGTCCTGCTCAATACCCCGGGCGAAGCTGCCTCGGCCATCACCGCCATCGACGGCTACCAGATGACCAAAGTGGGACGAGCCGGTGTCGCGCTGACCATCGCCGCGGTGGGCTCCTTCATTGGCGGAACCATTGCCACCGTGGGCCTGGTCATGGCAGCCAAGCCGCTGGGCAGCCTGGGCTTGCTGATCGGCCCGCCGGAATTCTTCGCACTCGTGGTCGTCGGCATTTCCCTGCTGGTCGCCTTGGCTGGACGCTCGATGGTCAGGGCACTGATCTCCGGGGCCTTGGGATTGCTGATTTCGATGGTCGGCATCGATCCGGTCATGGGAGCACCACGTTTCACCTTCGGCATGGAACGCTTGCTCGATGGCGTCTCCTTTGTGGCCGTCATTGTGGGCATCTTCGGCTTGTCGGAGATCCTTTCCTACCGCCCGGGGAAAAACCAGACGGTGGCCCAGGCGCCGGGAATGCGCGCGCTGCTTCCCACGCGCACCGACTGGAAACGCAGCACCCCGGCTTTCGCCCGCGGTACCGGCATCGGCTTCGCCATGGGTCTGATTCCAGGCATGACCGGATCGGTATCCTCGCTGCTGTCCTACGGCGCCGAGAAGAAATTCTCCAAGCACCGCAATGAACTGGGGCAGGGGGCCATCGAAGGTGTTGCCGGTCCGGAGACCGCGAATAATGCGCACGCAAATGGCGCCTTGATTCCGCTGTTCACTCTGGGGATCCCAGCGTCGCCGACGATCGCCGTGCTCATGGGCGCCTTTCTGCAGCAGGGGCTGACCCCCGGCCCTACCTTGTTCGCCGAACACGGCACGCTGGCGTGGACGATCATCGCGAGCCTGTTCATCGGCAATGTCCTGTTGCTGGTGCTCAACGTTCCCCTGGTCGGCCTGTGGACTTCGATCCTGAAGGTGCCATATCCGATCCTTGCCGGTTTGATCCTGATGTTCATGGTTGTCGGTGCCTACACCATCAACTTCTCGGTATTCGACGTCTTCGTCATGATCATCTTCGGCCTGGTGGGTCTTGGCCTGCGCCGGCTGGACATTCCGCTCGCGCCCATGGTCTTGACCTTGGTCCTGGGCCCGCTCATGGAACGCTCCCTGCGCGAATCGCTGGATATTTCGCACGGCAGTTTCTCCATCTTCTTCGATCGCCCCATCACCATGGTTCTTCTGCTCATCGCCTTGGTGATTGTCTGCAGCCCGCTGCTGAAGCTGCGCAAGCCAGCCGCCCTGGTGGCTGAAGATCCCGAAAGCTAAACACTCGCAATAAGCAGTACCGAACACAAAAGGAACCAACAATGAAACGCATCATCACCGCTGTCGCTGTAGGTGCACTCGCCCTGGCCGCCGCTGGCTGTTCAGCAAGCGGCGGAGCTGCCTCCAACGCCGGAGCCGACTTCCCGAAAAACGGCAAATCCGTCGAACTGCTGGTGGCATTCTCGCCCGGCGGGCCGGTGGACACCGCTGCCCGGCTGATCCAGCCAGTGCTCGAAAAAGAACTGGGAACCAACGTCGAGGTGGTCAACAAGCCAGGTGCCGGCGGTCAGATCGGCTACACCTCGCTGGCCAACGCCAAGCCCGATGGATACACCATTGGCGCCGTAGGCTCGCCCTCCATTGTGGTCATTCCCTTGGACAAGGCCCGAGGTGCAGCGTTCGCCCGGGAAGACCTGCAGCCACTGGCCCGCCAGGTGACCGATCCGATGGTGATCGCCGTCCAGCCGGATAGCAAGTACAAGAACGTCAAGGACCTGTTCGAGGACAGCAAGGCGAATCCAGGAGCTATTAATGCCACTACCACCGGCCAAATGGGTGGCGAGCACTTTGCCATCGCGCAGATCAACGAGGCCACCGGCGGCGAACTGAGTCCGGTCCACTTCTCCGAGGGCGCTTCGCAGGCTTCCACCGCATTCCTGGGCAAGCATGTTGATGTGCTGGTTGGAAATATCAGCGAAGTCATCGACCTGCAGAAGCAAGGAAAGGCCAAGGTGCTGGGCGTCATGGATTCAGTACGCATCGATGCCCTGCCTGAGGTGCCAACCCTCAGCGAGGAAGGCTATGAAGTTGTGGCCGCGACCGCGCGTGGCTATGCGGCCCCGGCAGGCTTGCCTGAGGATGTGGCCAAGAAGCTGGAATCAGCATTGCAGAAGGCGATTGAAGATGAGTCAGTAGTGTCGAAGATGGACAATCTTGAGCTGACCACCAGTTACCAAGATTCGGCGGACTACGGCGAATTCTGGACGAAGCAGGAAGCCGACTACAAGGCGGTACTGCCGCTCGTGCAGGCCAAATAGCCTGCAGAGAGGCCTTTTCAGCGGTGGCTGGGCGCGCATGGTGCGGGCCCAGCCACCGCTGCTCTGGCGCAAAACGGTTCTCGTGCCCTATCATCAATGAGTCAGGAGTCACAGTCTTGTGGTTTCCGGCGCTCTCAAAAGGGGCGATACCCGTTGCCGTGAAGCAACTGGTAACGGCAGACATATATGGAATTTTCTTAAGCACCATTTCTTGAAAAGAGTCCATAATGTCTAGCGTTTCCGCAGCCATTGCCCATGCCCTTAAACCAATTGCCCCGCAGATCTTCGGGCTGATGGGAAATGGCAACGCCCACTTCCTTGATGCCGCCATTCGCGCGGGCTTCGACTACACCGCAGTGCGCCATGAGTCCGCAGCAGTTTCGGCCGCCGACGCGTACTTCCGGATCGCGAATAAGCTGGCCATCGCCACCACCACCTACGGCGCCGGCTACACCAATGCCGTGACCGCGCTGGCCGAAGCCGCAGCCGCCAGCACTGCGCTGCTCTTTGTCACGGGCGATGCGCCGAGCACGGGACTGCGCGGCTGGGACGTGGACCAGGCCGCGATCGACGGCGGCGTGCGCGCGCCTCGCTACGTCGTGGATCGCCATACCCCGGGCAGCATCGCGTTGCAGGCCGCCGCTCATGCGCTGCGCGAGCAGACCCCGGTAGTCCTGGCCATTCCTTATGACCTGGCGGCCGCCGAAAGCGCAGGCGAAGAACTTCCTGATTTCGCCTCGCTGGCCTGCACGCCGGCCAAGCCGCGGCTGGAGCCCGCCGCGCTGCAGCAGATCGTTGCGAAGCTGGATGCCTCGAAGCGCACCCATATTCTTTATGGGCGCGGCGCCATTGACGCCGCCGACCAGGTCAGGGAGCTGGCCCGGAAGCTGGATGCCACCACCTCGGGCACGCTGCTGGCCCGCGACCTGCTGGACTACGACTTCGACCTCGGAATCACCGGCGGATTCTCCACCGAGGCCAACGCCCGCATCATTGCCCAGGCCGACACGGTGCTGGTCTTGGGAGCTTCACTGAACCAATTCACCATGCGCTTCGGCGAGCTGGTTAATGAGTCGGCGACGCTGATCCAGATCGATATCGGCGCGGCAGCCGCCAATGCCCGCGTGGACGTCTTCGCCACCGCCGATGCCCGGAGCGCCGCGGCAGATTTGCTCGACGCTGTACAGCAGGCGCAAGGCAACTGGTGCGCGGGACTGGACCTGGGTGATCTGCGCAGCCGCCCGGCCGGCGACGATAAGGCCGAGGACGGATTGCTGGATCCTCGCCGGGTAGCCAGCGAGCTGGAGAAGATCCTGCCAGCCAACCGGGTCCTGGTCCAGGATGGCGGGCACTTCATCGGCTGGGGGCCGATGTACTGGTCGACCAGCGGCGCGCGTTCGCTGGCCTGTGTGGGCACCGCGTACCAGTCCATCGGCCTGGGCATCGCTTCCATGGTGGGAGCTGGCGCCGCGGCGCAGGGCCGTACCGTGGTGCTGGCTGCCGGCGACGGAGGATTCCTGATGGGGCTGGCCGACCTCGAATCCATCATCCGCACCGTCGACAGCGGAGTGATCGTCATCTACAACGACTCCGCCTACGGTGCAGAGGTCCATCAATACGGTTCCATCGGCCTGCACGAAGACCCGATGCTGATCCCGACCGTGGACTTCGCGGGCATCGCCCGCTCCATGGGAGCCACCGGGGTGCGGGTGGAGAATCTGGTGGATATGGCTGGACTCACACAGTGGGTGGCTGACGGTGCGCGGGGCGTGTGCCTCGTCGATGCCCGCGTCACCACGCGGGTTCGCGCCCCTTATATGGAAGAGGTGCTCGCCGCCAACAAGAAAGCGGCCGCGACACTGGCATTACAATCCGATTAAGACGCTGGCAAAACGGTTGGGATACGGCGTAGGGTTGACCCGTGCGCAAGATATTAGTTGGAACAGCCAGCCTGAGCCTGGGAGCGCTTTTAGTCCTCCCAGCGACCGCTGCCTTTGCTGTACCAACTGGACCCGGTGACCGGGCCGAAGCGCCGACCCAACTGTTTTCTGATTCTTCGCTGCGTGTAGCCACCATCCAGGCCAATCTCACCGCTGATGCCTCTGGCGGCCTGGAAGCGAAGTTGATGGGCGGAACCAACCCGCAGGCCGCCCAGATCGCCGATAGCATTTCCGAAGCCGATGCCGACGTAGTGGTCTTGACCAATATGGATGCCGAACAGGGTGCCGTTGATGCGTTCAAGGACCAGTACCTGAACAACGAGGCGGATGACCGCACCGATATCGACTACCAGTACTCTTATCTGGCCGTTGGCTCCAAGGGCCTGCAAAGCGGTGCTGATTTGAACGCTGATGGCGTGATCGGCAGCGCCGAGGATGCCTGGGGCCAGGGAGCTTTTGAAGAGCAGGGCTCGGTAGTGGTGCTTTCCAAGTACCCGGTGGACGAAGAGAAGATCACCGCAGTCTCCAATCTCAAGTGGCAGGACGTGGAGAACGACCAGTTGCACCATACCGACCTGTCGGGTGTCCTGGCTGCCTCTATTCCAGTCATGAATACCGGCCTGTGGGATATTCCCCTTGAAGTTGGCGGCCAGCAAGTCCATGTTGTTGCCACTCAGACCGAGCCTGAAGATGCGAACCAGGGGTACTCCCAGGCCCGCCACGGTGATGAACTGAAAGTCATTTCGGACTACTTGGCTGGCAAGGACTACGTGCACACGGATCAGGGCCGCCAGGCCGAGGGCGTGGGCGATGAGAAGTTCGTCGTCGCTGGTGCCTTGGATCTGCGGGATGCCACCGAGAACCGGCTTGAACCATTCCTCAAGGGCTTCGCTCGCGAAGATGCCCTGAATGACGCCGGCAGCTACCTGATTCCGGATGCCTCGTGGCAGGTTAGCGGACAGGGACGCATCGAGCAGAGCGATCCTCCACTGGAAGAAGCAGTGCCGAGCACCGTCGAAGCACCCGGATCACTGATCTGGACCGACATCGAGTTCTAAGCTCTATCCATCCAGCCGCGAGCTGGAGAACAATCCGCTTGGCCCGTTCGCGCAGGGCGATCTACCCCGGACGCGCAGATAACAGCCAGGCGTACTCCATCAGCAGAAATTGCTGTAATCCACCCGCTGGCCTGCGGGTTTGTGTAGATTAGCTACTACACCTAGATTTCGCACGATCCAATCATTGGCAGCAGACCCGAAGAATGCCCGGCAGTCTCAAGGCAACTCTCAGGGTCATGCAGATAAGCTGAGGGCATCATGAAAAACGATCCAATCTCGATGACTTTCATTGGCAAAGATGGCAAGCCTCGCTCCAGCGTGCAACAGGCCATCTTGAAGGGCATCGGCGTGCAGCGGCCGCTGGTACTCGCGTACATCAATCGTCTTCGCAAAAAGAATCCCCAGGCGGACACCGCTGAACTAGCCACCATCGTTGAACGGGACTACCTTCGCGTAGTGACCGGCTCCGGTGCTGCCGTTGGCGGCACGGCTGCAGTGCCCGCCGTTGGCACTGGCGTAGCGCTTGGCCTGTCGGTCGCAGCGACCTTGGGCTTCCTGGAAGCTTCGGCGCTCTATGCCCAAAGCCTGGCCGAGCTTCACGGCATCGCCATCGAGGACCCGGACCACTCGCGTGTTTTGGTCATGGGCATCCTGATGGGTGAAGAAGGCAGCTCCATGATTGCCGGACTTACCTCGCAGGCCGCTGGCCGTGGCGGCGGCCCGGTCAAGGGATGGGCTCAGGCCTTCGGAGCGAACAAGAGCACCAGCTTCTACTCGAGCGTGCAGCGGACCTTGCAGAAGAAGTTCCTGCATAAGATCATCGGCACCCAGGCCGCTAGTGTTGTCGGACGCCTGGTTCCCTTCGGCGTAGGCGCTGTGATCGGTGGCGCTGGCAACCGGTTCATGGCAAAGCGCGTGATCGAGAATGCGCAGGAAGCCTTCGCTGGCATCCCTACGGTGGCGCCAAGTGCCTTGCCGTTGGATGATCCACGAATTTTGGAATCCGAAATCGTCGAAGACTAGCCGCGAGGCAGAGCCGGGCAGCGAGAGAAGAGCCCGCGAAGCGCCCCGTAAAACAGTATTAACTGTTTTACGGGGCGTTTTTCTTGGTTTAAACCGCGTGAATCCGGGGATGGGAGCGCGTACATGGGATTAAGTGTCGACGCTCACCCGGAAAAAGCAGCCACCCGATTTGCACGACCCCCCAAACCTGTGTATAGTTTTTCCTTGTCGCCGAGAGCAAAACGGAAGAAATAACCGGATGCAAAACGACGGCGAAACCCCAGAAAATCAACGGTTTCACACAGGTCACTGTGGGAAAATGGTGAAAGAATGGGAACCAAGAATACTGTTTCAAATCACAAACAATTGATTTGACTTTCAGAAATTCGCGGTGATAAGATTTGAATATAACGC
>Ga0308157_10000915_pt1 | contig 74562 bp, 54 predicted proteins | sample PhyBR1_FD_201035 | JGI IMG/M metagenome (GOLD analysis project Ga0308157, IMG submission 201035) | Phyllosphere microbial communities from UC Gill Tract Community Farm, Albany, California, United States - DLSLB.R1 | ecosystem: Host-associated > Plants > Phyllosphere > Unclassified | place: USA...
GCCGTACCTTCAGCGCAGCGTTCGCACGTGCGCAGGAAGCCGGCAGCATCAAGACCCCGCCGGTCGGCAAGGTCTTCATCTCGGTGCGCGACGCTGACAAGCAGCGCGTGATGCCGGCGGTGCAGGGGCTGGTCGAACGCGGCTACTCGCTGGTGGCCACCCGTGGCACCGCCGCCTGGTTGCAGCAGCACGGCTATACCTGTGACGTCGTCAACAAGGTGGTTGAAGGCCGTCCGCACATCGTGGACAGCATCAAGAACGGCGAGATCGTCTACATCGTCAACACGACCGAAGGCCGTGCTGCGATCAATGACTCGTTCTCGATCCGCCGCGAGGCACTGCAGAACCGCATCACGTACTCCACCACCGTTGCTGGCGCCAAGGCGCTGGTGCAGTCGCTGGAGTTCCGTGGCACCGGTCCGGTGTTGTCGCTGCAGGAACTGCACAAGGAGTTGAATGCATGAGAGCCCCCATCACGATGAAGGGCGCCAAGCGCCTGCGTGACGAGCTGGATCACCTGAAGTCGGAGAAGCGCCCGAAGGTCATCGCCGCCATCGCCGAAGCACGCGAGCACGGTGACCTGAAGGAAAACGCCGAGTACCACGCCGCACGCGAAGAGCAGGGCTTCATCGAAGGCCGCATCAAGCAGCTGGAAGGTGAACTGTCACATTCGGAAATCATCGACATCAGCAAGCTCAACGCTGGCAGCAAGGTGGTGTTCGGTGCAACGGTGACCCTGGCCGACGTCGAGAGCGACGAAGAAAAGCGTTACCAGATCGTTGGTGACCTGGAAGCGGACATCAAGCTGGGCTTGATCGCCATTTCCTCGCCGGTGGCGCGTGCCCTGATCGGCAAGCACGAAGGCGACGCCATCGCCATCGACGCGCCGGCTGGGCAGCGCGAGTACGAAATCGTCAGCGTCGAATACCTCGACTGACGATGGCCAAGGCCACACTGCTGCTGCCAGCGCGCAGCCGTTTTCCGGCAGGCGAACTGCCGGCGCAGGTGGCCGCGGCACTGGGCCGTGCCGAGCGCTCGCTCGGTACGGCCGGTGAATCGGCGCAGTTGCGCCGTCACTTCAGCGTGCAGCCGGCCGACTGGTCGGCTGCCGCCTTGACCCGCCAGACCGATGCCGGCGATGCCGCGGGCGGCTTCTGGCTGCGCGCCGATCCGGCCAATATCGTGCCGGACATGCAGGGTGCGCGTCTGATGGCAGCTGCCGAGACGCTGCGCTTGGAGCAGGCTGACGTTGACGCCTTGTTACCCGCGCTGCAGCCGTTGTTCGCTGGTTTCGGCTACCAATTGGATGCACCGACGCCCTCGCGTTGGTACCTGCGTCTGCCGGCTGACACGCCGCTGCCCGAGTTTGCAGAACCGGATGTGGTGCTCGGCGACGATTTGTTCTCGCATCTGCCCAACGGAGAGAACGGACGCCGTTGGCGCGCTTTGTTGACCGAAGCGCAGGTGGTCCTGCACCAGCATCCATGGAATGAACAACGCGTGGCGCAAGGCCAGCGTGCGGTCAATTCACTGTGGTTCTGGGGCGCTGGCAGCCTGCCGGCATCGGTACATACCGCGCACGCGCAGGTGCGCAGCCGTGATGCTCTGGTGCAGGGTTTGGCTGCGATGGCCGGGGTGCGCCTGGGCGGCGAGCAGAGCGTGGATGCGTTGGTCGATCTGCGCCAACTGCGTTCGCTGCAGCAGCTCGCTCGGGATGCAATCGCCCCCTTGCTCGATGCACTCAAGCGTGGCGAACTCAGCGAGTTGCAGCTGGATTTCGAAGACGGCACCGGCTATCGCATCACCCGTGGGCAGCGCTGGCGCATGTGGAAGAAACCGATCATGACGCTTGCTGATGAGTGACAGTTTGAAGATCGTTCGTCGCGACATGGTCGCGGTCGGCGGCTGGAACGATGAGACCCTGCCGCTGCTGCGCCGTATCTATGCTGCACGCGGTGCTGCTACGCCAGAGCAGGCACAGCCCCGGCTTGCCCAGTTGCATGCGCCTGATCTGCTGGGTGGCATGCAGGCTGCGGTGCAGTTGCTGGCCGCTGCAATCGCCAACGACAAGCGCATTCTTATCGTCGGTGATTTCGACTGCGACGGCGCCACCGCCTGCGCGGTAGGTGTGCGCGGCCTGCGCATGCTTGGCGCACGCGATGTTGTGCATGCCGTGCCGAACCGGATGGTGCATGGCTATGGTCTGTCGCCGTCCCTGGTCGAAGAACTTGCCGCGTTGAAGCCGGACCTGCTGGTCACGGTCGATCACGGCATCGCCTGTCATGCTGGTGTGCGCGCAGCAAAAGCCTTGGGTTGGCAGGTGCTGGTCACCGATCACCATCTTCCTGGTGAACAGTTGCCGCAGGCTGATGCGATCGTCGACCCGAACGTGGACGGCGATGCATTCCCCAGCAAGGCGCTGGCTGGCGTTGGCGTCATTTTCTACGTACTGATGGCGTTGCGTCGCCACCTGCGCGAGCAGGCGGCATTCGGAACGCTGCCGGAACCTGATCTGCTGACGCTGCTGGATCTGGTAGCCGTCGGCACTGTCGCCGATCTGGTGGCACTTGATGAAAACAATCGCGCCCTTGTTTCAGCAGGTTTGCGGCGGCTGCGCGCCGGCAAGGCCAGTGTCGGCCTGCAGGCCTTGATCGAGGTGAGCGGACGTGACCCGCGCCGGCTCAGCGCCAGCGACATCGGTTACGCCGTTGCGCCACGGTTGAACGCTGCAGGGCGCCTGGAAGACATGGCGCTGGGTATCGAGCTGTTGCTGACCGAAGACCCGGCACAGGCAAGAGAAATTGCCACGCTGCTGGAAGAGATCAATGCCGAGCGCCGCGCCGTGCAGCAGATCATGACCGACGATGCCGAACGTGCTGTTGCCCGCGCCGTGCTGGATGACGACATGCAGCGGCCGGTTGCGGCGTGTTTGTTCGATGCGGAGTGGCATCCGGGCGTCGTGGGCCTGGTTGCATCGAAAATGAAGGATCGCCTGCATCGGCCCGTGATTGCCTTTGCACCGGCTGAGCCTGGTGGCAATGCATTGCGTGGTTCGGCGCGTTCGATCAGCGGCTTCCATATCCGCGATGCCTTGGCAGCGATCAACGCCAGTCATCCAGGATTGATGGAGAAGTTCGGTGGCCACGCGATGGCTGCGGGGCTGAGTTTGTCATTGGCAAATCTGGATGCGTTCAAGGCAGCCTTCGAGCAACAGGTGCAACGCAGTCTGGACCCGGCATTGTTGCAACAGCAGTTGCTCAGCGATGGCGAGTTGTCGCCTGCCGAACTGGATTTCCAGCACGCCGAAGCACTGCGTCTTGCCGGCCCGTGGGGGCAGGGCTTCGCTGAACCTTTGTTTGACGGTGCTTTCGAAGTGCTTGAGTGGCGCGTACTCAAGGAGCGCCATCTGAAGTTCGTATTGCGTCAATCAGGCAGCACGGCCCGAATCAACGCGATCCACTTCAGCGGCTGGACCGGCACCGCACCCGCGCAGCACGTACAGCTCGCCTACCGACTGGTGAGCGACGACTATCGCGGCGGCAAAGCCATCCAGCTGATAGTCGAGCACTGCGCATCCGTTTGACCTGACGCGCACGCACAACCTGTAGTGCCGAGCCATGCTCGGCAGGGGCTTCACCCCTGATCCATCAGCACTCGTAGCACGCTCCCCGGGTGCGGGCAGCGCATCTGGGAACGCAGTCAGAAAGCCTGAGAAAATTCTGGTTCCTTTCCCCGGTTGCGCTGCGCTCGCCCGGGCGACAACACTTGTCTGCACGGCTTTGTGTGACCCACATCGCTAAAGACCTGTCTCGAATGTCCAGACAACGAACACCTTCTGCAAGCCACCGATAGCAGAATCCGCGCAGTCCACCGCCAAGCCGCGATTTGATTGCGTGAGGACTGCGTGATGAACCCCATCTTCGACCAATACATTCCTACGAATTCAGCATTCAAAGACCCGATATGGGTGTCAGAAAACTGGCGCGTTACGTAAAGCGATGGCACAGTCGGGTTCTCGACAACGCATGGGACGACGGAACGCCCGATGTTTGCAGAATCACTTTCAGCAGCAGGCGGCTTACAACGCCTGCATCAAGACCGCCGCCTGGTTCGAGTGGAAACTGCGCTTTCACCAGAGACATTCCTGGTCAAACGCTTCGACGGCAATGAATCGGTCTCCGCACCATTCCTCTATCACGTCGAGTTGCTGTCGATCCAGCCAAGGCTGGAGTTGAAGCAGCTGGTTGGGCAGCCGCTGCGTCTGCTGCTTGGCGATGAGTTTGGTGGCCGGAGTGTGCACGGCTATGTACGTGAGTTCGCAAGCACCGGGCAACAGGCGCAATTCAACAGCTATCGCGCCGAGGTGGCGCCGTGGTTCGCATTCCTCGATTACACCAGCAATTGCCGCATCTTCCAGGACAAGAATGTCCTGCAGATCATCGAAGAAGTGTTTGCCGGCTACGAGCAGCTGGCGCGCTACCGCTACGATCTCAATGCCGGCAAGCTGCCGCCCTTGTCGTATTGCGTGCAGTACAACGAATCCGACTTTGCCTTCGTCAGTCGTCTGCTGGAAGACGCGGGTCTGTACTACAGCTTCGTACACGATGACGAAGGGCATACGCTGGTCATCAGTGATGACTCCACGCTCAGTGTCGTACACGGTGACCCAGCTGCGATCGCGTATGTGTCCGATCAAGGCACCTTGGCGCGTACCGGCCTGCATCGCTGGGGCGCGCGGCGCAGGGTAGGGCCGAGCGCGCAGACATTGCGCAGTTTTGATTTCAAGCAGCCCAAGCAGCAACTTGATGGAAACCAGGGCAACCAGGTACCGATGGGCTTGTTGCCGCCGCTGGAGCAATACCGTTATGACGGCGCAGCACGCTTTGCAAACAGCCGAGTTGGTGAAGCCTTGGCGGCAGTACGTAACGAGGAAGTGAGCTGGCCGACCAAGTTGTTCGAATGCGCTGGCAATGCCGGTGAGCTAGGAGCCGGTGCTTGCTTCAGTCTCGAGCGGCATCCTGATTTCATTGGTCGCGATGAGGCAGACCGTGAGTTCTTCGTGGTGTCGATGCAGCGCGAGGGTCACAATAATTTCGCCAGTGATTTCTCCAGTGCGGAGCTGCCCAGCGTTGAGATGCAGGCGCAGGTATTGCGCAGGCGCATTCCGTTCCGTCCCTTGCGACAGACACCGTGGCCACGCATGCCAGGGCCGCAGACCGCAACGGTGGTCGGCCCGCCCGGGGAAGAGCTGCATGCCGATGCCTATGGCCGGGTGAAGGTGCAGTTCCACTGGGACAGGAAGCTGGATCGACGTGAGAACGCCTCATGCTGGATCCGTAGCTCCAGCCCTTGGGCGGGCGCCGACATGGGCGGCGTGTCGCCGCCACGTATCGGCCAGGAAGTCATCGTCGATTTTCTTGATGGCGATCCGGATCGTCCGATCATCACCGGCCGTGTCTACAACGAGCAGAACATGCCGCCGTTCGGCATGGAAGTCAGCGGCCTGAAGTCGAAAACGGTCAAGGGCGGTGGTTGGAACGAAGTCACCATGCATGATGGTGCGGGTGGTGAGCTGTTGAACATGCGCGCGCAGCGCGACATGGTCACCACCGTGCTCAATGACCAGACCGCGAGCATTCTCAACAACAAAACCACGAATGTGACGGTTGACCACGGCATGACGGTGGGCGGCAACCAGACCATCGGTATCACTGGCAATCGCGGCATCACGGTTACCGGCACTGATACCTCGACCGTAACCGGCACTCGCACTACCGATGTCACCGGCGCAGTCGCCGAGACCTATCACACCGGTCAGACCAAGACGATTCTCGCTGCGGGCTATACCGAAACCATCACCGGTCCTTTTACCACGACGTTGACCGGCAACTACATCAGCCAGCGCACTGGCACGTGGAAGCAGACCATCACTTCGACCTCGTGGGAGCAGGTGCAGGGAAAAGTCACCGAGCAATACCTGGCGGGGCGAGAGACCACGATTACTGGCCTGGACAAGCGCGGTGTCACCGGCGCGGTGGAGGATACCAACAAGGGCTCGCGCACCATCGGCGTGGAGGGAACGTTCGAGCAAGGTGTCACTGAGACCCATTCGCAGTTCTCGACTGGCGACATGACCTTGTCGTCCGCAGCCAAGCTGATCGCTGCAGTGGGCGAATCATCCGCCATCGAGATTACCGCCGGTGAGATCAGGATCAGTGCCGGTGGTTCTGAGGTGGTGATCAACGCCAGTGGCGTTTCGGTCAACGGTAGCGAGATCAAGCTCAACTGCTAAGCAGAACGGAGATTCAGCGTGCAGGACACACCCATGTTGCGCGGCCTCGATACCTTGCGCGAAGCCTGGTTACAGGCCAGTTCCGATCCATCCAGACGATTGCTGATATGGCGTTTGCCGGCCAACGCCAGTCGCCTGCTCGCTGCTTTCTTCGAGATGCAGCGGCACGACGAAGGACGCAATACGCCGGACTATTTCCTGCGTATCGACGCGCGCTACGAGCTCGGCTTCCGCTACAGCCGGCAGATCAAGCAGGACTTGTTGGAGCGCTACCTCGGCAGTCAGGATGAACTGCGCGAGCAGGGCGTGTCACTCGGCTGGCGCGGCCCCAATGAAACCCACCCGGATTCGGCTGCCGGCGTGGTCGAAGTGCTTGAGAGCTTTGTTGAACATCATGGCGACCATATGCGCATGATGGCGGCAGTGTTTGAGCCAGAACGCCATGCCCCGGGTGACGGCTTTGAGCGCTGGATATCGGCGGCACTCAGCGCCGGCCCGGGCAAGCGTCTGCGATTGGTGGTGGTCGACACCCAGGAAGATCCGCGTTGGCAACCGCTGTTGGACAAGCACAGTGACACGGCTGCCTTGATCGGCGGCGACGTCGATATGTTCGCCATTGCCCGTGACACCGCCGCGCAGGCGAGTGGACGCGGCCCAGAGGTGCTGTACCGTCAGTTGCTTGCTGACCTGATGCTGCTGATCGAACGCGGTAGCCCCGCACAGGTGCTAGCCCGCGCCGATCGCGCGCAGGCGCTGGCATCGCGCAGCGGCTGGCACGACCAGCAATCGGTAGTGCAGATGATGGTGGCGGGCAGCTGGCTCAAGCACGGCGACCACGCCAATGCCATCAATGCTTACCGCACTGCCCGCAGCGCTGCTGAGAGTGCCCGCTCAGGCGGAAATGCCGCAGGCGCGGATCTGGTGATGCAGAGTTGGTTCGGCGAAGCCGGTTGCTGGTTGACTGCGAAGCAGCCAGAACGGGCCGCACGGACCTATCTGCAGGCATCGGCGTCGGCCGCCAGTATCCCCAACCCCATGTTCCAGCTGGAAGGGCAGCGCATGGCCGGTTGGTGCCAGTTGCAGGCGGGTAATAAAGAGGTCGCGCGCACCGAGCTGCTGGAAGCGATTCGCATCGCAAAGCCGCTGTCGCCGGCAGACCGCAAGACGACGACCTTGCCGCAGGCCCTATGGGACCTACTGTTGCTGCAGGACACACGACGCTGCGAGAAGCTGCAAGGGGTTTCGGCAGACTATGTACAGGCCAGCACCAAGGTGTTTGTTGATGCCGAGAGCAACGCCATGGCGCTGGGCCCGCGGCCCGCACGCGCTGCGCTCGACGCCATCGAGGTGCAGTTGGACGCAGCGTTGGAGCAGGGATTCCATCGCGCCCAGCAGGAACGCGAGCGCTTGATCCAGGCCGGCGATGAGTTCTTCCGCAAGATCGTCGCCGTGGGCCGCGACTTCCTCGATCCCCATTGGAACGGTATTCCGACGCTCGAGCATCCGCTGGACCACGAGATACCCGTATGGAGCGAGCCGCCGGCGATGCAGCCACTGCCCGATCCATCAGCTCTACTGCAGCCATCGGCTGTGACACGTGACGCATCAACAACGGCAGGAGCAGCACTGGCATGACGCCAAGCAGAAAAACAGCAGTGATGGCGGTGGCCATCGTGGTCGGGATCATCGTCGTGGCCTGGATCAGCGCCGACTATCGCGACGAGGTCAAAGCCTTCCTGCGTGCGTTGCTGCGCGCGATCTGAGCGACAAGGAGTGTTGCCATGAGCATCGCCGCCAAACACCTCGATCCGCAGTTGGGCATCGACATCCACATGTATGCGGTGCCGCCAAGCCCGCTGCCAACGCCGCATATCGGCTTGGTGCTGGATCCCTTCGACTACATTCCGTTTATCGGCTCGACGATCAAGGTCAATGGTGTGCATCGCGCGACCGCCGGAACTGGCGGGCTGGACGTGCATATTCCGCTCGGCGTTTGGGCGCCACCATTGGCGGCGCCGATGGGTCCGCAGTTCGACGGCGAAGAAATCTTCATGGGCAGCCGCACCGTATCCGCGGATGGCGAGCCGTTCTCCCGGTTGGCGATGCCGGTGCTGGACTGCAACCTGGCCGGGATGATCAATCCCTTCCGGGTTAAGAAGCCGAAGAAACCGCTGCGCGCGATGTCCTTGCCGACCGGTTTGAACGTGGCCATTCCCAGCAGCGTGACCGTGGGCGGGCCGCCAACGATCTCGTGGACGGCGATGGCGTTCCGCGCCGCGTTTGCCGGGTTGGGCAAGCTGCGCAAGAGCAAATTCTTCCAGGGCAAGATGGATGCCTTCAAGAAGTGGCGTCAAGGAAAGTGGGGGCATCTGCCGTCTGGCACGCTTAAATGCAAGATCCTGCGCGCCGAGCCGGTAGATATACGTGACGGCAGCGTGGTGGTCAGTCACCAGGATTTTGATATCCCCGGCCGTCTGCCGTTCGCGTGGCAGCGCAGCTATAGCTCCGCCCAGATCGGGCGCGGCGGCGCCTGTGGTATCGGCTGGCAGACAGCTGCCGATATCACGTTGGAAGTGCTGGCCGACGGCTCGGTGTGGATGTCGGGGCCGGGGCAGGTTGCGTTCTTCCCCGAGCTGCCACCGGTTGATGGTGAAGCGGCAGCGATACTCGACTTTGTGGATGGTGCGCGCCTGCTGCGCCGGCACGGTCAGCTGCGGGTGCGCTTCAAGGGCGGGCTGCAGTATGTGTTCGGCGGGGACCTGCCGAGCGGAGTTGCTGCGCTACCAGCGCATGGCCTGCTGGCGTTGGAACGCATCGAAGACGCCAGTGGCAACTACTGGCGCTTCGAACGCAACGATGGCCATCTGGTACGTATCGTCGAGAGTGGTGTCGATGGCCTGCAAGGCCGCTTCATCGACGTGGATGCGCGCCATGGCCGCATCGAGCGGATGGCACTGCACGACCCGGCAACCGGGCTGGTGCATCCGCTGGTGAGTTACCGCTACAGCAGTGAAGGTGATCTGGCTGCGGCGCTGGATGCTTTGGGTGCGGCGCGCACATTTGTCTATCAACAGCATCGATTGGTGCAGCACACGGACCGGGTCGGGCTGTCGTTCTACTACGCGTTCGATGCGCAGGGGCGGGTAGTGCACTCCTGGGGCGATGGTGGCCTGTACGACTATCACTTTGAGTACGACGCACTGCTGCGCGAGACGCGCGTGACTGATTCGCTTGGCCACCTGAGTGTGATCAAGTTCGATGAGAACCAGCTGCCGCTGTGCGAAATTGATCCGCTCGACGGCGTTACTTTCTTCGAGTACGACGATTTCGGCCGCACGGTGGCGGTAACGGATCCGGAGGGCCTGCGTACTGGGTTTGCTTACGATGCGCATGGCAACTTGTGTTGCCTGACACGGGCAGATGGAAGCAGCTTTCAGTTCAACTATGATCCGCTGGACAACATGGTTGTTCTTCGGACCCCAGACGGGGCGACTTGGAAGCAGGAATTCGACGATAAATTCAAGCTGGTAGCACAGGTGGATCCACTCGGTGCGAGAACAAACTTCGAGTACAGCCCTGAAGGTCAACTTCTAGCCCAGCAGAATGCCCGGCATGCGATTACACGGTTGCGCTACGATCGGCACGGTCTGGTCTGTGCGGTGATTGACGCGCTCGGCTCCGAAGCGCGCTATGCAAGCAACCCTCTCGGCAATCTTCTGCAGCAGGTGGATGCGCTAGGGCAGACCAATCATTACGAATACGACAAAAAGGGCCGCCTGTTGGTTGTCCTGGCTCCTGAAGGAACCAGCATTCGATGCGAATACGATGCTGAAGACCAATTGATTCGGTACGTCGACGAGGCGGGTACGGAGACTCGTCTGGAGTATGTGGGTATCGGGCAGGTGTCTACCCGCACGCAGGCTGATGGCTATAGCGTGCAGTACCGTTACGATAGCGAGCAACAACTGATCGCGGTGATCAACCAGCGCGGAGAGTCCTATCAGCTGGTACGCGACGCGCTTGGGCGTATCGTCAACGAGGTCGATTATTGGGGGCAGGAACGCCGCTATGGCTACGATGCGGCGGGGCGCCTCAAAAGCGTGGTGGATGCGCTTGGGCAGCGAATCTCTTTCTCAAACGACAAGCTGGGGCGCATCGTCCGCAAGACAATGCCTGATGCAAGGCATCCAGGAAGGCAGGTGCAGGAGCATTTCGGCTACGACAAGATCGGACGCCTGACTGAACTGCGGAATCCGGCGAGGAGCATAAAGCGACGCTACGATCCTACCGGGAAAATGCTGGAGGAGCTGCAGGACGGCTTCAAGGTCAGCTACGGATACGATGAGGTTGGAAATCGCGTGTCGCGCCGGACTTCCGCCGGCAACTGTGTGGCGATTGTCTACGATCTTCTCGATCAAGCGGTATCGATAGCGATCAATGATGAGTCGCCAATCCTGATGCAGCGCGATGCGTTGGGTCGGATTACGCAGGAAGTGCTGAGCCCGCATCTGCTGCGGAACTTCAGCTACAACAGTAGCAACCTGATGACCTCCCAGTCCATCTTGAAGGACGCGGCGCCGCTACTTGAAACAAGCTACGACTACGATCGGAGCGGCAACCTGGTACGGCGCAGTGACAGTGACCAAGGCGTGGACGAGTATCGGTACGACGTCATTGGGCGGCTGCTGCAGCACACCGATCCAAAGGGAAAGATAGAGCGATTTTTCACTGATCCAGCGGGTGATCGTCTGCGGACGGAGATCAAGCAGGTACAAGCGCGCAGGATCGTGGGAGGTGAAAGCGACGCTCAAGGGACATGGACGCGCGAGGGGACCTATCAGGGAGTGCACTATGTGTTCGATAGGGGCGGTGACCTGGTGCGCCGGGGGAGTCCGCAAGGTGGATCGGATGATCTCACTCTTGTCTGGGATGCGAATCATCGGCTTGCGGAAAGTACAAAGGATCGCGTAACGACCGACTATGGATACGATCCCCTTGGGCGACGCGTATTCAAGCGGAATCGGTCCTGCACAACCTGGTTCTTCTGGGATGGTGACGCGCTGCTGGGCGAAGTCCAGCAGGCCAACGATGAAGATCAGGTTGTACCGATCTGGGTCGGAAATGTTGCAAGTCTGGTGGAGGTAAGGGCGCGACAGCAGCAGCTCTCCAGGTTGCATGAACGCGTGCGGGAGTATGTTTACTGCACCAAGTCGTTTGTTCCCCTGGCCCTGATTGAACCTTGCAAAGCGGCCAACGATGGGCTCGCGCCGGTCGCTCAAGCCGAGATCACGGCGGGCGCCATCCGCGAAATCGCCGCTGTCGATTCGTCAATATCATTGGAACAACGAGCGCAGATCGGTTCATCGATAGATCAATCATCGATTGGTCGATTGGGTGGGATTGTTCTGGGGGAGAGAGCCAAGGAGCTTGGTCCCTCTGTGGTAGGGGGGGCGTCGCGCTCGATGGGGATATCTTTGGCGACGCCGCAGCGTATTGGCAGAGTCGAGGACTCGAAACCCGCGCTCTTAGCCATGGTAATGGGATCCCGTCCAGACAGTGGGTCGGTTCTGTTGGGGAAGGGGCTGCACCGGGTCTACATCTACCAATGTGACCCGAATGGAGCTCCGCATGCCCTGATTGACAGGTTCGGAGCTATTGCTTGGTCCGCAGGCTCTGGTACCTGCGATTCGTCAGGTCCCTATCATGGCCGGGTTGCCAACCGAATTGGCCTGCAAGGGCAGTACCACGATGACGAGACCGGGCTTGCGTATGCCAGGCATAGATACTTTTCTTCTGATATCTGCGCGTTTGTATCGAAGGATCCCATCAGGATCCTCGGCGGTATCAACATATATGAGTACGCAGTCAATACGCTGAGGTGGGCCGATCCGCTTGGCTTGAAGGGAGGAAGTACCGAGCTCGACAGAAATATCGGTGGCAGGGTCGGTGATGGCATGCAGGCGCATCATCTAATCCCTGAGGAGGTGATGGACAATCCCGCTTTCAAGGACATGTTTGATCACCTGGAGTCGATGGGCTTCGATAGAAACGGCGCTGCAAATGGCATACATATGCCGGGCTCTGAGAGTCTTTCAAAAAAGACAGGTATGGTAGGGCACTGGAGTAATCATGACATGTATACCGCCGATATCACCGCAAAGATTGATAAGCTGAATACAGCTTGGAGCAGTGGAAAGCTGTCGGATATGCAGCTCTTGTTAGGTATTCGCAATGTGCAGTCGCGGGCTTTTGCCGATATTGAAAGCGGCAATGTGGCACGCGCGCTATCAAATGCATGCAGGATGGGGTGATTGATTATGCTTTACATGGTTCGCTACATTCCTGACAACGCTGGATGCCCTGTAGTCTTGAAAGGAAAGTTGAATAAGCCTTGGGCGTGGAATGCGTTCGACCCGAATTTGTCAAACGCCGAATTTGAGGTCGGGTATGTTTACGAAGCCAAGCACAAATTTCTGAACTTCGACTACTGGGACCTGAACTGGATGGCGTCGGAGCAGTTTGTCGAGATATGCCGGAATTTTAATGTTGGCGTTGATGCCGTTCCAGTGGATGTGGTGCTTTCCGATGGCGCATCGTCGGTTAAGAAGTACTTCTATTTACGATGGTCCGCGTGGGCTTCTGTGATCGATTTGGAACGTTCTCGTTATGAGCTCGAGAAAGACCTGGCGACCGGCGAAGTCTTGTATCAAAGGTATTTTCCGGATGCGCCGGTTCTGGAGTCGGTCGAACGTTTTGTTATCGATGAGAAAAAGGTGCCTGGAAGTGCGGCGTTTCTTTGCTTGGATCTCGGCCACACCTTGGTTTGCAATGAGTTGTTTCGTGCAGCGTGTGAAGATGCTGGCTTGCAAGGCATGGGTTTCGAAGAAATCACGTCGTATACCAAGAGTGACTTCTGGGATTGAGGCTTTAGACGCCCGCTGCCTTTGAGTCACTGTCCGCATCATTGATGAGGCAGAGATGGTGAAGAAGGTGTGGGTGCATGTGTATCGGTTTCCGTGGCTGGTCGCTAGCTCCACCTTGGTAAAAAGCTGTTCAGTTCCTAGGCTACCGTCGGACGTCTTGTCGGCATGATGCAGTAGCGATTCCCCAGCGCTTTGCCAATGCCTACCGCGTGCCTATCGCTTATCTGCCTTCTGCAGCTCCACCGTGTAGATCACGCTGTCTTCGATCCGCCCATCAACCGCAAAGGCGATGGACAGCTGATCCGCTGCAAGATCGGTGCGATGGGTGAAGCAGGTGGCCACGCCTTTGGTGCAGCTGACATCCCAAGCATTACCGCCGGCTGCGCGCAGCTCGCGTACCGTGGTCCGGTTGGTGATCGGCAGCCCTTGCAAGGACAGTGTCTGGTTGAAGACGCTCCTTGGTTCCAGCTCGGTCCCGGGCGCGGGAACATCAAAGCCGGCTGCTTCGCTGTCCATGTGGTTCAGGACAATGGTGACGATGCTGGCGTTCGGGTCTTTGGAGTTATCGGGATAGACGCGGATGCCGAGCTTGTCCCAGACCAGAACCGTCAGGCTGGGGTTTGGTTGCGTGCTTCGATGGTCTGGGCCTAGTGCCTGGATCCACGCGCTCATCGGTGCGCCAAGTTGCAGCGCCTTGCCTTGGTAGGTCAGGCCCGTGGGCGTGGTTTCAAGTACAGGCTTCGCGCTGCTGGCCGTCGCGGCGCTTGTGGCCTTCGACGACTCCGCGTGCGATGAGCTGACATCGCAGCCGATGAGTGCCAAGCCGAGCAGTGCGGTGACCAGTGCGCGCTTTTTCACTTCTTGCCGCTCCCTTTGACCTGGTTCTTCTCGCCGAAAAGATCTTCATAGAACTTGGTGATGTAATCCCAACTGTCGGTGCCGTAGCGGCCAACGCGGCGGATACCCTCGAGTGCGTCCTTTCCGTGCTCTTCGTGCAGGTGCTCGATCTCGGTCGCCGATGCAGCCCTGCGGATATTGGCGGCATGGTCTTTGGCCCAAGCCGATACATGTGGACATTGCCAGGTGCTGTCGTAAGGATGCACCAGGTAGTCCTGCGCGATCTTCACCGGATCACAAAGCCCATTGCCGTTCCAGCGGCCAATCATGGCCTTGCCAACCTCGGTCACTGCCTGCTGGGCAAGCTTCGCGGCCAGCGTGTGCAGCGGATGCACGTCGTGATCCTTGGCAAGCTGCGAATGGCTGGGGTCGGTCGAACCGTTCTTGTTCGAGTCCGAGTCGAACATGGTCTGGGCATCGTCGACGCTGTTGCCGATCAGCAGCAGCAGCTGCTGGTAGACAAGGTTGTAGCTGTTCAGTATCAGGCGCATCGGTGCCGAGGCGATCCAGCCCGCGCGCTCCAGGTACTCGTGGCCCGGAATGCTGAGCATGCGGTCGCGCAGTTTCAGGAAGTTCTGGAAGGCGGTGAAGTAGCGTTGGTCACTCTGCTCGGAAAGCAGGACAAGCATGATTTTCTCGCTGTCCGAGCGGTCACCTGGCTTGCTTGCCTTGAACTCCCAACTCTCCACGCTGAACAGTTTGTGCGCGATGGGTTCGGCCAGGCTGGCAATCACGTCGGTGGAACCGAACATGCCGGTAACCACCGGGTACGTATGTTTGCAGTCCGCCTTCCCCGTCCAGACCAGCACGTTGCTGTGCCCGATCTTGCGCAGGCTCAGTTCGCAGAAATTGGAGTGGGCGAAATAGTCCTCCAGCACATGCAGCGCGGAGCCAAAGTGACGCATACCGTCGGCAGTGCGGCCCAGGGAAATGGCCTGCCTCAGTTCCGAAGCCATGAAGGCGCTGGAGCTGCTGATGTAGCGCTTCAGCGATGTGGTCTTGTCGACACCAAGCAGCGGGCTGTTGGCAGTGACCCAGGGCTCGAAGTCCTTGTCGATGGTTTTAGGGTCGGCTGGATCGGGCTTTATGTTCTTTGGGTTGTCGATGTGCTCGCTGGGACGGTAGACGCCAAGCCGCGCAGGCGTGACCTCGTAATGCGCCTTGTCGCGGTAGCGCAGCTCGTGGAACTCGCCGCCGGCGAGGATGTCGACGATCTTGGTCAGCGCCTCGCGGGAAATATACTTGCCGAGATCTTTCGGCATGTTCGGCGGGCGTACGATCTTCGGATCCAGCAGCTGTGAATAGTCGCGCAGCCAGTTGCCAAAGTAGATCGCCGCCAGGTCCCTACGGCTGAAGCCGACCCTGCCCAGCACGGCTTCGATCGAGCGGTGGCCAAATGACTGGCCCGGGTTCTTGGCGTGGTTCTCGCCATCGCCTGCACTGAAGCCTTCGTAGCGGCCGTCGTGTGACTGACTGTCCTGCGCGGCAACCGGTCCTTGCTGCCGCAGTGCAGCCTGCACCTCGGCATAGTTGACCTTCAGCGGGCCGCTGAATTCGGGCGAAGTGTAGTCGGCGTAGGTCGTTTCATGGCTGCCTTCGAGATCGAAGAACGCGAACCGGTACGCCATGCTCGTGCCTTCTTCATGCGCGCTATCGGCGGCGATGCTTGGTTTGCCACCGACATCCTTCTCCGCCAGGTCGTTGCGAAGCACATTGTCGACGTGGTGACCAAACTCATGCAGAAGCACGGCCAGCAATTCGCGTGAGGCCTCGATCGACGTCGATGCCTGATCAGCCGCCGAGGCATGTACGCGGATGAGACGCTTCTTGTTGTCGTAGTCGGCAGGGTAGGGGCCACCGCTGAGCACCTCGTGTTTGGGCGGCGGGAAGCTGCCGCTCTTCAGTGCCTCCTGCAGCTTCATATAGGTTCTTGCGGGTATATCGAAGCCGAATGTCGGTGCCATCATCATCACGAACTCGATGGTGGTCGACTTCTCGGCAGCGCTGCGCAGCTGGTCGTAGGCGAAGGTGCTTTCGATCTTTCGCGCTGGATCCGGTTTGATCTTGAATGCAGGCAGGGGCGGCAGTCGCGGCGACGCACTGCTGCCGCTCTTGAATGGATGCTCGCCGGCCTTGACCTTGAATTCACCGGGGCAGCTGAAGGTGATGTCGCCGCCTTCAAGCGTGATCGCGCTGCTACCGGCCTGCAGCACGACCTTGCTCTTGGCGAGCACGTCGATGCGCTGGTCCGTAGCGGTAACGGTGATGGCTTGATCGGCCAGCAGCTCCAGCTCACCATCGTTGGCCTGAAGGCTGACCGGGCCATTGGCGGCAATCAAGCGCACCGGGCCAGCTTGCGCGAACAGCGACACCTGGCCGCCTGAAACCGCAGCGATGGTTTCGCCGCTGCTTGCATGCAGGTCCTGCTGCACCGTGAGCTGCAGGTTCTGGCCGGCGGAGGCAATCGCGCTCGCCGGCGTGGTCCATGCAATGTGGTTCGGCGCCTCGGCAAGCAGCACGGGTTTGGCGAAACGCTCGACCGGTTGATCACCAGTTGCGCGACCGTCGCTTGGCTTGAACTGCGATTGGCCATTGACCACGGACTTGAAGCTGCCTTCCGCCGTTGGATCTACCTGCTCGCGCAGCTGACCGGTCTGTTGCCAGGCTTTGAGGCCGGGCACCTGCTGTTGCTGCAGCGTCTGCTGCATCTGCTCAAGACTACGCTCTGCGCCTTTCAGCTGCGCAACAACCTCGGCGTTGTCCATCACCGTGGAAGCAGCGCGCTCTTGCGTACTGGCGGAAAGCAACAAGCCCTGCGCGGCGTGTACGTTGCCCCAGCCTTGTGTTGCCAGCTCAAAGCCTTCGCCACGCAGTGCACCGCGCGCGGTGTCCTCATGGTGGATCAGGTAGCCGAGCTCCAGGCGACTGTCGGCAAGCGAACTGTGCAGGCGCGTGCGCAACTGTCCGGGTGTGTCGTCCATCATCCATTGCTGGCTGCCGCCGCCGTCATGCGCGCGCGTATGCAGGCCGCTGAGCACGCCGGGATGCTTTGCGTCCTCATCGATACCGCCGCCAAACGGCGGTGCTACGTTGCCGTTGTAAAGCTGGCCAGTGATGCGTGGTTGGTCGATATCGCCGTGCAGGAATTCAACCAGTACTTCGCTGCCGATACGCGGCAGGAATGCAGTACCCCAGTTGGGGCCGGCAACCCATTCGGCAACCGAGACCCAGCTGCCGCTGGTGTGGTCGCCGGGGGCGTGTCCCGTCTGCGCACTACCCGTTTCACTCAGGCCACCCGCATTGGGCGTGCTGCCACGCTGCCACGAAAACTGGACGCGGACCTGGTGCTCACGGTTCGGGCTGATCGCGGCATCGGCGACGCCAACAACGCGTGCGGTCTGCAGGCCGTGCAGGGCAGGGCGATCGTGCGGCAACGCACGCACCGGGACGCTGGCATCGGTCGCCAAAAAGTGGTTCCGGTAGCTGCCGCGCTCAAGCGCGCTGTTGCCAAGCAATTCAGCGATGCCGCTGTCGAGATTGTTGACCGCGGTATGGGCGACGACCAACAGCTGGAACTCGCTGCCTTCGTGTTGCGGGTGCTGGGATAGCGTGAAACGGGAACCGGCGGCCATGCGCCGTTCACTGCTGCTGCCGCTGTAAAGAACCTGTGCAAGCTGCAGCGCGTCCAGCCTTGCCTGCGCCTCGCTTTGCGCCCAGCTCGATTCGTTGAAGCGGCCGGCGCGTGGTTGCACATAGACTTCGAGCGATGGAACGTCGCCAGTTTCAGCGTTTGCCTGTGCAGCAATGGCCGTAAGTTTGTCGCTATGCCAGCTCGCAACCGTGCTGCTGTTTGGCACCAATTGCCGCTGCTCGCCGAAATGGGTGATCCCATCGCTGGACTCGCTGGCCGCGATGCGATGGAAGCGCACAGTTCCGATATCGGGAAATCCAGCCTGTGGATCGAACACGACCAGGGTATGGGCGCCGTCGCCATCTTGCGTCTGCTCGATGCGCCAGGCAAGCCCGCTTTCCGCCAACAACCGATTGACGAAATCCCAATCGGTCTCGCGATACTGGGTGGTGATGGCGCGTTGCGGCAGGCTCGATTCGACGTCGAAGCGATACGCTGCCTGCGGATAGTCATCAAATATCTGCCCGCATATCGCGCGCACATCCAGCTCTTGGAAGATCACCGCATTGCGGCGCAGGCGCAGCAGCGCGGTCCAGGGCTCCAGGGTTAGCTGATAACGGGCCAGACCGCCGTCGCTGCCGAGCTGCGCCACATTGGTGCACAGTCCATGCCATTGGCGCTGTGAACCATCGGGCAGCTGCAGCTGCAGGGTCAGCGCTTGCTCCAACCAGCTATCCGTCTGCAGATAGGCGTCGGTGCTGAGGCATTCAATCTGCAATTGCATATCGCCGCACAGGGCTTCCTCGCCCTCGAAACGTTCAACCACCAACCCTTCGTTCGGTGCTTGTAGCTTGATCAGCCGATTGCTATGTGAAATCGCGGCGAGCGCGGTAGACAACGAGGAGCTCGGGACGTCCATATCGACAGGCTCATGGCAAGGTGATCGTGATGTGTGCAGTGCGTTCTGGCATCTGCACGACGTTGTTGTAAGCAGCCAGCTGTTGGCGGGTGTCGTGGCCCATGTAGGTGCGCAGGCCAATGAAGGCAAGCAAGCCGAAACAGCCGACAACTGCAGCAGGCAGCCATAGCGGAATCACCCGCCGCAGCTGGTTGCGGATGTTGTCCGGCGGTAGCGCATGCGGCGCGAAACCGTGACGCTTGCCTTTCAGGTAGACGATTTCATCGCCGAGCCGTGCAGTGAGATAGCCAAGCTTCTCGGTGCCTTCCAGGCGGTACTTGCCCTCGAAGCCCATCAGCAGGCAGTAGTGATAGACCTCCAGCGACGGCAGTCGTGGGCCACCTTGGCGGCGTAGTTCTTCGAGCTTGTCGAAGAAATGTTCACCGGCAAGATGCTCACCAAACATGCGCAGCTGAAGCGGGCTGCGCTCCCATACTTCGTGCAATGCCGAAGGCTGCGAGAGGATGGCTTCGTCAACGGCCGCACAGAACGCGTACTTGGACGCGTACACGTCCTCGGCCGCGATGCCAAGACGCATCGCATTGCGCTCGACGCTGTCGAGGAACTTCTGCACGGTCTGCACGAAGCCTTCAGCGTCATTTGGCAGCTGGCCGCGCTTAAGCAGCAACAGCAGGTAGAAGCCATCCGACATCAGATCCTGCAGGCTTTGCGGCGCTGTCGAGATCGGTGTGTTGCTGGCCATGGCAGCGTTGCCGGTCAATGACGGCATCGGGCCTGGGGTTGGTGGCAGATGTGAGTTCATCAGGTGGTCACCGCAACGAGTTCCAGCTTCAGGTCGGCAATGCCGGCCGGGACGTAGATCATCAGCGACTGTGATTTGAGCATGCGCTCGTAGAGCGCGCCGCGAGGATCAATCTCGAAATAGTGGCTGCCCGGTCGTACAGGAATTGCCGCAGGAACCTGCGCCGCGTGTGTGAGTTTCACGCCTGGCAGGGCGGAGAGCACGCACTTCTCGACGTCATCCGGCGCGCCGATCTTGAAGCGGATCGGGACGGTCTGGATGAGGTCCTGTGCCGGCATCGATGCCGACACCGAAAGGTAGAACGAAGCCTCGCCATCGATACGCTGCGAGTCGAGCCGGCCCAGGTGATAGGACGGCTTGATTTCGTTCAGCGCGATCTTGAAATAGCGCGTGGAGATCACCGTCTCCAGCAAGGCACGCACGATCTCCAGCAACTTGCGGAACGATGCCTCCGGTTGATCGTGGCGATACACCGGCAGGTCGTTGAGCTGGTAGGTGTTGGAGAAGGTAAGTAGCGCACCGGCCATGCGCAGCAACTCCTGATGCAGGCGTTCCGGGTGCAGCTGCGGATGATGCAGCAGGTGCGCCAGTGCGCTGAACGAAGAGTTGATCGTATGCAGCAGCCAGAACGATGCGATATCGCCCGAGCGGAACTCAATGATGTTCTGCGAGGTCTGCCGATGCAGGCCGTAAAGCGCGTCGACCTTTGCCTGCAGTGCATCCAGCACGGAACGCAGTTCGCGATGCAGGAATGGCGACGCCTGCAACTGTGCGCACGGAGGAATGAACTCGTCGTCCAGCTCGAAGCCGCCACTCGAGGTCCTGCGCACGCGCGCAACAGGAACCGTTGCGTAGGCATCCTTGGGCTGGTCGTCGGTAAGCAGCTTCACTGCTTTGCTGAGATATGCCAATTCAGCTTCGGCAGCATCCGTGAACAAGTCATCCGAAACCCGGTTGGCCTGCCGATAGCGCGCAAGCGTGGTGCCTTCTGCATCAGCGCAATTGCGACCATCATCACGCAATAGCGGTAATGCGAGATACACAATCGTTGACTGTATCCCCGGTGGAAGATCTTGCAGCGATACAGCATCCGGCAGGCCATCGTGTACCGGAGCATCGTAGCTTTCGCCGTCAGGAAATACCGCGGATAGATCTAGGGGACGCAGCGTGCCGCCTGTCAGTGCATGCGTATCAAAGCGCACGCGGCGCGCGCCCCAGGCATAGGGATGCAATGTCTGGGACAGGTCTTGTAGGCGCGCCTCGTGATAGGCGTCTTGACGCTGGAAGTGCTGCGGGCGAAGGAACAGACCTTCACCCCATAAGACCTTCGACATCCTGCTTACGTAAGCCACATTTCAGTCCTTGGAAATTTCGTTGGCGCGTTGCTTCAGGCTTTCTTTGCCCTCTGGTGCATTGCTACTGCACCGGCAGCTTCGCAGCTTGATGTGAAAACTCCATTCACATCCTGATTCTCGTCACATCTTGTGGTTCGAGCGCGGCAGATACTAGCGCATGCCTGCGCTGCAATGTTGTGGTTACAGCAAAAACGCACAGTCGTTCAGCGAGCACCGGCACAGCGTATGGAAGCCAGGCTGCCTGGATCACCCGAGATGCGTGAGCTTAAAGCTGCGCTATCAGTTGTTAGTGCACATGCGTGTACGCCGATTGTCAGGCCATCATTGGGAAGAGTCTTGTTGCGTGCATCGAAGGCCATGCGCCATCGTGCTTCTGCAGGTGAACGAAACAACGCGACGACCCCAATGACAGCGGTGCCATCACTGAGTTGTTCGGACAATTCCTGTCGTACACCCGGTGTCAGTACTACTTCGTTCACAGAAAGAAGGTCCGCGCCAAGCGCGGTCTGTTCACCGGCCTGGTCAAGGAAAGAATTGAAGGTGGCTTGTTCAAAGCGTTGTGCACTGCGCAGGTGATAGATCTTCAGCACGGCAGCGCTGGCGCGCTTGTCATTGCCGGCATTGAGATTTGTCCCAGCGTAGATTTTCAGCGGTATTACAGGCGGTTTCTCAGGTTTGCTTTCACGCAGCCCAACGGCTTGCAGTGTACTGTCCATCGCCTTGCTCAACTTGCCACCGGACGCACAACCACCTAATCCAATGGTGCTAACAAGGACGAAAGTTGTGACGGAAACCACACGCGGAAGTTTGCTCATGTACGCATTCATTTAGTGATGGGCGCCAAGAAAACAGCGGGGGAGTGACGACATGTCGGTGCAAGTGCAGCACGACGATGTGAAGGAAATGTCTAGAGAAAACAAATCGCGGATTTGAAAATAACTATACCCACGCGCATTTGCGAATGTACACTGCCGCCGCTGGGACTGGATTCCCGCAAGTTGTATCGGCGGAAATGCGGCTCCCTTTAGGAACTTATTTCGACGAAGGAATCACTATGGATGTGAAGGTGTTTGGGGCGGCAACACGTCGTTCGGTTTTGGCGTTGGCACTGCTGTCGGGGTTGGGCGCATGTGCATCGACACCAAAGAAGGCAGCAGAAATTCCTTTCGATGTAACGTTGGCGAATGCCGAGGCGCAGGTCGCTACCGCGGGTGCGGATGCAGCGATCAGTGCGTTTGAGGTTGCAGCGAAAGCTGATCCAACGCGCAAGGAGCCGTGGGTACGCATTGCGCAATTGCAGTTCGACCAGAATCGCTATGCACGCGCGATCGTCGCTGCCGAAGAAGTATTGCAGCGTGATCCTGATGACCTTGTTGCCGACGGCGTTCTGACCGTCGCTGGCTTCCGCATTGCCAATGAATCGCTGCAGCGCCTGGATGGGCGCGGTGCGTTGGCGTCGGAAACGGCGCAGCGTGAAGCGCAGACGTTGGTGACCACGCTGCGTAGCACCATGGGCGACGCCATTCTTGAAACCGGCAAGCCGAAGCCGCGTGCGACGCGACAGGCAACACGTTCAACGGGAGCGAGTCGTCGCGCCGCACAGCCTGCAGCCGCCCAGCCTGCACCGGCGCGTCCGGCGCGTGACAACGGCGCGGACCCCTTCCAGAACATTGGCAACTAAGCCGGATCAACAGGACCAGTCAGGAGACACTCATGGCCAAGAAGGACAGCGTTCAAAAGCGGTTGCAGAAGATCCGGCCGCCGCGCGTGCAGCTTACGTATGACGTGGAAAAGGGCGACGCGATCGAGCAGAAAGAGCTGCCGTTTGTGGTCGGTGTGATGGGTGACTTCAGTGGTACGCCGGAAAACCCGCTGCCCAAGGTCAAGGACCGGAAGTTCGTCAACGTCGACCTCGACAACTTCGACGAGGTGATGGAAGCGGCCGGCCCACGCGCGGTCTATCGCGTACCGAACAAGATCAGCGAGAGCGGTGGCGAGTTCGGCGTCGAGTTGAAATTCAACTCGATCGAAGACTTCCGTCCGGAGTCGGTGGTGCAGCAGATTGATCCGCTGCGCCGTTTGCTAGAGTCGCGCACCAAGCTGGCTGATCTGCGCAACAAGTTGGCGGGCAATGAGAAGCTCGAGGACCTGTTGACCGACGTGCTCAACAACACCGAGCAGCTCAAGAAGCTCGGCGCGGCGAAGGAGGAATAAGCGATGGCGTCTGAAGCCAGTCAACTGTCCGCGCCGGTCGCGGTTACCGAAGAAATCGATCTGCTCGACCAGATCGTAGAGAAGAGCAAGGTCGCCAAGTCGCGGACCGAGCATGAGCGCGCCAAGGACATCATCTCTGCGCTGGCGCAGGAAGTGATGGAAGGTACGGTTGTGGTGTCCGACAACCTGAACCTGACCCTGGATGCACGTATTGCCGAGATTGACCGGATCATTTCCGAGCAGCTCAGCGCGGTGATGCATGCCCAGGATTTCCAGGCGCTGGAAGGCAGCTGGCGCGGCTTGCACTACCTGTGCTCGCAGACCTCCACCGGTCCGAACATGAAGATCAAGGTCTTCAATTCGCCGAAGAAGGATCTGGTCAAGGACTTCAAGTCGGCCATCGACTTCGACCAGAGCGCGCTGTTCAAGAAGGTCTACGAGGAGGAGTTCGGTACCTTCGGTGGTGCGCCGTTCGGTGCCCTGATCGGTGACTACTTCCTTGGTCGTCAGCCGGAAGACATGTACTTCATCGAGCAGATGTCGCATGTGGCAGCCGCTGCACACGCGCCGTTCCTGTCTGCCGCCAGTGAAGGCATGTTCGGCCTGGAGTCGTTCACCGACCTGGGCAAGCCGCGCGACCTGGCCAAGGTGTTCGACACGGTTGAGTACGCCAAGTGGAAGTCGTTCCGCGAGAGCGAGGACAGCCGCTACGTTGGCCTCACGCTGCCGCGTTTCCTTGGTCGTCTGCCGTACAACCCAAAGGACGGCACCACGGTTGAAGGCTTCAACTTCGTTGAAGAGATCGAAGCCGCCGATCACAGCAAGTTCCTGTGGTGCAACACCGCCTATGCGGCGGGTGCACGCCTGACCCAGGCATTCGAGAGCTACGGCTGGTGTGCGGCGATTCGCGGTGTTGAAGGTGGCGGCCTGGTCGAAGACCTGCCAACGCATACCTTCCGCACCGATGACGGCGAAGTGGCGCTGAAGTGCCCGACCGAAGTCGCCATCACCGACCGTCGTGAGAAAGAACTCAGTGACCTCGGCTTCATGCCGCTGGTGCACTGCAAGAACACCGACTACGCCGCCTTCTTTGGTGCGCAGTCGGCACAGAAGCCGAAGAAGTACAACACCGATTCGGCTAATGCCAACGCGATCCTGTCTGCGCAGCTGCAGTACATTTTCGCGGTTTCGCGTATCGCTCACTACTTGAAGGCGATGATGCGCGAGAAGATCGGCAGCTTCGCATCCGCGGGCAACGTCGAGGAATTCCTGAACCGCTGGATCGCCCAATACGTACTGTTGGACGACAACGCCAGCCAGGAAGCCAAGGCGCAGTTCCCGTTGCGCGAAGCATCTGTGCAGGTTTCGGAAGTGCCGGGCAAGCCTGGTGTCTACCGTGCTGTGGCCTTCATCAGGCCGCATTTCCAGCTCGATGAGCTGTCTGTTTCGTTGCGCCTTGTTGCTGAACTGCCGGCGTCGGCAAAGAAGTCGTAACGTTTTGATGTTGCTTTAGCGTCGGGTAGGGACTTCGGTCCCTGCCTAGCGGTGGCGCGCATTTCTAGAGGGCGAAGCCCCCCTCAACCGCCGGGCCCCCGCCCGGCAAACAATCTCACGGAAGAACGGAATTTAGGAGACCAGATATGCAACATGCTTTTCTTTCCATTGACACCATCAAAGGTGAGTCGCACGACGACAAGCACAAGGATTGGATTGAAATCCAGTCCTTCTCGCAGGATCTGCTGCAGCCTCGCTCGGCCACTGCCTCCACCTCCGGTGGTACCACGGCAGCCCGCGTGAATCTGTCGCCGATCGAAATCATCAAGTCGATCGATCTCGCTTCCACGGCCCTTAACCAGGCCGCCGCAAACGGCACCACCTTCCCGAAGGCACGCGTTGAGTTCATGCGTGCGGACAAGGACGGCAACGCGATCAATTACTACCTGGTCGAGCTGCTGAACGTGCTGGTACACCGCGTCACCACCACGGTTGACAAGGAAGGTATGCCGCAGGAAGTGGTTCAGTTGAGCTTCGGTGCAATCAAGTGGACTTACCAGCAGCAGAAGCCGGAAGGCGGAGTTGGTGGCAAGACCGTGGCACAGTGGAGCGCAACCAAGAACATCCCGAACTACACCGTTTGATGATGTGTTCTGCGATGGCGCGATAAGCGCCATCGCAGTCTCAATCCCGGCAAGGCCAGGAACGGCCCTGCAGTTGCATCGATGCCTTGACGCACGGATGCCCAGCTACCGGAAACAACGATGAAGGGACTCGAACCCAGCCTGTTGGAAAAGCTGTTTGACGATAACCCGCGCAGTGCGGGTGCCGGGCCGATCTTCAAGTCCGTATCGCTGGAGCAGTACAAGGAGTCCATCGCGCGGGACCTGGAGGGGCTGCTGAACTCGCGCGCGGCTTTCCAGGAAAGCGATATGGCGGAGTTCCCGAACTGCCGCCAATCCCTGTTGACCTATGGGCTTGCCGATTTCTCGGCGATGAGCCTTGCCAATGCCTATGACCGTTCCGCCATCTGTCGCTCATTGGAGCAGGCGGTAGGCCGCCATGAGCGCCGTTTGAAGAACGTCAGCGTGCAGCTCGATGCTGGCAACCAGTTCGCCGGCGGCTTGCACTTCACCATTCATGCACTGCTGGATCTTGAGCCCGCGAGGGAGCCAGTAAGTTTCGACGCGATGTTGCAGCCGTCTACGCTGCAGTACCAGGTTACCCGCGCCCGTCGCACCCAGCAGGCGCTCTGATGCAGGATCTGCTGCCCTTCTATGAGCGCGAACTGGCTTACCTGCGCCGTTATGGCCGTGAGTTTGCCGAACGCTATCCGAAGATCGCTGGCCGTCTGCAGCTGTCTGCTGATGGCAGCCAGGATCCGCACGTCGAGCGCCTGATCGAGGCCTTCGCGCTGTTGAGTGCGCGCGTATCCAAGCGTATCGACGACGACTACCCTGAGTTCACCGACGCGCTGCTGGATGTGCTGTACCCGCACTACCTGCGGCCATTCCCGGCCTGTTCGATTGCCTATTTCGATATGGACGGCGTCGCCTCCAAGTTGAGTGCGCCAGTGCGGATTCCGCGGGGGACCTCCTTGCAGAGCCGCGCAGTACGCGGCGTTCCCTGTGATTTCCGTACCAGCTACGACGTGGTGTTGGCACCTATTGGCATCTCCGCCGTCACGTACCGGGCGGTGGCTGATGCGCCCATGGCAACCGCATTGCCGAGCGGTAGTGGGGGGCAGATATCACTGAGCTTCAACCTGCTCTCCGATCAGCTTGGCTTCGCCCAGTTGGGCACCGACAAACTGCGCCTCTTCCTCGATGGTGAGCCTTCAGTACGTGCTGCCTTGCGTGACGCGCTGCTGCTCGGTGTAAAGGCCGCCTATGTTGAGTCCGACGGCGATGGTCGCTGGCGCCGGCTTGAGTCAGTGCCGATCAGCCCTGTTGGCTTTGCTGACAGCGAAGCTTTGATCGATTTCCCGGCACGCTCGCACCCTGCGTATCGCCTGCTGACCGAGCTGTTCGGCTACCCGGAAAAGTTCGGCTTCGTCGACCTGGACCTGGCCGCCACCAGCGCAGGCGCCAGCCGCCGCTTCACCTTGCACCTGATCCTGCCCGCCGGGCAGCAGGAACGGGCGAATGCGATGGTGCTGGAGGATATCGGCCTGCATAACGTGCGGCTTGGCTGCACGCCCATCGTCAACCTGTTCAAGATCAACGGTGAGCCGATCCGGGTTACCCATCGCACGGTGAACTACCCGGTGTTGGCGGACGCTCGTCGCGCCTATGCCTTCGAAGTGCATTCCATCGATTCGGTCTACCGCATCCGCCAGACACCGCAGGGCGAAGCGATCCACGAGTTCCGTCCGTTCTATTCGCTGCATCACGGCGAAGACCCGGATCGTACCGGGCAATACTGGGTCGCCCGCCACGACGAAGACATTGCAAGGCAAAGCCCCGGTTTCGAAATGGAGATCAGCTTCGTCGATCTCTCTTTCAATCCGGTGTTGCCGCAGACCGATACGGTCAGCCTGGAGTTGACCTGCAGCAACCGCGATCTACCGCATCAGCTCGCCTATGGCGTGGCCGGTGGCGACTTGAGCATCGAAGGCGGCAGCCCTGCCAAGGCCATCACGTTGCTGCGCAAGCCAACCCGACCACTGCGCTTCCGCCACGGGCGGAGTGCGCAATGGCGCCTGATCTCGCATCTGTCGCTGAACCAGCTGTCCCTGAGTGGCAGCGGTTTGGCGGCGCTGAAGGAAATGCTGCGCCTTTACGACCTGTCTGGCAGCAATGTTTCCGCGCGGCAGGTCGATGGCATTCTTGCGCTGGAGCAGGTGCCGGCGACGACCTGGATGTCGGGTCGCCAGTTCGCATCTGTCGTACGCGGTCTTGAAATCCGCTTGACCATCAATGAGGCCCATTTTGTCGGCACCGGCGTGGCTGCATTCGCGCAGGTGATGGATCACTTCTTCGCACTGTATGTGCATGCCAATAGCTTTACCCGACTGGTGCTGATTTCCGGCGACAGCGGGGAGGAGATCGTCCGATGCGAAGCGCGCAGCGGCGAATCGATCCTGGCGTAGCTCAGCAGCTGCTGGCCGAGCCGCACCGCTTCGAGTTCTTCCAGGCGGTGCGTCTGCTTGAGCAGGTGTTCGAGCGACAAGGAGTGAAATCGGGGCAGGCGATTCCAATGCGGGTGCGTTTCCGCAACAGCCTGTCCCTGGGCTTCCCGGCGACCGAGTTGTCTGCCGAAGGTGAGGTGTACTCGCTGGCTGGCGATCGCCTGCAGGAGCGTGAAGACATCGAGCAGGCGCTGGCTGCTGAAACGCTGGGTGAAATACACCTGACACCCCATTTCATGGGCCTGCTCGGCACTTCAGGTGCATTGCCGCTGCACTACACCGAAACGCTGCAGATCCGCGAGCTCTACGAGCGCGATCGAACCGCACGTGCCTTCCTCGATATTTTCTCCACCCGCGCCGTAGCGCTGCACTACGCGGCGTGGAAGAAGCACCGATTGGCGCTGCAGTACGAACTGGACCGGCGCGAGCGCTTCCTGCCATTGGTGCTGTCGCTGCTTGGCATGGGCATGCACGAGCTGCGCGATCGCATGCACGACGGCGAGGGCGACATCTTCGATCAGGCAGTGGCGTACTACGCGGGCGCGATCCGGCAGCGGCCGGTATCGGCAGCATTGATGCAGCGCGTGCTCTCGGATTACTTCCAGGTAGCGCTTGAGGTAGAGCAGTTTGTCGGCGCCTGGTACCGCGTACCGGCAGGGCAGGCGACGCGCCTGGGGCAAGCGAATTCCGTGCTGGGAGCCAGCGCGTTGGCAGGTGATCGCGTCTGGCAGCGCGATCTGCGCCTGCGCCTGCGCATCGGCCCGCTGTCTAAGAAGGCATTTGATGATTTCCTGCCCGGCGGCACCGCAGCCTTGGCCTTGGCCAAGTGGTTGTCGCTGCTCACCGGCGGCACGCTGGAATACGAGGTGCGGCTGGTGCTTCGTGCCGAGGATGTCCAAGGCAGCGCACTGGGAACAGGAGCTCGCTTGGGTTGGGACAGCTATATGTGCACACGCGGGCAAGACGGCGCGCGCGATGACACCACCTATGGCATTCATACATTGCAATAACGAGGCGCCGGCAGCGATGACGCTGCCGGTAATTGAACGGTTTCAGCAGGGAGTGCGTGGTTCCGAATGAGCATCAACCTCAAAACACTTATCAGCAAGTTGGACGACACCTGCCGTCAGGCGACCCAGCGCGCAGCCAATTTGTGCATGGCGCGTGGCAACTACGAGGTGGATCTGGAGCACCTGTTCCTGGCGCTGCTGGAGCAGCCCAAGAGCGACTTCGTGCTGATCGCCCAGCGCAGTGGCATATCGCCCGAATCACTTGAGCGCGACCTCAGCGATGAGATCGGCCAGTTCAAGACCGGCAATACACGCACGCCGGTGTTCTCCCAGCATCTGCCCGCTTTGTTTGAGCACGCCTGGCTGATCGCCTCGCTGGATTCGGAAACCACCCGCATCCGCAGTGGCCACCTGCTGCTGGCGCTGCTGACCGAGCCTGATCTTGCGCAGCTGGCGTACCGCGGCTCCAAATTGTTCGTGCGCTTCAAGCGTGAAGAGCTGAAGCACGATTTTGCCAAGCTGACCGAAGGCTCGCAGGAAGCGCAGACCGTGCGCTTCGCCGATGCTTCGGCAACGGGCGAAGGTGCAGGCGAAGATGCGGATGCAGTGCCTGGCGAGGCCAAGGGCGGCCTGTCCAAGACCCCGGCGCTGGATCAGTTCACCACCAACCTTACCCAGCGTGCGCGTGACGGCAAGATCGACCCGGTGATTGGCAGGGATGCCGAGATCCGCCAGGTCATCGACATCCTGATGCGCCGCCGCCAGAACAATCCCATCCTCACCGGTGAGGCCGGCGTCGGTAAGACCGCGGTCGTCGAAGGCCTGGCCCGTCGCATTGCCGAGAAGGATGTGCCCGACGTGCTGCAAGGCGTTGAGCTGCACACCTTGGACATGGGTTTGTTGCAGGCCGGTGCCAGCGTCAAGGGCGAGTTCGAGAACCGCCTGAAGAACGTGATCGACGAGGTCAAGAAGAGCCCGCACCCGATCATCCTGTTCATCGACGAAGCCCACACCATGATTGGTGCCGGCGGCTCCGCTGGCCAGAACGACGCCGCCAACCTGCTCAAGCCAGCCCTGGCGCGCGGTGAGCTGCGCACCATTGCCGCCACCACCTGGAGCGAGTACAAGAAATACTTTGAAAAGGACGCTGCCTTGGCGCGTCGTTTCCAGGTGGTGAAGGTGGAGGAGCCCAGCGAAGTGCTGGCCGCCGCCATGCTGCGCGGCATGGTCAGCCTGATGGAGGCGCACTTTGGCATCCGTGTGCTGGATGAAGCCGTGACCGAAGCCGTGCGCCTGTCGCACCGCTATATCAGCGGCCGCCAGCTGCCGGACAAGGCCGTCAGCGTGCTCGATACCGCCTGCGCCAAGGTCGCACTTGGGCAAAGCGCGACGCCCGCGATCATCGAAGATACCCGCAAGCACCTGGATCGGCTCGAGGCCGAGCTGGCCGCATTGCAGCGCGAGACTGCCGGCGGCAGTACCTTGCATGAGGAGCGCCTTGCCGAACTGAAGGCGCAGCAGCTTGAAGCGCAGGCTGTGCTTGCCAGCAATGAGCAGCGTTTGAGTGTCGAGCGCGAACTGGCCGGGCGGGTTGCAGCGCTGCGCCAGCAGCTTGAGCAAGGCCTGGCGGGCGAGGGTGATGCGGATGCCTCGGCGGACGATCAGGCCGACGTCGCTGTGGCAAAAACAACTGGCAAGCGCAGCAAGTCAACGCGTGAGGTCTCGCCACAACATGCAGAGCTGGCGAAGTTGCAGGCGGAGCTGCGTGACCTGCAGGGCGAGACCCCGATGGTTCCGCTGCAGGTGGATGGCACCGTCGTCGCTGAGATCGTGTCGGCATGGACCGGCGTGCCGCTTGGTCGCATGGTCAAGGATGAGATCCGCACCATCCGCTCGCTGGGCAGCCTGCTGGAAGAGCGGGTCATCGGCCAGGACCACGCGCTCGACGCCATCGCCCAGCGCGTGCGTACCGCGACCGCGAAATTGGAAGACCCGAACAAGCCGCGCGGCGTGTTCATGTTTGTCGGGCCCTCCGGCGTGGGCAAGACCGAGACCGCGCTGGCCTTGGCCGACATTCTGTATGGCGGTGAGCGCAAACTGATCACCATCAATATGAGTGAGTACCAGGAGGCGCATAGCGTGTCCGGCTTGAAGGGCTCACCGCCGGGCTACGTCGGCTACGGCGAAGGCGGCGTGCTGACCGAAGCTGTGCGTCGCAACCCGTACAGCGTGGTGCTGCTCGATGAAGTGGAGAAGGCGCATCCGGACGTGCTGGAAATGTTCTTCCAGGTGTTCGACAAGGGCGTGATGGATGATGCCGAAGGCCGCGAGATCGACTTCCGCAATACCTTGATCATCCTCACCTCCAACATCGGCTCCTCGCAGATCATGCAGTCCTGCCTGAACAAGCCTGCAGAAGAAGTTCCCGCCGCAGACGCACTTGCCGAAGCCCTGCGGCCGATCCTGATGCGCAGCTTCAAGCCGGCCTTCCTTGGTCGCTTGAAGGTGGTGCCGTATTACCCGATCAGCGATGACGTGCTGGTGCGCATCATCAGCCTCAAGCTCGGCCGCATTCGTGACCGTGTCAGTGCAAACCACAAGGCCAGCTTCAGCTGGGACGAAGGGCTGGTTGAAGCTGTACTGGCGCGCTGCACCGAGGTGGACTCGGGCGCACGCAATGTCGATCACATTCTCAACGGCACATTGTTGCCGGAGATTGCGGAGAACGTATTGACCGCCATGGCCGAAGGCACCCGCATCAACAGCATCAAAGTCAGCGCCGGCAAGAAGGGCGATTTCAAGTACAAAGTTTCTTGATTACGGAAGAAGGAGAACAGCATGGAATTTTTCGGATTTGACCGCCAGGCAGCACTGAGCCACTGCGACAGCCTCGAGCTGGGCCTGGGGCGCGACCTCGACCGGGTGCGCGCATGGAACCGTCTGCGCCCGGAGCACATCATCGAACTGCTCGAAACTGCCGTACCGGCAGCGCGCCAGGATGCACGCATTGTGGCTGGCCAGATCAGCCGTGGCTCCTGGCGCATCCACATGGATAGCGCGCCGGTCGGCAAGCCGCAGCTGGTGAGCAATATGCGTGAGGTGCTTATTTCCGCAGGTGGGCGCGACTATCGCCTGCAGGTCAGCGAAGGCGTGCGTCTGCGCCTTGAGGAAATCGCGCAGGTCGCTTGATGCAAAGGTAACAACGCCATTCCGGTGCTGGCGGGTACCGGAATGGATGGCAACAAACAGATGCATCCAGCAGTTTTCAGTCCGGGCCGTAGCGCGCACTACAGCCCATGAAGGCAGATCAACACCATGGATTTGGTAAACAACGTATTGGCAGCCTTGGCCGGGCCCGCACAGACACAGCGCTTCCTGCGGCTGCATACCGCGCTGGGCAGCGATGTGCTGGTTGCGGAAACCCTGGATGGCGTCGAGCAGATCGACGGTATCGGCTTTCAATGGACGATCACCGCGCTATCCGTTGATGCTGGCCTGCAATTGCAGCCGCTGATCGGCAAGCCTGCCTTGCTCCAGCTGCAGCAGGCCGATGGCAATCACCGGCCATTGCACGGACGCATCACCGCCGCCGAACGGATTGGCAGCAATGGCGGGCTCGCCCGTTATCGCCTGCGCCTGCAGCCATGGTTGGCATTTCTGTCGCAGCGCGTGGACAGCTATGTTTTCCACGACAAGACCGTGGTCGAGATCATCGAAGACATCTTCGCCGACTACGGTAGCCTGGCGCCCGAGTGGCGCTGGGTGCTTACCGATGCCAGCCAATACGCCAAGCGAAGCCTGACCACGCAGTACCAGGAGAGCGATCTGGCGTTCGTACAGCGGCTGCTGGCTGAAGAAGGCATCTTCTATTGGTTCGAGCATGAAGGCGACCCAGATGCGGCGGCTTTCGGCAAGCACACCCTGGTATTGGCTGATCACGCGCATGACGTTACCGATCTCGGCAGCGTTCGCTTCCATCGCAGCAATGAAAGCGAACGCAGCGATGCCATCCAGCAGTGGCAGGAAGCCCGCAGCTGGTGCACGCCGAAGGTGGAGCGGGCAACCTGGGATTACCGCAGCCTTGAGCGCCGCCAAGCAAGCGCCGAAGCAGAGCAGGGCGCCGACCTGGGCGTGGTTGACCAGGATACCAGCGGGCCTTATGGCTGGCAGGACAATGCGCGCGGGCAACGTCGCGCGCAGCAGCATCTTGATGCACTGCGCGTGCGCTCGCATCTGATTGAAGGCGGCGGCCAGTGGCGTGCACTTGCGCCGGGCGCCAAGCTCGCCCTGTCACAGCACCCGCAGGTGGCCCAGGACGCCGCATTCCTCTGTATCTCGGTACGACACCAGGCCCGCAATAACCTGGATGCTGATGTATTCGATGCACTCGAGCAGACGCTTGGCCCGATCAACCAGCGCGCACTGGAGCTGCCAACGGCATTGGCGGGCATCCGTAATGGTGCAGGCCGTAATGACATCAACACAGGTTTCTACGACAACCAATTCGCGGTGATTCCGGCCGAGGTCATCTACCGCCCGCAGACCGAAGATGGGCATGGCGTACACCTGCACCCGCGCCCCAGCGTGACCGGCACCTTGAGTGCAGTTGTGGTCAGTGATGGCGATCCCTTGCTGTCTGACCGCGACCACCGCATCAAAGTGCAGTTCCCGTGGCAGCGAGGCGGCAATGCCAGCAACGGCTTGGCGCACCCGGCCGGCGACGACAACGCGCCCGCAAGCGGTAACGCCTGGACATGGGTGCGCGTCATGACCCCGTGGGCCGGCGACAACTGGGGTGGCGTAGTGCTGCCGCGGCGCGGCCAGGAAGTATTGGTCGCGTTCCTGGAAGGCGATATCGACCGCCCCGTGATTGTTGGCGCGCTCTATAACGGCCGCGGCCAACAGGACGCACAGCATAATAAGTTGAACAGCGGTGGCGCCAACGCCACTGGCAATGCCGCCGCATGGTTCGAAGGCAATGACCACGCCGCCGTGTTTACCGGCTTCAAGAGCCAGGCGCTGGCAGAAAGCCAAAGCGGCACCGGCGGCTACCAGCAGCTACGCTTCGACGACACGCCGGGGCAGGGCCGCGCCCAGCTGTCGACAACGCAGCACGACACCACCTTGACCCTCGGCCATCTGAAAGGCGGCGACGACAACGTGCGCGAAGGCGAGCGCGGCTTCGGCGTCGAGCTTTCAACCCAAGCACACGGCAGCCTGCGCGCCGGTCGCGGCCTGCTGCTGACAACAGAGGAAGGCACGCCGCAGATGGCGGCACCACAAGCCATCGCACAGTTGCAGCAAGGCCACGACCTGCTCAAAAGTCTTGCCGACTCCGCAACTGATCAGACTGCGCAGCTGCCCAAAGATCCAGCCGAACTGCCCATCGATCAAACCCTGACCGAACTGCAGGAACAGCTGAAAGCAACGCATAGCGGCAGCAGCGCCGGCAGCATCAATGGTGGCGATGGCGAAGCGCCTGGCTGGAGCGCGCCCGTACTACTCGGCAGCGGCGTAGCCGGCGTGATGAGCCTGACCCCGGCCGATCAGGCATGGGTGAGCGGTACTCACACCTTGCTGAGCAGCGGTGTCGCATTGAACTGGATGACGCAAGGCTCGCTGAGCCTGGCAGTCGCGCAAGGTCTGGTGCTCTACACCGTGGGCAGCGAGGGCAGGAAAGACAGCCCCAACCAGGAGCGCGGCATCGCCCTGCACGCAGCACAAGGCAAAGTCAGCGCAAGGGCGCACAAGAACCAGGCCACGATCGCTGCGAAGACCAATATCCGCATTGCCAGCACCGAAGCCAATATCGAAATGGCGGCGCCGAGCAAGCATCTGCTGGCTACTGCGGCTGGTGCTTACATCCGGATTGAGGGCGACAACATCGAGCTGGGTGCGCCGGGGATGGTTGAGTTCAAGGCTAGCCAGAGGGATTGGGTGGGGCCCAAGGCGGTGGATGCTGCGGTCGAGTCAAAGCAGGCACCTTTCAGTGGGTGCCTCGAAAAGTTCAAGGATGCAACCAGAGGAGGGGCTGGACGTGTCGCTCTCTAGGTCCCTCTCTGACGATGAAGGTTTGAAGTGGGACGCGCTAACATCCCTTCGTGAGCGATTGTTCAAGGCTAAGCATAGCTATTTATTTGTTGATCCAACGTCGGGTGTGCCTTGGGATAGGTCGTACACGAAGGTTGGCGATAGTTATAGCGAGGTTCTTGTGGCACCTCGGAAACTGAATTTGCCGAAGGATGCTTGTCCGTTCTTGGTCCCATTGAACAACGAAGTTGGTGGAATCTTTGATTGGACTTTCGAAATAGCTTGGTCACAGCTATCGGACCCTCAGGCTCCTTACCCGGTGTGTGCCTGGATTGGTAGTGATCTTGAGGTGGGAGATTTGCGGTCCCGAATGTCAAAGCAAATGTTGCAGTCGGTTGGAGTCAGGACTTGGCTTTTCAGGTTCTATGACCCAAGAGTCTCCCAGCACTTGGTATCCTTTGTCAGTAAAGAGTTCTGCATCTCAGGTCCTACCTCTTGGTCTTTTCTGGATGCGTCAGGGAGGCTTCAGAAGCTGCCCGTCAGCGAGACGGAGAGCGTTCGCGATCCTGAAGAGTCCTCTTTGGAGCGTCTTGATTGGCTAAAGACAATAAACGCTGTGATCAGTACGTGGCCATCGCTTACCGATGATATCGTCGAGATCGAGAGGATCTACGATGCCGCCCGTGTTGCTGCAGCAGTTGGATTGCAGCCGCATCAGCAAGCGGATTGTGTGGCCTTCATTCTGCATCGATGCTTGGTTCATGAGCGTATCGAGTTACATCCGATTGTTTCAGTCTGGCTGAATGATGCACGCGAGATGAAGCGGCCGTACGCAGATGCAGCCGCGCATGCTGATGCAGATGTATGGAAGGGAATATCGGCTGGCGACTGGCAGCTTGGGTTGAAAGAACGACAAGGACTTCGTTATGGCTGATGGTGCACAGATTGCCAATGCGGCGCGCAATACAAACTCGAATGCTGGTGCTTTCGGTGACTGCCAACGTTGTGATAAGCGCGGTTTTCCTATTTTGCCGCTGAGGTTCTCCTACGCATATTGGGATGGTCGTTCGGATTACGGCACAAGAGCGGATTTGTCAAAAACAAGCTTTGACAAAATGGCCGGTGAACTTCTGCTTAGGCCACTCAGTGGTGGCTATCTACATGTGCTTGACGAGCGTGATGGAGGTACATGGAGAGTTTTTTTTGTCGGTCGTGACGGCTCACTTTGGGAATTTCCAGCTAAGACAAGCCCAAGGATCGAGGAGTACCAATGTGGTCGTGGCGATCATCTAACGCGATCTTCGATGTTCAGTGTGGACCGCCCAGAGAATGCCAAGAAAATATGGCTTTCTTACGCGAGCACTCTATATACACCGAATAAGCTTGACGAGTTTCGATCGCTTATACTGAAAGGGCAGGCGCCCAGAGATGAGTGCGAAAGAACGGTTGCACTTATGGGCGTGCGCTTTCAGATGCATGACGTCCCAGCGCTACTGGCTATGGCGAAAGATGAGAGTGCGACAGATAAGGCGCTGGGAATCAAGCTTGATGGCTCCAATCTAAAGTCGAAAGTTCCTGAGTTTTCGGGAAAAATCGAGCCATTCGAGTACAGCGTGACACCTCCGGTGAACTTGAAGGACAGCCCCGTTGCGATCGGAAAGCGAGTCAAGGGCGCCTGTTCCGGCGGGTTGGGGGGGGTGGCGGTTTACTTGGATGATCCTATTGGGATTGCTCAAGAGATTCGCCATCTCGAGAAAATAACTAAGCTGAGAATTGATGCGATTGACGCCAAGTATGCAAGGGAGCGCAAGGTCAAAGCGCTCGTCGATGAGCTTGGGAAGAGCTGGGTTAAAAGCAAAGATGCTCGCGGTAAGCTGGAAGAAAGTGGTGACTGGGAGCTTAACTACAAGGATAAGTTGGACGCATCCCGCATCGCGGACTTCGAAAGAAACTACAAGAGTGAAATGGGCACGCTGCGCGGAAAGCACCTGATACTGGTTGATGATGTTCAGAGGTGGTGCAAATCCACCAATTTTGAGACGGCTACAGAATGTGACTTTGACAGCAAAGATGTGCGCAGCACTGTAGATATGGTGAGTCAGCTGAGTACTATTCTTTGTGGCCTGGACGCCACAGAGCAGGGGGCGAACCTCGCACAGGAGTTGATGGCTAAGGATGTATCCAGAAATCTATGGTATCGCGCGCTCTTGGCTGGGCAGAAGGATCTTTTGTCTTTTTTGTCCGAGAATCAGGGTTCCGACGTCTTGGGCAGTTTTAAGTCTGCGTACGGCGTTGTTGATGAATGGATAAATGCTCACGAAAAGATGGCTGCTGCCCTGAATCTCTCAAACCGCGATTCGCTGGCTTTCGCGCCAGGGGCTGCTGGGTATCTCAAGGGCGTGGATCCGCTGTTCAGGGCAACACTTCCCCTTAGCGAAGCAATAATGCAGTTGACGCTCTCTCTGCAGGCTCTGGTTGGTAAAGCTGCCGGAAAAGCGTTTGGCGAGCTTAGAGTATTCGTTTTATTGGGAGCGGTTTGGCACCGTACTACCGCATTGCCATTCTACGAAGAAAAGACGTTGGCATCGCTCGTTCGAGAGAACAACGAGGTGGCCTGGGGTACATCAATTGAAAATCGAAATCAGATATTCATTGATACAGAGGGGCGGCGCGTTGCCAAGGTGAAATTGGGGGATTACGCCAGCGAGCTTGGGGAGGCCGGGCGAAAGAAGATCCCACTGCTGCGTATTCGATTTGGAAATCCCCCGGACGTCGCAATGATGTCTGCTGAAGGGGCGCGAGAAGCAAGCAGGCAGCAACGCCGCCAAGAAGCGCGGCGTGATCGGAAGGCAGAAGCCAAGCGACTGAAGAACGGTCCTGGGCCACAGAGAAGTACGCTGGCAGTTGCTATGGAGCAAGGCCTTGAAGAGATGAGTGCTGAATTCGAAGCGTTCAGGCAGGCGGAAGCGGAGAACGCAAGGATTGCCGCGGCATCTGCGAGGAATCGTGCTCGCCTGGGTTCGCTGGGCGCTGCAGACGCTGTAGTTGTTCCGGCAGCTCTCCGGTCGTTGCAGCGCGCGCCATCCGGAAACTGGTTAAGCGGTGCAATGAAGGTTGCGAGGAATGGTGGCGCAAATGGTGCTTTCTCTGCTTGGATAGGTGCTATCCAGATGACGGCACTCGTCGCGTCTTATAAGGATCTGGAAAAGAAGCCAGATGCTGAGACTTGGGCGAAAGTGATGAGCTCGACTCTCGGAGTTGCAGGGGCCTTCATTGAGGTGATCGCGGCGGGCTATTTGCTGTCCGGTGCGTCTGCAGACAAGAGGTTGATTTTGGCGCTAACTCCGGCGCGAATTGCGGGAATTGGCGGGCTAGTTGGTGGGGTGTCCGGTGTGGTTGGTGGAATCGTCACGATGGTAGAAGGCTACAACCGTTCCGAGGCTGGAGATGTCGACTCCGGGCGTGCCACTTTCATTGGAGGCGCATTCCTGACTGTGAGCGGAGTGGCTGCCGTGGGAGGGGGCGCGGCAGCATTATCCAGCGCTGGACTTGTTCTGGGATTGGGGCCTTTTGCTTGGGGTGCGCTGGCGTTGGGCCTTGCGGTTTTAGGTGTCGCTTCCATTTTCATCGGTGAGAGCTGGCGAGATAATCCGCTGCAAACTTGGCTGCGTTCGAGTTGTCTCGGAACTAATCCGGCATTCGGTAGTTCGAGCGATGAGTTATTGGCATTTGAACGGTTGTTTGAGATACCGATGGAGCTGCGCATGCAATGGCGGAAAGGTAAATTTGGCTTCGGTACAATTGTTGTCGAGGTGGACATTCCGGATTTGTCTGATGGGCTGGGGGGGCTTGTTTACGGGCTCTCTTTCCGTATGAAGGACGGAGCTGTTTACACCGTTTCGGAGAATAGAAAAATATCAGACAGGTCTGGAGCTGGAATGAATGATCCAAGTCAGATGTCTGCTGGGAAGTTTGTAAATACTACCGGCTTAAGTGCACCGACTACATCTCCGACATATACCATTACGCAAAAAGGTGGGGTGAGATGGATGGTTGGGTATTCTCGTGATATGTTGTCTGTAGTTGCCATTAATATTAAGTATATGCCAGAGATTGACGGCCGGCCTGATTTTATTGTTCCAGCTCCAGACGGACTGAGGAAGATGATTACTGCGGCGGATTCTGTATGATTTCGGAGGAACGCAAACTGGCTCGGCCAGCGGAGCGGGTTGAAATCGGCGGAAAAGGATGGATGTCTGTTAAGGGGCGGAGCGCGATGTATCCGCTGCCATTAAAGGGGCGGTACGGTAGGTCTTTTGATCTCGTCCTAGAGATTAATGAAGATTTTGCGATATTGAATCCTGCAGGGACAGCAAGTGGTGCGGCTAATGGATTTCATATTCTCCTGGTGGTCTTGCTTTCGATAACGATGTTGTTCTTTGGTAATTGGATCTTCTTGGCGATTATTGGAGAAGGGGGCGGAGACTGGTTTATAACGACGGTTTGCGTGCTGGGGTTTCTCCTCTTTGGTGCTGGGAATGTTGCAGTCATCAAATCGTTGAGGCGGCAGGTGGTTGGCTTTCCGCTATTAGCGCTTCGTAAAGAACGTAAGGTTGTTCAGTTGCAGGGCAGTGCTCGTGTTGAGGCCGATTGGGAGCGTCTTAGGCCCTACATTGAACCTGTGACGAGCGTAAGTTCCGTGGGCGCATCAACGTCCTGTAATGTTCATTTAATTGAGCCTACTGAAGACGGACGCAATGCCCGCCGGCAAATTTTGTTGCAGAACGCACTGGGTTTATACGATTGCTTGGCCACATATGAGTTCTTTGCGAGCTATATGGAGGGTGACTGGGAAAACTTGCCCGATATACACCTGATTCCAGGTGTCCGCCCTAAGTTCTGGGACGCATACCGCTACGGTTTCTTTAACGGCTGGATTGGTGTCCCGCGTTGGGATGAACGCTCTGAAGCGTCCCGTCGTTGGATGTGGGTGCTTACTCCCCTCTGGACGGCAATTTTCTGGCCTTTGGTAATGTTAACAATTGCAGGTACGCGCACCGGTCGTGTTCTGCGATTTGATAAAAGCGAGATTGGGAAAGCGCGCGGTGGCACTGCGGAGCCAATGCCGACATCGCTTCAGGACAAGATCAAAGCACCATCGCGATTGCAACCTGCGGAGAAGTTTCTCTATTGGGTTTCAATGATGTCTGGCGGAGTGTTGTGGGGTGCAATAGCGATGAAGTCGGTTATGTTGATATTTGGGGCCGATAGTGCAGTTGTGGCGATCAACTAGAACTATTTTGATAATGTTGGTGCATAGCAGTTTCGCAACTTTGGAGCCGATGTCGCCTGCCCGTAAACTTGATCCAGGCTTTCCTGGAGATGTCCGGGCAAATTCGGCAAGCTGTTTCAATGGGTTCATCGCCGCGGTTTGGTCTGGAATCACAAGCGTGTCTGCCGTGTGTATTGCCTGATGAAGCTCAATCAGCGTCGGCGAGGGAAGAAGCGTCTTACAAATCGACACCCGTTGGTGGCCGGTGAGCATTTCGACGGTAGCTGGTCGATCGACGTCATGTTCGACGCGCTTTGGGGGACGTCGCCCCGCTGTCGGCTGACCGTAGGCCGTGGATAACGAATCACTTGGAAACTAGTAATCCTTCCGGCGCAAGTTCTGGTTGCGCGCTGCATTTCGATCAGCGGGGCGGGGATGTCGGTGGAGGATAAAGATGAACACTGAAGCGGCGTCATCGGTGCGAGTTCTGGTGGGCACCATGCGCAACCTTGAAGTTGAAATAACAACGGTTGACGCGTTCCAGGGGGAGGAGTTGCAAAAGCGCAGTGCGCTTGCCGGAACGCTGGCAGCTGCTGCCGGATTGAGCGGGCTAGCTGCTGGGATGGTGGCTATGTCTATGGAAGAGATGCGCGAGGAGGCTTTTGCGCTGACTTTTCAGTTGGGCGATGAGGCAGTGCGTGCGATTTTATGGGCGAACCCGTTTCAGGATGGGGATGAGGTTGAAGTGGTGGCGGAAGAGGCCGATGGTTACATGCGGGCATTCGCCGTGCTTCGTCCACGTGACCGGATCATCGCTCTTTTCCCTCACGTTGTGTCCGGTCGATCGGCGCATGTTAAGACAACAATCAGGGGGTTGCTGTGGATGTCGTTGGTTGTAGCGATTGTCACCGTTGTAATGTTGACTTTTTTTTGGGCTATAGGTGGCGGAGGTGAGGTCGCCATGTTGGTGGTTACTATTGGTTTTGTGATACTGGGAGGTACAGCTATTTTTTCACTAATCGGCTGGAGTGTTTCCAGGAAGTATCTTCCGTTTGTGAAGATGGCGGAGATTGTTTTCACTTCGGTTGGTTGGAAGAACCCTGAGGAAATAAATTTGCGCAAGAAGACTATGACTTCTATTCGGCCGGATGATCCGCCAGCGCTCGGTCCTTTCTATTTTCGCTATTAATCGGTAGCAGAAGCAGTATTGTTAACTGGAGATTCCGTAATCGATTGCGGTCTTCCTATAGCTGGTCGAGGTTCGTAAATTTCAATGCTGTAACGGTAGTTATGCAAGCGACGGATGGGTATCTGCGTGCATATGGAGTGAGTTGATATGTTGACAGGTTGGTATCCAAAATTTGAGACTGGGAGAGGGATACTCAATGTCGAAAAGAAAGAGCATCTTGCTCAGGGGGTAAGTGGTGATTTCCATCCAGATGACTCCGCATCACTGATATCCCTTAACCCGACATATGCGGACTTCGTGGATAGAACATTTTCAATGAAAGGTTTCATCCCGACATTCGCCGCAGGTGCTCTTAGCCTTTTCATTGCCGTTGTTGCTATTTGTGCCGTGGTTTTGGTCTTTCCGGTGAATCCAACATTGACCGAGTTCACGGTTGTGGTTCTATTTCTATCACTGGCGGGCGGGTTGGTATATTTTTTTTGGAACCTGGTGCTTCGACACGACTTATTTGCATGCCGTTATTATCCGATTAGATTCAATAGGCTGACGAAGAAGGTTCATATTTTTAGGAATAACGGCGCGAATGGCGAGGTTGTTGTTTCCTGGGGAAGTGAACGTCTCTTCTTCTTTGTGGGTTGGGGTAATCAGAACAAGGAGTTGTGCGACCTTCGTTGCCATATTTTAGATAAAAATAGGACGATCGTAGATACGTTTACTGTAGGGACTTTTACTGACGATCCTTCGCGAGTTCGTGGGCGTTGGGAATTTATTAACAGGTATATGGACGGCGGGGCCGATTATGCTGTTGCTCACGAGTCGGATAAGATCATTACGCTGTCCATGAAGAACAGCTTTAGGAACTCATATCGCTGGACCTGCTTCTTGCTTGGCAGGTCGTTGTTTCCCTTAAGACACTTCCTGTTTCCTTGGTATGGGGTATTGGCGCTAACTCGTTGGCTGGTTATGGCAACATGTGCGACGCCCCATTTTTCGCCCGCGACCGTTGCGGAGAGTAGATTTGATCCAAATGACGAGGGGCGTTGGGAAGAGCCTGAATACATCGACCAGTTTGGTGAGCGCCCGGACGTAGTGGCGAGAATGAGGCAGCTTCATCGTGAGCGGAAGCGCGGAAGGGGCGGTACAGACCCCTTGTAGTTCGATGCCTGCTTCGCTTAAGAAAAAGCCCGCCTAGGCGGGCTCGTTGAGAAGCAGTGCAGAGCCTCCCGATGGCTGAGTCAGCGTCGTTCGGGAATAGCTGACTTCCCGTCGATGCCCAAGCGCAGCACACACGCCATCACATAGCAGGACAAGCCGGATCCCTTCCACGTACCCCTGCACAGATCTTCGCGCGACATTCCAGCCCTTTGGTGGTGTTCGCACCAGGGCATGCGCGCAGCTGGGTCTGGATGGTCGATTCGGTTGAAGCAGTCTTCCGCGTTGCCACCTGCTCGAACGCGACGCGTTCGTCATCGGCGCGCTTCTTGTCGTCTGCTTCGATCTTCGCGATCAGATCGTCCATGGTCTGAGGCTGTGGCGCTGCAGCAGCTTTCTTCTTCTTGCTTTCTTCTTCCTTGATGATGCCCAGCAGCGTGCCGAGCAGGTTCTCATCCTGCGTCCTGCTGCCAGCAGCAGTGCGTGCAGCTGCTGGTGCGCGCTGCGCACGCGTTTCTCTTGCAGGAGCTGCAGCCGTTGCACTTGAACTTGTACTTGCTGTCGCAGGCAACGCCTGCGCCGGCGTGGCTGCATTGCGGCTGTTTGCGTCCGTGGTGTCCGGTGCATCAACAATCATCGCGGCGCCATTGCTGCCTGCAGCTGCGGGTGCGTCCGGGTGTCCGGTGACAGAAGTTGCAGACGAATCTGGAACTGCGTCAGGGTTCAACGAGTACTCGGCATCGTCCTGCGTGGTGCTGCTTGAGAGCCACCACAGTGTTGCGCTTGTGAATGCAAGCAGCAGTGCGCAACCCGCACCAACCCACAACCAGACGCGGCGGCTTTGGGGGGAGTGGTCTTTGGTGGCGCGCGATGATGCGGCAACCTGTCGACCTTCCATGTCTGCGAGAATGCGGCCCGTGTTCGGTGCCGGGCCGTTGTTCTGCGCTCCCCCTGAGAGCAGACTCGGCCGATTTATTCCGCCATTATTCAAGTGCGTCCAGCCCTTGGTTTGAGTCGGCTAGTGCCGAAACGAATACGCGCATTTGTAGAGTAAGCCTCTCGGTGCGTCAACCTGCATTGTCGTCATGGAGGACCGGTGACTGTAATTGTCGTTGTAGCCATTGTGCTGTTGCTGCTTGTTGCGTTGCTTTGCTGGGGCCTGTTGTTCCCTGAGTCGCTGGGTCCGGTGTTTGCGCGTCTGCGGGCGAGTTGGGTTGCAGTGCGACAAAGGGCGGGACGTGCAGGCGATCGCGCTGGCGCAGGTGCTGCGCGTGTGCGTAGTGGGGTTCGTGAAGAAGTTGTGAGTGTGCGTGGCACGGTGCGTCGTCACTGGCCCGTGCTGGCCATCGCGATAGGCTTGCTGTGTATTCCTCCGGTGATAATTCTGATGTCACGACAGACAGTGGTGCTGTCTGATTTCCGCGGTGATGATCTTGCCGAGTCCGGTTCCATGGTTGCGCAGTTGTTGCGCGGTGAGCGCTTGACGCCGCCGCCTGCGCCGCCGCCGGAAGTGTTCACGACAACTGAGATTCGCCGCCTGCGTCCAGAGATAGTCACTGCTGATCGCAAATGGAACCAGATTGATCCGGATCTGCAGCAACGCGTTCTGGCTATCTACGAAGTCATGCGCCGTCAGTATGGTTACGAGATGGTGTTGATCGAAGGCTACCGCAGCCCCGAGCGACAGGCCGAGTTGATGGCCGGGGGCAAGGCGACTCGTGCCGGTGCCTGGCAGAGCTGTCACCAGTACGGTTTGGGTGTGGACAGTGCGCCAATTCGTGACGGACGTCTGCAATGGGACATGGAAGATCCGTGGACCCGGCGCGGCTATTTTCTGTACGGCGAGCTTGCTGAACAGGCAGGTCTGGATTGGGGCGGCAACTGGCGCAGCATCAAGGACTATGTGCACGTAGAGGCCACGGCGCGATGCAAGGTGGCACGCAACGCGAAGCGGGATGAACTGCGACGCCAAGGCTTATAAGCGCGAACAAGTGCTGGTATCGTACGCCGGTGATGATTCGGGTCGCCGTTGGACAGGGGCGATGGAAAGACCGGGTCACGGCGAATCAAGGAGTGTGATGCATGGCACGACCGTTTATCGTTGTCGGCGACAAGTTAAGTCATGGCGGTAGCGTGGTGTCTGGCACTGCCCAGACAGACGTGAATGGAAAGCCAGTTTCCCGCATCGGGGACCGCGCCATCTGCGCGGTGCACGGGGCAACTTCAATCATCAGTGGTGACGCTACCGTCGTAATCGACGGGCAGCCTGTAGCACGTGACGGAGATCGCACTGCATGTGGGGCCACGTTGATGGCCACACAGAGCAGCACTGGGTTGGGCTGAGCGCAACACGCGGTACAGGAGCAGCGCATGGAGCACAGCGACTGATGGCAGGATGGTTGAAGAACGCGGGGAGCGTAATGATGGTTTTTGTCGCCACCTGGGCGGCGGCCATCATGTACTGGCGTAGCAGTGGCACCACCCCCAATGGCATGCAGATGCTCGCCTACCTCGGCGTATTGCCGGTGGGGTTGAGCGGTGCGGGCTACATGCTGCGCGGCATGCTTTCACGTGGCGTTGACAAGGCGGTTGCAGCAAGCGCGAATGCCGAAGAGGCCGCACCTGCAGCAGCAGTCGAGTCCGGCAGCACGCATGTTTCCTCGGTGGCAATCACCGCAGGAAGCGTTCACCTGCCTGCGGGCAACGATGCGAACGCGGTGTTGGCTGCCGCCTCGGCGTTGCCGCGGCCGCAGTTGGACACGCGTTTCCGCGATGCCAACAATCTTCCGATTCGTGTGAGTGCCGTCGCTGGTCTTGACGAGTGGGCAGTATTGTCCGAGCGCGAAGGAACGATTGATACCGCTGCCCATGAGCGGCGCGCGATGGCGTTGTTGCAGCCCGTTCTCGAACAATTACTCGACGCGGCTTATGGCGCGATGCCGGCAATTGTTGGTGGTGAAGAAATTGTGATTGCTGGTCTGCGCCGGCGCGAAGAAGATCGGGTCGAGAATATTCTTACCGTAGAGCTCGTCGTTTCGCCTTCCTGGTCGGACGGTCTGCGTCATTGGGCGCAGACATGGCTGCAAGAGCAGGCGCTGCAGGCCGGGTTGGATGCGCGGCGGTTTGATGTGCGCATCAGCGTGTTCGAGCGTTCCGGTGATGTGTGGCCACATCTGCAGCGGGTTGTGGATGCGTTGAACTCGGGCACACCGCGCTGGCATTTGCTCGCTTCCTGCTATTCGGCGATAGACGCTGCAGTCATCAACAACTGGTTGGCGCGCGGCCTGCTTGCAACCGCGCAAAACGACGGTCACGTGCCGGGCGAGGGTGCCGCTGGTGTGTTGCTGGCCAGCAGCCAGCTCGCAGGTGAGGGCGCAGCGCGTTTCTGGCGGCCGCAGTTTGAGCGTCTGGAGCCGGTTCACGGCACGCGTCCTGCAGAGCTCCGCCGTCAGCTCGCCAGCGCGGCAACGCAGTGGTTGCAGCCTTTGCTTGCCGACGCGGCGCGGGTGCAGTTCGTGCTGCACGATTCCGATCAACGCCCTGAATCGCTGGTTGATACAGCGGCAGTCACGGCTGCGATCAACGCTGATCTTGATTTCAGTTCACAGAGCCTTGCCTTGGCATTGTGCTCTGGTGAGCTTGGCCCGGTGTTGCCGGTCGCCTTGTTGGCCTTGGCCCAAGCGCAGTTGCAGCGCCAGTCCGAGGCAGTTGTGTTGCTGGGCGTTGCCGACGCGCAGCAACGTTTGTTTGGTCTCATAGAGCCGCTTCCTTCCCCGACGCTGGCGGTTGCAATGCCGGCAGTCTCCTGAACCCTGGATTCCTTGCATGAGTTTGAGCAATTTCAGCTACTACCTGCGCGACTATCGCTTGTGGATGGTGATTGGTCTTATCGGCGCCGCTGGGCTGGCCAAATACGGTGAGGCCGAGGCCAGGCAGATCGGGATATGGGCGGCGATCGTGCTTGCAGCGCTGTTGGTCATTGCGCTGATCGTCTGGATCATCAAGCGGATCATGGCGCGGCGCGCGGCGCGGCGTGTGGAGGCGATGGTGCAGGGCGAGGCCGATAAGGCCGTGGCCAACGCGCAACCGTCGCAGCGTGCCGATACCGAAGCCTTGCGCAAGCGCATGCTGGATGCGGTGAAGCAGATCAAGTCCTCGCGGATGGGTATGCTCAAAGGCAAAGCTGCGCTGTATGAGTTGCCTTGGTACGTGATCATCGGCAATCCGGCAGCAGGCAAGAGTACGGCGATCCTCAACTCCGGGCTGCAGTTCCCGTTCGAGGACAACCGCAGCAATGTCATCCAGGGCATCGGCGGTACCCGCAACTGCGATTGGTACTTCACCACCAATGGCATCGTGCTGGATACGGCCGGTCGTTATTCGGTGAGTACCGAAGACCGCATGGAATGGCTGACCTTCCTCGGGCTGCTGAAGAAGAACCGTCCGCGCGCGCCCATCAATGGCGTGATCATCGCGGTGAGCATTGCCGAGCTGTCTGGTAGCAAGCCCGAGTTTGCGATGGAGCTGGCCAAGAACCTGCGCCAGCGTGTGCAGGAAGTCACCGAGCAGCTGGAAGTGTTCGCGCCGGTGTATGTGCTGTTCACCAAGGCCGACCTGATTGCCGGTTTCAGCGAGTTCTTCGGCAATCTGGATCCGGGCGAACGCGAGAACGTCTGGGGCGCGACGTTGCCAGCGGATGTGCAGCAGCAGGGTGATGCGCTCACGGCCTTCGACAAGCATTTCGACGAGTTGGCAGACGGCATCAAGGAAATGAGCCTGACCCACATGGCGATGCAGCGCGGGCGCGAAGTTTCGCCGGGCCTGCTGTCCTTGCCGCTGGAGTTTGTTGGCATCAAGCCCGCGCTGCGGACCTTCATCGCCACGCTGTTCGAAGACAACCCCTATCAGTTCAAGCCGGTGTTCCGCGGCTTCTACTTCAGCAGTGCGCTGCAGGAAGGTCGCTCGGTCCACCATGCGTCCGAACGCGTGGGTAGGCAGTTTGGCCTGCAACGCGGTTCGAACGTGGACGAAGCACCAAGCGGGCAGACCGCCTTCTTCCTGAAGGACCTGTTCCGCAAGGTGATCTTTGCCGACCGCGATCTGGTGCGGCAGTACGCGAGCCCGCACCAGAATCGCCTGCGCTACGGCGTGTTTCTGGGCGCCGTAGGTGTGCTCGCGCTTGGGCTTGGCCTGTGGACCTGGTCCTACACCACCAATGCGCAGCTGGTGGCCAATGCCACCAAGGATCTGGAGCAGGCCGTGCGTGTGCAGAAAGACCGCATGGATCTGAAGTCCCGCGTCGATGCGCTGCTGCTGTTGCAGGACCGCATGGAACAGCTGGACCGCTACAAGAAGGAAGGCGGCATCACCACCAGCCTAGGCCTGTACCAGGGCGACGCGATCCGCGAGAAGCTGCTGCGTGAGTACAACCACGGCATGCAGCAGGTAATGCTGGCGCCCACGGTTTCCAACCTCGAGAACTATCTTGGGCAGGTGGTTGCCGAACGCGACAAGCTCGGCCAGTCCAACGGGGGGGCTGCGGAGAGCGAGACGCTGTACCAGAACGCATCGCCGACCAGCACCAACGACGCCTACAACGCGCTCAAGACCTACTTGATGCTGGGCAATCCCAAGTACGTGGAAGGCGCACATCTGTCGCAGCAACTGACGCTGTTCTGGCGCAACTGGCTCGAAGCCAACCGTGGCCAGATGAGCCGCGAGGAAATGGTGCGGGCCGCTGAGAAGCTGATGACCTTCTATGTGGCGCAGGCCGGCAAGCCGGGCTGGCCGCAGGTGCAGAACAAAGTGACACTGGTTACCGATTCACGCCAGGCCTTGTCGCAGGTGATGAAGGGCCAGCCGGCGATGGAGCGCGTGTTCGCGCAGATCAAGGCGCGTGCGGGTGCGCGCTTTGGCACGGTGACGGTGGATGGGCTGGTGGGCGAGGAGCGCAATGCGCGCCTGATCAACGGCAGCTATGCCATCTCCGGCGCCTTCAGCCGCAAGGCCTGGGAAGACTATGTGCAGGATGCGATCAAGGAAGCGGCCAATACCCAGCTGAGCACCACCGACTGGGTGCTGGGCACGACCGAACAAAGCGACCTGTCGCTGGCCGGTAGCCCGGAACACGTGTCGCGTGAGCTGGTCACCATGTACAAGCAGGAATACGCACGCGAGTGGGGCAAGTTCGTTGCCGGCTTGAGTGTTGCCGAGTTCAATACCTTCGACGAGGCCACGGCGCGCATCAACCGCCTTGGTGATGCCAGCAACTCGCCGCTGCGTACCTTGCTTGAGAAGATCAACGAGGAGACCATCTGGGACAACCCGCCTGCACAGGCGCGTTCCAGCAAATCCGGCAAGGGCTTCGTGGCCTGGTTCCAGCGCACCATCCTGCGCAAGGACCCGGCGGCGGCCGCTGCCGCGCCGGTGGGGCCGATTGGCAAGGCGTTTGAAGGCATCGCACGGCTGACCATGCCGCGCGGTGATCAGCCGGCGGTGATCGCGGCCTACTTTGATACCTTGGGCAAGCTGCGGGCACGCTTGAACGCCATCAAGTCGCAAGGCGACGTGGGCGTTGGCGCACGCAAGCTGATGCAGGACACCTTCAGCAATGAAGGCTCCGAGCTGAGCGTGGCCTTGGCGCTGGTCGACGAGCAGGTCTTGAACGGGCTGGACGAGAAGCAGCGCGAGGCATTGCGTCCGTTGTTGTTGCGTCCGCTGACGCAGACCTTTGCAGCCCTGGTTTCGCCGACCGAGGATGAGGTCAACAAGACCTGGAAGGCCCAGGTCTACGATCCCTTCAAGGCGCGCATCGGCCAGCAGTATCCGTTCAACCTGAACTCTGATGTGGATGCTGCGGCCAGCGACATCGCCGCCATCTTCGGTGCCAGTGGCAGCATCGCCACCTTCAACAAGGACGCAATGGGGGCTTTGGTCCTCCAGCGCGGCCCCTTGCTTGAAGCGCGTCGTTGGGCAGGCATCGGTATCAACCTGTCTTCCGAACTGGTCGCCAACTATGGCAATTGGGTAAGTGGCGCGGGTGCAGGCGCTGCCCAGGACACGACTATCTTTGAGTTGTTGCCGTCGCCTGCAACGGGTGCGGTGGAATACACCATCGAGATCGATGGCCAGCAGCTGCGCTATCGCAACACGCCGCCGCAGTGGACCACCATGCAATACCCGAACGCAGGCCAGATTCCTGGGGTGAAGATTTCGGCGGTTACGGGTGATGGCCGCACCGTGGAGGTGTTCAACGCGCCGGGCTCGAACGGCTTCAAGCGTCTGATGTCCGAGGGCCAGTACGAACGCCTTGATGATTCCAGCCGTATCACCTGGGAAGGCAGCGGCGTTGCCGTGACCGTGGAGATGCGCGTGGTGCGCCGTGCGGGTACGGGTTCTGATGGCAGCGATTGGCAGCGTGGCCTGCAGTTGCCGGAGCGGGTGGCCGGTGGCGTGCCTGTTGCCGCTGCGGCACCGGTTGCCCCTGCCGGGCAGGTACCTGCGAGTGCGCCAGCGGCGCCGCAGCAGGCTGCGGGAGGTGCACGATGAGCCGCGTTGTCAGTGCCGGGGTTTCCTACTTCGGAAAGGTGCCGTCTCGCGGTGACTTCGTGCGCGCCGCCGATAATCACCAGTTGCTTGGCTGGCTCGATCGCTGGGCTGGCGAGTCATTGGAGCTGTTGAGCCAAAGCCCGGACTGGAAGCAGCGTTACGACGAGGCGCCGGAGATCAATTACGCCTTCCTCGGTTCGCGCAGCAAGATGCTTGTGTGCGGCCACTTCTTGGCCAGTCGCGATGCCTCTGAACGTCGCTTCCCGCTGCTGTCAGCATTGCGGCTGGAGGCACCCGAGCCGCTGCCCTTCATCGGCCGCAGCCCCTTGGCGCTGTCCAACGCATGGTCGGGACTTGCCCGTCTGGCGCGGCAGGCCAACGAAGATGCCGATGCAACGCAGGCGCTGAGCCAGCTGGCTGATGCTCGCTTCAGCATCAGCACCGATCCGGCCGACTACAACGCCAGCTTCCAGGACTTCCTCGAAGGCACCACCATCGCCAGCTTCGAGCAGCGCCTGCGTGAGGCTGGGCATGGTGAGGTTTCGTTGCGGCAGATGCTGCCGGCATTGGGTCTGCTGTTGCAGCCCGTGTTGAGCGGTGGCGAGGTGAACATCGACAAGGCACTGGTGCTGCCGCTGGTGCGTGACCCGGCCTACCGGCCGCTGGTGGCCGCGTTCTGGCTGGACCTGGTGTCCAGCTTCGTCAGCCGGGGTGACTTCGAGCTGGCGGTGCTGATCCGCAATGATGCCAAGCCGACCATGGTTATCGGCTTCAATGGCGCGGATCGCATGGTACTGCGCGCGGCCTTGGATCCGTCCGAAGCTGGCGACTATCTGATTCACCTGCAGCATTCGGAGTGGGTGGACGACTACCTGCACGGCGACTACAACTTGAACCGCTTCGGCAGCTTCCTCGAGCGCGATGACCTTGCATTGGTCACAGCGCGTCGGCTGTTCGGCGAGACCTTCCTGGGAACCTGACGATGCATTTGTTCAAAGTTAGCTATATCGCCGCGTTGATGTTGGTGGTCACGCCTGTGTTCGCGCAGACCGCACCCTCGGCAACCGTGACGGCGCCCTCGGCGGCAGAGCGGCCAGTGATAATCGAAGGTGTGGTGCCTGATCAGGCCACCAAGGCCAAACTGCTCAACAATCTGCGGGCGGTCTATGGCGCGGAGCGCGTTGTGGATCGTATCCAGGTCGAAAGCATCGCCACGCCACCCAACTGGGGTGACTATGTTGCCGGGATGATCAATCCCGGGCTCAAGCGCGTGTCGCCGGGCAAGCTTGAGGTCAACGGCCAATCTGTACGCGTCACCGGCGAGGTGGCCAATGAAGCCCTGCGCCAGCAGGTGGCCAGTGATCTCAGCCTGGCCAGCAACACCAGCTACACAGTCAACAATGCCTTGAAGGTGGGTTCACAGCAGGGCGTGCTGGATCAAACGCTGGCCAACCGCATCATTGAATTCCAGAGCGGCAGCGCCAGGTTGACGCCGTTCGGCATGAGCATCCTCGACGAGATGGTCGCCAAGATGGCGCAGATGCCGGACAGCCGCTTCCTGATCATTGGCCATACCGACAATGTGGGGCAGCGCGCATCCAATCTTTCCTTGAGCCATGCGCGTGCAGCTGCAGTGAAGAGCTACATGATGTCCAAGGGCATTCCCAGCACGCATATGGATGTGCTCGGCAAGGGGCCGGATGAGCCGGTGGCCGACAACGTCACCGATGACGGCCGCGCGCGCAACCGTCGTATCGAGTTCAAGATCCAGTAAAAGCGCTTTGTCAGTTCTGAAAGAAAACGGCGGGCTTAAAGCCCGTCGTTTTCGTTTTTGACATCGAGCATTTCTTCCATCTGCTCGAGCGTTGTGTGGTCCTTGATGACGCGCTTCAGCCAGACATGCAGCGGCATCTCGCCCCAACTTGCGGCCTTCTCGGCCAGATAGGCGACAGGGCTGTGCGGCTCGGTGCGGCGGAAGAACTCGGCCACCTGACGCAACTGGGCCAAGGCTTCCTTGCGGCTGGTCGGGGCACCTGCTGGGCCACGTGGCGCGGCGCTGTTCACTGTTGGCTCGGTAGCAGCGGTGGACGCGTTGAACGTGTCGCCAACATCATCAGCGGGATCATCCACTTCGCCATCCAGCAACATGCCGGCTTCGCGGGCAAAGCGCCGGACCGTGCGCTGCAGGTGGTCCAGCTGTTCGCGTACCGCGCTGAAGCTGGGGCCATCCATGCCCAGGCGGCTATCGACGGCGGCCTGCAGCTCATCCAGCGCCTGGCTGCAGTCGGGCAGGGCGGCAACCAGTTGCCGATAGACATCGTGAGACGTGCTGCGTCGCGCTGCTTCAAGAACGTCCAGGCTTGGGCGGCCATCGGAATGGTCGCCATTGCTGGCGTGCGCGTGCTCGAAATCGGCGAGGCTGAAGCGCCCCTGCGGTGCGACGGCGATGGGGATTGCACGCAGCCACTGCGAGGTATTGGTCAGCAGCCAGCTCAGGTTGCCGATGCGTTCTTCGTAGTCGCCGTCGTGCGCCACGGGATGCACGTCATCCCAATAGCGATCGCACAGGCCTGCGGTGACCCGGAAGCCCGCAGCAAGGCCGCTGAAGCCGTCTTGTTGGGTTGCTGCTTCGCATAGCCAACCGGCCAGTCGCAGGTCCTTGGTACGGGTCTGCAGCAACTGGTTGCAGTCGCGCAGCACGCTGCCCCAGTCGGCGTATTTGATGTCGGTCTGCCACGCCCCTTGGTCCAGGGTAGGGTCGTCGGCACGACGGTTTTCGATGATCCGATCGAACTCGGCCGAAAACGACAGGTCTTCACCGGTCGCAGCGTGTCCGTCAATCGGGGCCAGCAGGGCATCCTGATCCAGCATGGCAAATCTCATTGTGGGCTACTGGCCGATTCTAGCCCGGCGATGGGCAAGAGAATGTAGAGGCCGGTTGCAGGTCTGGAATGGCCCAGCCCTGGCTGAGTTCATTCAGCAATCGTCCGGACCCACTCCTGCGCTTTGGCTACAGGAATCATCTGAACATCCCTGGCAATTGCCGAGAATGTCCGCACTTTTCGCGCGGCGCTTGCTGGCAGCGCTGGTTTTCAATCGCGAACGGGCAGGTCGATGTGGCTGCTGCCATACCAGCGTATCTCCAGCGGCGTGCCGGCATCGGCCAGCGTTTCGTCACTGGGGTCCTTGCCACTGCCGAGGTTGAGCTGGCGGTCGGGCTGTTTGATTACTCCCAAGGTGACTACCACACGACTGCCCGCAGAGAGTTTTCGGCCGATCAGGCGGGTATTGGCAACGCGTACGCGATGACGTTGAGAGGGTGCGAGAAGCTGGCGTTGGCTTGGATCCTGCGCATGGCTTAGCCGCTGCAGCCAATACGCGAGATCGAGATACTGGCCATCGGCGGTGAGCTCGTAGATGGCAAGCGCCACATCGGCATCGCGCTTGTTGAGGCTGAAATCGAGCATGCCGCTGAATGCGCCTGCCAGTTCGGTTTCCCGCGCCAGCGGCTCACTGCGGAAGACCAGCCCGGCATGCGGGTCAAGCGTCCGATTGATGACATCGCGTGGCGCTTGCCAGCCCGCATCGCTGCGGTCGCGGAAATCGACGCGCTGCAGGCTGCTGCGTGCCGGAGCCGCTTCAGCAGCCAGCTGTTGATTGCCGTCGTTTCCCGGTACCAGGTAGAGGCGCTGCTGACGCGTAGGCATGGCTTCCAGCGTTGCCGCGTGCCGCCAGAGGTTGCTGCCCATCACCTGCCAGTTGACCCGATCACTGAGCAATGCTGGTTTGGCGGTGCCTTTCAGCACGTGGTCGAACCATGCCAACCGCAGCGCCTGCAGGTCGATGCGCGCCACTGGATCCGGGCTGTAACCCTGCACCTGTTCCGATACGCCGGTCTGCATGGTGAAGTGCTCGTAGGGGCCTATCAGCAGCGTGTGATCGGCATCCGGGCGCTGTTTCAGGTGCTCACGGAAATAGTGCAGGGCGCCGATCTGGGCGCCGTCGAAGTAACCGGTTGTCGCCAGCACCGGGATGCCGATCTCAGCGAATTCGCGCCCTTGCGGAATCATTGCCTGCCAGTAAGCATCGTAGGTTGGGTGCTGCAACCATTGTTCGAACAAGGGGTTCGCGGTGCCGTCCAGCTTCGGTAGCTCGCGATAGGGCTGGCCGCTTTGATACCAACGGCTGTTCAGCGCATTCCATCGACCGCTATCGCCATAAGTGGCATCGTCCAGTGAGGTGTTGTTGGTTGTGTAGAGGGGCCACGGATAGATGAAGTTCAGGAAGATCCCACCTTCCATCGGCACGTCGATGCCCGGCGCAGTGGTTGCGGAGGTAGCGATGGCCTTGAGCGCTGGTGCGCCACGCTTGAGTGCTGCCCATTGGGTAAAACCGCTGTAGCTGCCGCCATACATGCCGACCTTGCCGTTGCTCCATGGCAGGGCGGCGGCCCAGGCAATCACGGCTGCGGCATCACTGCCATCGTGATCATACGGGCGGATCGGATCAGGGCTGCGGCCCTTGCCGCGACTGTAAGCAACCACGCTGCCGTAGCCGTGAGCAGCCATGGTTTTCGCATCCATCCAGGCCCAGTCGTCATTGGCGTAGATGGTGAAGGTGAGCAGCACCGGTAGCTTCGTGGCCTTGGCCGGATGCATGGAGATGGCGGAGATACGTGCACCATCGCGCGTGGTGATGCTGATGTTGCGATCAATGCTGTAACGCCGCGCGTCGTCTTCGCTGATCGCCTGCGGAGCCAGCGGTAGAAATTCCGCGTAAGCACGGTGTACCTGCCATGCACGCAGCAAGGCGACGGCTTGTTCGTCGTTCAGTGCAGCGACGCTTTCGGTAGCATCGACCAGCCGGTCCCTTTGTTCGCGCAACCGCTGCAGGTTGGTTCCAAAGGCGAACTCGGCCTTCAGCGCCGTTGGGTCATCGAGACGCTGGAAGTTGTCTGCAAAACTGCGTTTCCATGCATCGGCGAAATTGATCCGCTGCGCTAACTGCAGCTGCTTGGCGCGCGCGTAGATCTCGTACTGGAGGTAAAGCGGTGGTTGCTGGGTCGAATCCCCGCGTAATGCGCGCAGCTTGCGGATGCTCTCGAGTGCCTGTGGATACTGGCCCGCGACAATCTGCAGGCGGAAGCGGGTGTCCAGCAGCTGTTGTTCGTCGCCTTGGGGCAGGCGGGCCAAGGTGAGCCTTGCAAGCCCGGGCATGGCGGCATCTACATCGGCGGGCTGAGGCCGCGCCGACGCGGGGGGCGACATGGCAAGGGCCGAGGCACTTCCCGCGCCGAGCAACAGTAATAGGGCAAGCAAGCCACGCATGGCAAGACCATCAGTTTGATCGTTGGTCTTCAATAGCACATCGCATGGATGCGCGTAACGGCAGGTCTGTGCCGGTCACAGGCTTGCAACAAGCGGGCGATGCCGGGTTTGGATGCGTTGCGACAGCACGGCTCATGGCAGGCACGAACCCATTGGACTTCAGTGCGGAAAGCACAACAGGCAGGCCACAGGCCTGCCCGTTGCATTCACGGCCAGAGGCGTTCGGTCAGCCGAGGATGCCCGGCAGATCCAGTCCCTTCTCCTTGGCGCAGTCGATGGCGATGTCGTAGCCGGCATCGGCATGGCGCATCACGCCGGTACCGGGGTCGTTCCACAGCACGCGTGCGATGCGCTGGTCGGCGGCCTCGCTGCCGTCGCAGACGATGACCACGCCGGAGTGCTGCGAGTAACCCATGCCAACGCCGCCGCCGTGGTGCAGGCTTACCCAGGTGGCGCCGCCGGCGACATTGAGCATGGCGTTCAGCAGTGGCCAATCGGAGACCGCATCGGAACCATCCTTCATCGATTCGGTTTCGCGGTTGGGCGAGGCAACGCTACCGCTGTCCAGGTGATCGCGGCCGATCACCACCGGTGCGCTCAGTTCGCCATTGCGTACCATCTCGTTGAAGGCCAGGCCGAGCTTGTGTCGCAGTCCAAGGCCGACCCAGCAGATACGCGCTGGCAGACCCTGGAAACTGATGCGCTCACGCGCCATGTCCAGCCAACGGTGCAGGTTGGGATCATCGGCGATGATTTCCTTGACCTTCGCGTCGGTCTTGTAGATGTCCTCCGGGTCGCCACTCAGTGCTACCCAGCGGAACGGGCCGATGCCGCGGCAGAACAGGGGGCGCACATAGGCCGGTACGAAACCGGGGAAGTCGAAGGCATTCTTCAGGCCTTCGTCGAAGGCCATCTGACGGATGTTGTTGCCGTAATCGACGGTGGGAATGCCGGCGGCGTGGAAGGCAAGCATCGCTTCGACGTGCACGCGCATCGCCGCCTTGGCGGCGTCGCGCACCTTCTCCGGATTGGCTTGCTGTTCGGCCAGCCATTGCTCGACGCTCCAGCCGATCGGCAGATAGCCATGTACCGGGTCGTGGGCGCTGGTCTGGTCGGTGACGCAGTCCGGACGCACGCCGCGACGTACCAGTTCCGGCAGGATCTCGGCGGCGTTGCCGAGCAGGGCAATCGACTTGGCTTCACCGCTGGCGGTGTACTTGGCGATGCGTGCCAAGGCGTCGTCGATGTCGGTCGCCTGCTCATCGACGTAACGGGTGCGCAGGCGGAAGTCGATGCTGCTCTGGCGGCATTCGATGGTCAGGCTGCTGGCGCCGGCCAGCGACGCGGCCAGCGGCTGTGCGCCACCCATGCCTCCCAAACCGGCAGTGAGGATCCACTTGCCGCTCAGGCTGCCACCGTAGTGCTGGCGGCCCATTTCCACGAAGGTTTCGTAGGTGCCCTGGACGATGCCTTGGCTGCCGATGTAGATCCAGCTGCCGGCAGTCATCTGCCCGTACATCATCAAGCCCTTCTTATCGAGCTCGTTGAAGTGCTCCCAGTTGGCCCAGTGCGGTACCAGGTTGGAGTTGGCGATCAGCACGCGCGGTGCATCCGGGTGGGTGGGAAACACACCGACTGGTTTGCCGGATTGCACCAGCAGGGTCTGGTTGTCGTCCAGGCGCTTCAAGGTTTCCAGAATCTTGTCGTAGCTTTCCCAGTCGCGGGCGGCGCGGCCGATGCCGCCGTAGACCACCAATGAAGTCGGGTCTTCGGCGACTTCCGCATCGAGGTTGTTCTGCAGCATGCGGAACGGCGCTTCGGTCTGCCAGGATTTGCAGTTGAGCGTACTGCCGCGAGGTGCGCGCGGGTTGCGGGAGGGGTCGTGGCGGGTCATGCATTTCTCCTGGTAGCAAATTCCAGACAAGCGCCAAGCACTTGCTGCAAGGTGTTGCGGACGGGGCTTGCGTGTTCGGGGTCGTAGGGCGTGGGCCAGCTGTGCTCGTCCACGTCCTCGGGTGCGGGTTCGTGCATGTAACCGCGGCAGCCCAGTTCCATCTGCAGGGTATGCACGCCGTTGGCGGTATTGCTGTAGTGGCGGGTGATCCAGCCACCCTTGAAGCGGCCGTTGCGGACGTGGCTCATTCCGCTCATGGCGCACAGGTTCTCGACCACGTCGGTCAGCGCGTTGTCGCAGGAGGTATCCGGCGCGCCGCTGGGTCCAGCGCTGCCGATATTGAACTGCGGCAGTTCGCCATCGAACAGATGCGGAATCAGGGAACGGATCGAGTGCGCGTCGTAGACGACCACGGTGTCATGCTGCGCGCGCAGGCGGGCGATCTCGCCGGCCAGTGCAGCGTGGTAGGGATCGAACCAGGTTTCGCGCCGATACTGGATCTCCGCGTCATCGGGCTCATGCCCGGCGCGGTACAGCGGCTGGTTGTCGAAGGTGGTTAGCGGGCACAGGCCGGTGGTGTTCTGTCCTGGGTACAGGGAGACACCGGAGGGGTCACGATTGACGTCGATCAGCGAGCGCGAGATGGCGGTGCGTACCGTTGTCGCGCCCATTGCCTTGGCGAAGGCATAGAGCTCGTGCACCCACCAGTCGGCGTCACGGCGGGCCAGCCACGGTGACACGAAATGGCCAACGCGCGAGGCAGGAAGTTCGGTGCCGGTATGCGGGAAGCTGACGATCAGTGGAGCGTGACCGTGGTGGATCTGCAGCCAGTCAGGGGCGTTCGTCATGGGGATTCCTGGGGTATGGCAGGCTTCGTTCTTCCCCCGCTGGCGGGGGAAGATGCCCGAAGGGCCTGCCCCCGCGAAGGCGGGGGGCAGAACGGGGGAGCTCTACGCGGTGAAGGTCAAAAGCTCCCCTCATCCGGCGCTGTGCGCCACCTTCTCCCGCAAGCGGGAGAAGGGACAGGTTCGCGGCTTCCGATTGGTCTTGCGTGATCTGACAGATAGTCGCGCGGCCAGCCTTCGCCTCTCCCGCAAGCGGGAGAGGATGCCCGGAGGGCAGGTGAGGGCGCTCTTCGCGAGAACGCCCCAACGCTGGCCGGCAGCTCTGCATACGCTTCGATCAGGCCTTGTCCGTCACATCAACACCCGGCAACTGCACACTCAAGCCAGCGGTCAATGCACCCGCGCGCACCAATGCAGTCGCAGCAACCATGTCCGGATGGAAGTAACGGTCGTCCACCAAGGTAGGCACCTGCGCGCGCAAGGTCGAACGCACCTGCTCCAGCGCCGAACTCGAACGCAGCGGCGCATGGAAGTCACAGCCCTGGCCTGCGGCAAGCAGTTCAATACCGATCACATTGGCAGCATTCTCAGCCATGGCAATCAAACGACGCGCACCATGCGCAGCCATCGACACATGATCTTCCTGGTTGGCCGAGGTCGGGATCGAGTCGACGCTGGCCGGATAGGCGCGCTGCTTGTTTTCCGACACCAGTGCTGCCGCGGTGACCTGCGGGATCATGAAGCCGGAGTTAAGGCCCGGCTTCGGGGTCAGGAAAGCCGGCAGGCCGGACAGCGCCGGGTCCACCAGCATGGCGGTGCGACGCTCGCTGATCGAGCCGATCTCGCAGACCGCCATCGCCAGCATGTCTGCTGCGAATGCCACCGGCTCGGCGTGGAAGTTGCCGCCGCTCAGTGCTTCGCCGGTATCGGTGAACACCAGTGGGTTGTCGGAGACGCCATTGGCCTCGATTTCCAGGGTGGTGGCGGCCTGGCGCATCACGTCCAGTGCGGCGCCCATCACCTGCGGCTGGCAGCGCAGGCAGTAAGGGTCCTGCACGCGCACATCATTGTCGCGATGCGATTCGCGGATTGCCGAGCCCTGCATCAATTCGCGCAGTACTGCGGCGGTGGCGATCTGCCCGCGCTGGCCGCGAATGCTGTGGATGCGCGGATCAAACGGGGTGTCCGAGCCCTTGGCGGCTTCCACCGACAACGCACCGGTAACCAGTGCGGCCTGGAAAACCACTTCGATCTCGAACAGACCGGCCAGTGCATAAGCGGTCGAGTACTGGGTGCCATTGAGCAGCGCCAGGCCTTCCTTCGCGCCCAGCACCAACGGCTGCAGGCCGGCCTGCTCGAAGGCGGCTTCCGCCGGCATCCGTACACCGCCGACAAAGGCTTCACCAACGCCAATCATCACGCTGGCCAGATGCGACAGCGGTGCCAGATCGCCGGACGCGCCAACCGAGCCCTGGCAGGGCACCACCGGCACCACATCCTTCTGCAGCATTGCTTCCAGCAGTGCCAGCGTCTGCGGGCGGATACCCGAGGCGCCCTGGGCCAGGCTGGTCAGCTTCAGCGCCATCATCAGACGGACCACGTTGGCGGGCATCGGCTCGCCTACACCGGCGGCATGCGACAACACGATATTGCGCTGCAGGGTTTCCAGGTCCTCGCGCTCGATGCGGACACTGGCCAGCTTGCCGAAGCCGGTATTGATGCCATAGACCGGCTCGCCCTTGGCGACGATGGCATCCACCACCTGTGCGCTGCGCAGTACCGCGGCTTGGGCCGATGCATCCAGGCGCACGTTGGCACCGCGATAGATCTGCCGCCATTGCGCCAACGGAACGTGGCCGGGGAGGAGGGTCAAGGTAGTGCTCATGCGTACTCCAGCAGTGCGAGGTTCAAAGTGCGAGATTCAATGTGGAAGATTGAAGCGGGGCGGATTCAAACGGTTTGCCCGCGCCAGACGCGGGCATGCAGGGGGTTGAAGCCAATCCGGTAGACCAGGTCGGCGGGTGCCTCGATGTTCCAGATGGCCAGATCGCAGTCCATGCCGTTCATCAGTTTGCCGATGCGGTTGCCGCGGCCAAGGGCACGCGCGGCTTCGCGGGTGAAGCCTGCGATGCACTCGGCCACGGTCATGCGGAACAAGGTGGCGCCCATGTTCATCGTCAGCAGCGGACTGGTCAGCGGCGAGGTGCCCGGGTTGCTGTCGGTGGCCAGCGCCATCGGCACGCCTGCATCACGCAGGCTCTGGATGGGGGGCAACACGGTCTCGCGGGTGAAGTAGTAGGCGCCGGGGAGCAGCACGGCGACCGTGCCCGAGGCGCGCATCGCGGCAATCCCTGCTTCATCCAGGTGTTCGATGTGGTCCGCGGACAGTGCGCCATTGTGTGCGGCCAATTCCGCACCGTGCTGGTTGGACAACTGTTCTGCGTGGATCTTGATTGCCAGCCCATGCTGTTTGGCGGCATCGAAAACCTGCTGCGCCTGCGCGGGCGAAAAGGCGATGTTCTCGCAGAAAATGTCCACGGCATCCGCCAACCCTTCCGCGGCGATTGCCGGAATCATCACCGCGCAGACTTCGTTGATGTAAGCCTGTGCCTCATAGCCTGGCGGCACGGCATGTGCACCAAGAAAGGTCGGCGCGATCTCCACCTTGCGCAGCACGCCCAGTTCGCGCGCAACGCGTAGCTGCTTGCGTTCGTCGGCCAGGGTCAGGCCGTAGCCGGATTTGATCTCGATGGTGGTGATGCCTTCGGCCAGCATTGCATCCAGGCGGGGCAGGCTGGCCTCGATCAAGGCCGCGTCATCGGCGTTGCGGGTTGCGCTGACGGTGGAAACGATGCCGCCACCGGCCTTGGCGATCTGTGCGTAGGTCACACCCTGCAGGCGCTGCTCGAACTCGCCGGCGCGGTTGCCGGCATAGACCAGGTGGGTATGGCAGTCGATCAGGCCGGGGCTGATCCAGCGGCCATTGCAGTCGACGCTGTTATCGGCTTCAAATGCAGGGGCATCTGCTGCTGGCCCGACATGCAGGATGCGGCCATCGCGGGCGGCGACAACACCGTCGCGGATGCTGCCCAGTCCGCCCGAGGCGTCGTCCAGGGTCATCAGGTTGGCGTTGTGCCATAGCGTGTCGCAGCGCATTGTCCCTCTCCGTGCCTATTTGTATATACAATAACGGCGACCATCGGAGAGTGTCCAGTGACAACGATCAAGCCAGCCCCAACGGTTCGTTTCCACGCGGCCCACGCCTTGTTGCCGCAGGGCTGGGCGCAGGATGTGCGTATCGAGAGCGTTGCCGGTCGCATCACCGCGGTGGTTGCCGGCGAAGCCTGGGACGGCCAGTCGCAGCGTCTGGACGTGGTGGTCCCGGGCCTGGGCAACCTGCACAGTCATGCCTTCCAGCGGGCGATGGCCGGGCTTACCGAGGTTGGTGGGCGCTCCGGCGACAGCTTCTGGAGCTGGCGCGAGCTGATGTACCGGTTCCTGGACCGCCTGGACCCGGAGACCTTCCAGGCCATTGCCGCGCAGGCGTACATGGAGATGCTGGAAAGCGGCTTCACCCGCGTCGGCGAGTTCCATTATCTGCACCACACCGAAAACGGCAGCCGCTACGCCGACCATGCAGAAATGTCGGTACGGGTCGCGGCGGCGGCGGATGAAACCGGTCTGGGCCTGACCCTGCTGCCGGTGTTCTACGCGCACAGCGACTTTGGCGGAGCCGCACCAACACAGGCGCAACGGCGCTTCCTGCACGACATCGATGGTTTTGCGGACCTGCTTGAAGGCTGCAAACGCGCCCTGGCAGACACGCCCGATGCGGTGCTGGGGCTGGCGCCACACAGCCTGCGCGCAAGCACGCCGGAAGAATTGCAGGCGTTGGTTGCATTGGCACCGGGCCCGATCCATATCCATATTGCCGAGCAGACCCGCGAAGTCGATGCCTGCCTTGCCTGGAGCGGTCAGCGACCGGTCGAATGGCTGTATGCCAATGCTGCTGTCGATGCGCGTTGGTGCCTGGTGCACGCTACCCACGTCAACGACAAAGAGGTGCAGTTGATGGCGAACAGTGGTGCGGTGGTCGGCCTGTGCCCGATCACCGAGGCCAATCTGGGTGACGGCCTGTTCCCGATGCGCGAGTTCGTGCGGGTCGGCGGTCGCTTCGGCGTCGGTTCCGATTCCAATGTATTGATCGATGCGGCCGAGGAGCTGCGTCTGCTCGAATACGGTCAACGCCTGCAGCTACGGGGCCGAAATGTACTTTCGCCGGGCGATCTGTCCAGTGGCCGCTGGCTCTATCAGCAGGCAGGGGAGGGTGGCGCACAGGCGTTGGGTGTACAGGCGGGTTTGAGCGTGGGTGCTGCTGCTGATCTGCTGGAACTGGATGCCGAGCATCCGGCCCTGCTCAATCGCAGCGGTGACGCCTTGCTTGACAGCTGGCTGTTCGCCGCACGTAATGGCGCCCTTCGCAGCGTCTGGCGCAACGGTCGGGCCCTGGTCCGCGATGGTCGCCACGTGAACCGCGATGCGATCAGCGCGCGTTACCGTGCCGCGCTTGCGCGGATACTGGGCTAAGGTCGGTTATCGGCCAGACACCGTCTCTTTCAGGAAACCCGAGTGAAGGGCAAGAAAGCTCCCACCCTCAATCACCGCATCCGCAGTGACATCGAAGGCCGCATCCTCAGCGGCGAATGGGAGCCTGGCTTCCGTATTCCGTTCGAACATGAGTTGATGGAACAGTACGGTTGCTCGCGGATGACGGTGAACAAGGTGCTGACCGCGCTGGCCGAGAGCGGCATGATCGAACGCCGCCGTCGCGCAGGTTCCTTCGTTGCACGGCAGCCGCCGCACCTGGAGCAGGTGGCGCTGGAAATCCCCGACATCGAAGTGGCGGTCACCGACCGTGGCCACGAGTACGGTTTCCAGTTGCTGGAACGCGCGCACCGCAAGGCCAGGGAAACCTCGGCCGAAGAGCTGCAACTGGTAGGTGACGGCAAGTTGCTGGCGATGCGCTGCCTGCACCTGGCTGACGGCAAGCCGCTGGCGTTGGAGCGCCGGCTGATCAATCCCGAAGCGGTGCCGGAAACCCTGAAGGTGGATTTCTCCATCCATGCGCCGGGCAGCTGGCTGCTGCAGAACGTGTCATGGACGCGCGGCCAGCATCGCATCAGCGCGGTGGCAGCGACCGCTGACGAAGCCGCATTGCTGAAGGTTGCGGTGGGCACGGCTTGCCTGGTCATCGACCGCCAGACCTGGCGTGGCGAACTGCCCATCACCTGGGTCCGGCAGATGTTCCTCGGCGATGCCTACGACCTGATTGCCCGCTTCGCGCCGGGCGCACGCTGATTCTGCGCGTTTGATTCAATCCGTCCGATTCAATCTCCAGCCAAGCCGATGGCCTGGCTGGAAGCTGCTGACTCTCAGATAGTGCTGCACTGCCGCCAGCGCACCGGCTCATCCACGCCGGGACGCGGGTTGAGCTGCACGCGGGTGGTGCGCAGTGCCGGGTAGCGCTGCAGCTGCTGGCAGATCAGCGGCCACACCTGGGCGTCATCGCCACTGCGTTCCACCGACAGGGTGGAGCGGGTCAACCAGATGCCGCTGACCACGCCGGAAGTGCCGGCCAGGGCTTTTGAAACGGATTGCTGGTAGCGCAGCAAGGTGGCGGCGTCCGGGTCCTGCACAAGGTCGCCCGGGTGAGCGGCGCTCGTTGCGGCGGCGGCAGGCTTGGCGTTGCTGGGTTCAGCGGCAGGCTCCGCTGCAACTGCAGCTGCCGGTTCGGCAGTTGGTGCGGCGACAACCTGCGGTGCCGTGGCGATTGGCGCAGCTGCTGGGGAATCACCTTGCATGGTCATGTAGCCCATGCCGGCCAGCAGGCCAAGGGTGGCTGCCGCCAATCCGGCAATGCCTGTGTGGCGGACCGCTTCGCGGCGTGCGATGCCAGTGACTGTCTCGTGCGCTTCGGTAGGCATATAGGGCTTGAGCAGCTCCCACAACTGACGCGCATCGATGATTTCGATCGAGTGCTTTTCCGCCTCGGCCAGGCCGTCGCGCTCAACGTGACCTTCGGTGATCAGCAGGCCGCCAGCGGCGCCGGTCAGGCTGATGGCCGAGGCAAGCTCATGGATGGCAGTCGCATCGAAGCGGTAGGCGCGGCCGTGCTTGCACGATACCAGCCAGCGCTGGCCGCCGCGCTGCAGCAGGAAATCGCTGCTGGTGCCGCGGTCGTTTTCATCGTCGTCGGTCAGTGGGTGCAGGTCGCGCTGCTCGGCCATGGCCTGGTGCACGATGCGGGAAAACTCGCGCCAGCGCATGCCAGCCAATGCGGCCAGGCCATGCTGGCGCTCGGTTTGACGGCGGGCGACCAACCAGAGGTATGCAGAAGCCAGGCCCCACAAGAGCAACGCAAGCAACAGGGCCAGAATCCACGAAAACATCGACATACCTGAAAGCCTATAGATGGCGCCCAGTCTATCTTCCCTGACGACCGTAAGAGCAGGCTGACTTCGCCTTTTTGAACTGCGCCCGTGAATTAATCCGCAGGCGTTGTCGCCGGCCAGTAATGGCTGTCGGGTAGCGCCCGCGCGCCAAAGATGGCCTGGCCGACCCGGACCACGCTTGCACCTTCCTCGATGGCGATCTCGAAGTCCCCGGACATGCCCATCGACAGCTCATCCAGCCCGATGTGGGCAGGTGCGTGTTGGCGCAGCTGATCGCGCAGCTCACGCAGGCGAACGAAGCAGGCCCGGACCTGCGCCGGCTCGGCGGAGAACAGGGCCAGGGTCATCAGGCCACGGACCCGCAACGCGCCGGAGCGCGGCAGGGCTTGCAGGAAACCGGCGACCGCTTCGGGTGCCAGTCCGTACTTGCTGGTCTCGTTGGAGCTGTTCACCTGCACGAACACGTCCAGCGAGCGGCCTTCGGCCTGCAGCCGACGTTCAAGGGTTTCGGCCAGACGCAGGCTGTCCAGGGCCTGGAATTCGTCGGCGAAACGCGCCACCAGCTTGGCCTTGTTCGTCTGCAGGTGGCCGATCACCGACCAGCGCAGGTCGCCCAGGTCCTGCATGGCCTCCCACTTGTGGTGGGCCTCCTGCACCTTGTTCTCGCCCAGTACGCGGCAACCGGCCTGATAGGCCAAGCGGATATGGGCTTCGTCGATGGTCTTGCTGACCGGCAGCAGTCGCACGCCGACCGGATCGCGGCCGACACGTTGACAGGCCGCATCGATGCGCTCGCGGATCAGTGCCAGATTTCGGCGGAAGTCATCCACGGTCTCGGCTCGTGGGTAGTGGCCGTGCAGGGCGTGCCGGGTCTGGGTGCCGGGATCAGGATCCGGGTACGTGGTGTGCATGCGTGTCTCCAGCGTTTGCGGCCGCCGTCTGTTGCTGCGTGAGCGGCGCGGTGAACAGCGGATTATCGCTCGCTGGCAGGTTCGAAACCCGGATTTCGGCCGCCTGGGCAAATCGCAGGCATGAAAAACCCGCCATCCGATGCCGTGAGGGGAGGGAGACTTACGGCGCGGTACTGCTGGCGGGTGATTGATTCTTGCTCAACCAATGCTGCTTTGCAACATCATTGGTCTTCAGCGTGCTGCCCGTCGTGCGCGGCGCGGCTCTCGGCCCGGGTAAGGCGGCGGTTGAGGGCGTCCAGGCGGTCGTTCAGCGCCTCGATGTCCGAGCGCGAGGGGATGTCCATGCGTCGCAGCACGTTGTGGACCTGGTCTTCAAATGATTTTTCGACCTTGTCCCAGGTACCGGCGGCGCGCTCGCGGGCCTGGCCCAGGGTGTTCTCAACGGTGTCGCGCAGGCTTTCGCCTTTGCGCGACTGCTCGCGGGAACGGGCTTCGCTGTCCTGGCCTTCCTTGACCAGGGTGTCGAACAGTTTGCTGCCCTCGGCCTGCGCACGCGATAGCGCGCCCAGACCGGCCAGCCAGACCTGCTGGGCCGACTCGGTCACCTTCCTGGTCAAGCGCTCGGCCTGGCCTTGCGCGCCAGTGGTGTCGTCCTCGTCTTCCGGGCGTTGCTCGTAGGTGGTCATGACGATGCTCCTGTGCGGGGTTGAAGAGTTCAGCTACACCGTAACGGCTTGGCGGCTCGAGTTGTGTGACGGTGCCTGCTCAGCCGAGCTTGTCGGTCAGCACGCGTTGAATTTCGGACTCCACCATGCCTTTCATTGCCGACAGCAGGAAGCCCAGCTCGGCCTTGACCCGTACCGCCCCCGGCAGCAACTCGATGGCACCGTCCACGCCGGAACGGTTGAAGTGCAGCACCGGACCGTCCCAGCGGGTGGCCACGTCGAAGCGCTCCTGCAGTTTCTCCGCGACTTCGGCGATGGCGGTGCGGGCCTTGTCATCGGACAGGGAATGGGCGTGCTGGATATCAATGGTGGACATGGCGTATGGCCTGGACTGCTGTTTGTAAGAAAGATGCGCCATTGTGCGGACCGGCGCGGCGTAGTCCAAGCCTTGCGTACACCTTCTGCATGACCGGATGACCTGCTAGTCTGCTGCCGGTGCGCACTCTGCAAGTCCATTTCAGTAATCGTCAGCAGCCGGATCAGTCATTGATGCCGGGTGTCCAGCGCATTGTGCGCCACGCCTCGGGTCAAGTCCGCTTGGGCGACGGCAGTGTTGGCCCATTGCTGTTGGCGCAGTTCTGTACCGATCAGCGCGGGGTCTGGTTGCAGGTTGCCAATGGCGGCCGCGGCATCCACGTCAACGGCCGTCCGGTGCGGCGCATGGCGCTGCTGCGCGCAGGTGATTCGGTATATGCCGACGGCGCGGAAATGCTGCTGCGTGGCGACTGCGAGCAGGTGGCGCACCCCCCTGAAGCCCCGACTGATGCTGGCGACGACCTGCGGGTGCTGTTGCGCGGGGTAGGTGGCCGCCATCACGGCCGCAGCTTTACCCTGGACACGCCGCGCGTCATCGGCAGTGATCCGGCCAGCGACATTCTCATCGACGACCCGGCCTTCGCCGCGCGTCATGCCCGTTTCGAGCGGCACGGTGACAAGGTTCTGCTGCGCGATCTGGGCTCGGCCGACGGCAGCCTGGTCAATGGCGTGATCACCCGCCATTGCTGGCTACAGGCCGGCGACCAGGTGGTGTTCGAGGGCAACCACCGCTTTGTGCTGGAAGTCCCGCTGGGCCCGGCCTCGGCCAGTGTGGCGTTCCCGCCGGAGGAGGATGACGAGCCGGTTGCACTCAAGCCATCGACGCCGGTACCGGCCAAGCCCAGGCTGCCGCGGCGTTGGCCGTGGCTGCTGCTCAGTGCCTTGCTGCTGGGTGCGGCGATCAGCGGCTTGTTGCTGTTCGGGGCACGCTGAGCACCGGTTCCGGTGGCGTTTGCCCGACGCATGGGCAGCGCTGAAACAGCGGTCCGGAATGGGTGCAGATGCAACCTTTTCCGGATGGCCCAAGGCTGTTGCGCTGCGGCATACTAGGGGTTCTGCTCAACAGGTGTGACATGACGCGCGCATTCAATTTCAGTGCCGGCCCTGCGACATTGCCGGAATCGGTCCTGCGTCAGGCGCAGGCGGAGATGTTGGAATGGAATGGCGTAGGTGCGTCCATTGTCGAGATCAGCCATCGCAGCGCCGATTTCATGGCCGTGGCGGCCGAGGCCGAGGCTGATCTGCGCCGTCTGATCGGTATTCCCGATGATTACGCGGTGCTGTTCCTCGGTGGCGGTGCCACCACGCAGCAGGCACTGCTGCCGCTGAACTTCGCCAGCCCGGGCCAACGCGTGGACTACGTGGTCAGTGGCCACTGGGGCAAGACTGCGGTCAAGCAGGCCCAGCCCTATGTCGACGTCAACATCGCCGCCAGCGGTGAGGCCAGTGGCTATCGGGATATCCCGGCGCGCTCGCAATGGCAGCTGTCGGACGACGCTGCCTATGTGCACATCACCGCCAACGAAACCATCCACGGCATCGAGTTCCGCGATGTTCCGGATGTTGGCGGCGTGCCGCTGATCGCCGACTTCAGCTCGTCGATCGCCTCCGAGCCGATTGATGTGTCGCGTTATGGCGTGATCTATGCCGGCGCGCAGAAGAACCTTGGCCCGGTGGGTATCGCCGTGGTCATCATCCGCCGCGACCTGCTGGAACGCGCCGGCCAGCCGCGTGCCGATATCTTCGACTACCGTTCGCATGTCGCCCGCGATTCGATGTTGAACACGCCCCCGACCTGGAACTGGTACCTGGCCGGGCTGATGTTCAAGTGGATGCTGGCCCAGGGCGGCGTTGAAGCCTTCGCCAAACTCAGTCTGGCAAAGTCCTCGGCGGTGTATGACGCCATTGATGGCTCCGGCGGCTTTTACCGCAACGACGTGGCCGCGGCCGTGCGTTCGCGGATGAACATCCCGTTCTTCCTGCCCAGCGACGAGCTCAATGCGCGTTTTGTCAGCGAGTCCAAGGCGGCCGGTCTGCTGGCGCTGAAGGGGCACAAGGCGGTCGGTGGCATTCGTGCCTCGCTGTACAACGCCATGCCGCTGGAAGGCGCGCAGGCGCTGGCAGCATTCATGCGTGAGTTCCAGCAGCGCAACGGTTGAACCAATCCCGCCGTGCGCACTGCGCCGGCCAGTAACAGGTAGACGATTCCATGGCGACCAAGCCAAGCAAGACCGCCAGCAAGGCCAAGCCGGCCACCGCAGCCAAACCTGCCGCCAAGAAAGCCGCAAGCAAGCCTGCTGCGGTAAAGAAGACGGCCGCCAGCAAGAAAGCGGTCACCGAGACCCTGGCCGTCGCCAAGCCGGTACTGTCGGATGTGCGCGCCAAGATCGACCAGATCGATCGCAGCATCCAGGCCTTGATTGCCGAGCGGGCCAACTTCGCCCATCAGGTCGGCAAGGCCAAGGGCAAGCTCGCGGCAGCCGTTGACTACTACCGCCCGGAGCGCGAAGCACAGGTGCTGCGCATGGTGGTGGACCGCAACGAAGGTCCGCTCAGTGACGAAGTGCTGGTGCACGTCTATCGCGAAATCATGTCGGCCTGTCTGGCCCAGCAGGAGCCGCTGAAGATCGGCTACCTCGGCCCGGAGGGCTCGTTCACCCAGCAGGCCGCGCACAAACACTTTGGTCGTTCGGCGCTGGGTTTGCCGCTGGTCAATATCGAAGAAATCTTCCAGGAAGTGGAAAACGGCAACGCCGATTTCGGCGTGGTGCCGGTGGAGAATTCCGGGCAGGGCACGATCCAGATCACCCTGGACATGTTCCTGACCTCCAACCTCAAGATCTGTGGCGAAGTCGAACTGCGCGTGCAGCAGTACCTGCTCTCGCGCACTGGGCGCATTGAAGACATCGAGCGCATCTACGCGCATCCGCAGGCCTTCATGCAGACCTCGGCGTGGTTGCGGGCGAACCTGCCCAAGACCGAAAAGGTGCCGGTGTCCAGCAACTCCGAAGGTGCCCGTCGCGCCCGCAACGCCGAAGACGCAGCGGCCATCGGTGGCGAGAGTGCAGGGCACGTCTATGGCCTGAAAAAGGTGGTGACCAAGCCGATCCAGAACGACGCGGACAACACCACGCGCTTCTTGGTGATTGGCCGCCAGCTGTTCCCGTCGTCGGGCCATGACCGTACCTCGGTGCTGGTCTTCATCCACGACAAGCCCGGCGCGCTGTTCGACGTACTCAGCCCGTTCGCGCGCCATGGCATCAGCATGAACCGCATCGAATCGCGGCCATCGCACCAGGCCAAGTGGGAATACGGCTTCTTCATCGACCTGGCCGGCCATATCGAAGACGCATCAATGCAGGCGGCGTTGGCCGAGCTCAAGTCGCACTCGGCGCAGATCAAGGTGCTCGGCTCCTACCCGGTCGCAGTGCCTTGAGTTTCGAGCCCCTCTCCCTGCGGGAGAGGGGTTGGGGTGAGGGTTGGCTGACCGAGATTATTGAATTCGCTGCAGCCATGTGCGTTCGCACCCTCATCCGCCCTCCGGGCACCTTCTCCCGGAGGGAGAAGGGTTTGCTGACGCGCCCCTGGCGCACTGAATACTAGAGAGACCGCATGAGTTCCCAGCCCTACTGGATTGCACGCAAAGGTTCCGCCCTGCAGGGCACGCTCGCCATTCCCGGTGACAAGTCGGTGTCGCACCGTTCGGTGATGTTCGCCGCGTTGGCCGATGGCGTGTCGCATATCGATGGTTTTCTGGAAGGCGAGGACACCCGCGCCACCGCCCATATCTTCGAGCAGATGGGCGTGCGTTTTGAAACGCCGTCGGCGTCGCAACGGATCGTCCATGGCGTGGGCGTGGATGGCCTGAAGGCACCAACCGGCGAGCTGGATTGCGGTAACGCCGGCACCGGCATGCGGCTGCTTGCGGGCCTGCTGGCCGCACAGCCGTTCGACACCACGTTGGTTGGTGACGCGTCGCTGTCCAAGCGACCGATGCGCCGGGTGACCGGGCCGCTGGCGCAGATGGGTGCGCGCATCGACACCCAGGACGATGGCACGCCGCCGCTGCATATCCATGGTGGCCAGACACTGCACGGCATCGATTACGAATTGCCGGTAGCCAGTGCGCAGGTCAAGTCGGCGGTACTGCTGGCTGGCCTGTATGCGCAAGGCGAGACATCGGTGGTCGAGCCGCATCCAACCCGCGATTACACCGAGCGCATGCTGCGCGCATTCGGCGTGGAGATCGAGTTCGCGCCGGGCAAGGCGCGCCTGCGTGGCGGCCAGCGCCTGCGCGCGACCGATATTTCGGTGCCGGCGGACTTCTCGTCCTCGGCGTTCTTCATTGTTGCGGCCAGTGTCATTCCCGGCTCGGAAGTGCGCCTGCGTTCGGTCGGCTTGAATCCGCGTCGCACCGGCCTGTTGGCTGCGCTGCGCTTGATGGGTGCTGACATCACCGAGGAGAACCATGCCGAGCACGGTGGCGAACAGGTCGCAGATCTGGTTGTGCGCTATGCCCAGCTCAAGGGCGCTGAGATTCCGGAAGCGCTGGTACCGGACATGATCGACGAGTTCCCTGCCTTGTTCGTGGCTGCCGCTGCCGCCGAAGGCCAGACCGTCGTGCGCGGTGCGGCTGAGCTGCGGGTGAAGGAGTCAGATCGTCTCGCGGCGATGGCCACCGGCTTGCGTGATCTCGGTCTGCGCGTGGACGAGACCGAAGATGGTGCGACCATTTTCGGCGGACCGCTGGGTAGCGGCACCATCGAGAGCCACGGCGATCACCGCATCTCGATGGCCTTTGCCATTGCCGGCCAGCTCAGCACCGGTGAAGTGCGCATCAATGATGTCGCCAACGTGGCGACCTCGTTCCCGGGCTTTGACAGCCTGGCCAGCGGCGCCGGTTTCGGGCTCAGCGTCCGGTCCTGAACTCCACGGGTACCTGCACCACGCTGTTGATGGCGCGGCCATCCCGCATCGCGGGCTGGAAGCGCCAATGCTGCAGTGCTTGGATGGCGGCCTGATCCAGCGCTGGATCCACACCGCCCTCGTGCCCGACAACCGTGGCTTGGCTGACTCGGCCGTTGGCGTCTATCTGCAGGCGCACGATCACATCGCCTTCCAGCCCGGCATTGAGCGCGGCGGCAGGGTAGTCTGGCATTGGATTGCTGGGTAGTGGCTCGGCATCGCGATTGCCGGCAATGCTGATCACCGTGGTGGTATCGGCCGTGGTGATCGACACCGGGCCGCTTTCCGTTGGTGTCTGCAGGCTGCGGTAGCCCACCAAGCTGAAGGTGCCCAGTACCGCCAGCGCCAACAGGCCCCACAACCAAGCCACAGCAACGCCGTGCGGGCGTGCTGCTGCTGGATCATGGCTTGCGCTGTGCTGGTGGGGGATGCTGGACATCGACATGGAGCCTCTGCGTAACGTCTACGCAGCAAGTCTGGTCCTGCACTCCCAAACGGCGAATGACTTTTGGCGTGGACCGGCCCCGTTGGGGAGCCGGGGTTCAGTTTAAGGCGCCGGTTTGAAGTCGAACGGGATTTCCAGGCTGCCCTGCATGGGCTGGCCATTGCTTTGCGCTGGCTGGAAACGCCAGTTGCGAACCGCTTCCTGCGCGGCACGGTCCAGCTCGCGCGAGCCACTGCGCTGGATTACCCGCACGTCCAGCGGCGCACCGCTGGCATCGACATCCACGCGCACGATCACCGTGCCGCTTTCGCCACGGCGCAACGCCGCTGCAGGGTATTCCGGGGCAGGGCTCTGGCCAGGCAGCGGCACCGGCTGGTCGCTGGGAGCCGCGGCAGCTACTGGCGCTGCGGGCGGGGTTTCAACCGGTGCCGCCTCGGCGATGGGTTGCGGCGGCGGTGCAGGCGCGGTTTCCACCAGCTCCGGGGTTTCTTCCACGGCTTCCGGGCGCGCATCGGGCATGTCGCTGGCGCCGGCACCGGCCGGTAATGGCGCCGGCAGGGGCGCCAGTACCGCACTGTTGGCCTGCGGCTGGGCCGGATCGGCACGATAGAACTCATTCTGGCGACGGGCATTGAGCCAGACCACCAGGAACAGCAAAACACCGACGCCAAAGGCGATACCGGCAATCTTCAAGCTGCTGCGGGGCAGGTGAAACGTGAAGTTCTGGTCGGAGCGGGAGCTTGGGGCGGACATGGTCTTGACCGTGTGGATCAGGCCGATTCTTGCACAGGAAAGGTGAATCACGCGGCAGACAGGCGCAGTTCGCGCGATAATCTATGGCTCACACCCGTACACAGTGCCCAGCCATGCTTGATCCAGCCCTTCTTCGCCAGCAGCCCGCCGAACTTGCCGAACGCCTGCGCAGTACGCGCGGCTACGTGCTGGATGTGGCCGCCTTCGAATCGTTGGAGGCTGACCGCAAGCGCATCCAGATGCGCACCCAGGAGCTGCAGAGCCTGCGCAACAGCCGCTCCAAGTCGATCGGCCATGCCAAGGCCAAGGGCGAGGACGTGTCGGCGATCATGGCCGAAGTGGCCGCGTTCGCGGATGAGCTGAAGAGCTCCGAGGCCCAGCTCGATGTGCTGCGCGAGCAGATCGAAACCCTGTCGATGGGTATCCCGAACCTGCCCGCCGCCGATGTGCCGGCCGGCAAGGACGAGAGCGAGAACGTCGAGCAGCTGCGCTGGGGCACCCCGCGTGAATTCGATTTCCCGGTGCTTGACCATGTTGAGCTGGGCGCCCGCAACAACGGCTTGGACGCGGAAACCGCGGCCAAGCTGTCCGGTGCTCGTTTCACCGTGCTGCGCGGCTCGATCGCCCGCCTGCACCGTGCGCTGGGGCAGTTCATGCTGAACCTGCACAGCAACGAGCATGGCTACGAAGAAACCAATGTACCGGTGTTGGTGAACGCCGACTCGCTGCGCGGCACCGGCCAGCTGCCCAAGTTCGAGGAAGACCTGTTCAAGACTGCGCTGGGTGAATCCACGCGCTACCTGATCCCGACCTCGGAAGTGCCGCTGACCAATATCGTCCGCGACGAGATCATCGATGCCGAGCGTCTGCCCTTGCGCATGACCGCGCATTCGATGTGCTTCCGTTCGGAGGCTGGCAGCGGCGGCCGCGACGTGCGCGGCATGATCCGCCAGCACCAGTTCGAGAAGGTGGAGCTGGTCAGCGTGTGCGCCGCCGAAGACAGTGAAGCCGAGCACCAGCGCATGACCGGTTGCGCCGAAGCGGTGCTGCAGAAGCTGGGCCTGCCGTACCGCAAGGTGCTGCTGTGCACCGGCGACATGGGCTTCTCGGCGATCAAGACCTACGATCTGGAAGTATGGCTGCCGTCGCAGCAGACCTACCGTGAGATCTCCTCGTGCTCGAACTGTGGTGATTTCCAGGCGCGCCGCATGCAGGCGCGCTGGCGCAATCCCGCCGGCAAGCCGGAGTTGCTGCACACCCTCAATGGCTCGGGCGTGGCAGTGGGTCGGGCGATGATCGCGGTGATGGAGAACTACCAGAATGCCGATGGCTCGATCACCATCCCTGAAGTGCTGCGCCCCTACATGGGTGGCGCTGAGCGCATCGCCTGAGCGCAGGCTGTGTAGTGCCGAGCCATGCTCGGCAACGGCCTGCCCGGTAACGCTCCGGTGCCCGTGCCCACAAGGCCCCTGATCCTTGTGGGAGCGGTGCAAACCGCGAAGCGCAGTCAGCTGGAATTGCAGTAAAGCCCGCAATCGCAAGGATTCCGGGCCGCGCGGCTCATGCCGCTCCCACAGAAGCGAGCTGCTGATGCCTCTGTAGTGCCGAGCCATGCTCGGCAACGGCCTGCCCGGTAACGCTTCGGTGCCCGTGCCGGCAAGACATCTGATCCTTGTGGGAGCGGTGTAAACCGCGAAGCTAGATCAGCTGGAATTGCAGAAAAGACCGCAATCGCAAGGATTCCGGGCTTCGCGGCTCACGCCGCTCCCACAGAAGCGGGCAGCCAAGCACTGGTAGTGCCGAGCCATGCTCGGCAGAGGCTTGCCCGATAGCGCTTCAATCGCTACCCCCCAAAGGCTGCAAAGCTGCAGCGCCTTATAGGAGCGGCGTCAGCCGCGAAGCCAGCAGCGCAGAAATTGCACGAGAACCGTCGCCCACAAGGATCGCCAGCTTCGCGGCTGACGCCGCTTGTGTCTGCCAGATGAGTAGATTGCGGTTGAGAGCGGAGTGCGGCAGCCCGTTACGACGCAGTGCGTGCAAGCACGTGTAGGAGTTGGGGCGCCGCACTCCAA